>SDBV01001379.1_pt1 | contig 36580 bp, 33 predicted proteins | sample 2277081 | NCBI WGS metagenome assembly SDBV01 (sample SAMN10402039, study PRJNA504765) | marine sediment metagenome | isolation source: marine sediment core GS10_PC15, 223 cmbsf | place: Arctic Ocean: Southern Knipovich Ridge | collected 2010 | reverse complement strand
CCACCACCAGCAGCGACATAGTCGCTGGCAGCACGATCGCGCGCTCATCAGTCAGGCGAGACGTGAGCCACTTCAACCTCATGGCAACGGGGTCGTTGTCTCGACCTGGAGGTAGGAGGGATACGTGGGGTGGTCGTAGAGGAAGTCGAGGTCGGCGTCCGATTCGTCGCGCACCGAAAGCACCAGCAGCAAACGGTGATCGGCCGCCAGGTTGGCTTCCGAGGGCAGGTCCCAGGTGAAGGTCAGCGCGCTCGGGCTCGTGGGCCAGCTCGCGTTGTCGTAGGTCGTGGCGCCGATCACCGTGTCGGTCGGGATGCCGGCCGAGGTCGAGCGGTCGATCAGGGTCGCGCAGATCAACCCGCGCCCAGCGATCGCATCGACCGTCTGCGAGTGCAGGGCGACCACGACCCGGCCCGACAGATTGAACGTGCTCGCGAACTCGTTGGTCGACCAGGTGTGGAGGTTCCACATGTTGGTCACGGCCTCATTCTGCGAGTCGTCGACGTGGTAGCTGGTCGGGCAGGTCGACCCGCGTGCCTTGATCGCCAGCCCACCGGGGTATGTGCCGGTCAGGCCGTTGGAGTATGTGTACAGAGGGGTGCTCGCGTCGCCGGGCGGTGCGGTCGTCCCCATCAGGTCCGGTCGCTTGGTCAGGTCGGCGTTCTCGCAGGTCGAGTAGTCGATCGACGAGGATCCGTACGCTGAGGTGTTGTGTGTGGAGTGGTCCCCGCTGATGGTGGTGCGCGAGGTCTGGCTGCAGCGCGTGTCGTAGAGGTACCAGGTAGCGGCGGAGCCAGAGCCGCTGCCGGGGGTGGCGCTTGGGGGCAGATCACTGCCGGGGGGCGCCGCGTTCGGGTCGGCGGCAATCGACGAAATCCACACCGGGGGACTGGCCGAGAGTGAGCCGGAGGCGTCGAGCGTGACCGCGACGGTCAGTCGCTTCGTGTTCTGGGTTCCGTCGCACGCGCCGGCCGCGCAGAGCTCGTCGCGCCAGGTGACGAACCGGTAGAGGTACCCGGATATCTGTGAGCCGCCGGAGCCGACATCGAAACGCTCCGGGCCGGTGAAGACTTGGCCGTTGATCGCGTCGACGGTCAGCTCCTCGGCGAGTCCCGGCTTAATGGTGAGGTTTGAGCCGGTGACGCGGTTGAACGGATGGTTGGGGTCGGCGTCATAGACCGGCAGGGTCTGCAGCGCCTGGGCGCTGTAGTCGAGTAGCTGCATGCGATCGAGCGTCGCCTGAGCCTGCTGCACAGCGGCCTCGCGCCGCTGCGAGATGATGCTCGCCTTGTGTGACGCGCCGAACACGCCGATCGTCGCTCCGACACCGGTCGCAATCAACGTTGCCGCGACGAGCACCTCGACCAGAGTGAATCCCTGAGCGGCTCGTGCCCTGGCGAGCGCGCCCATCAGTTCTCCCTCGCGAGGTTGCGAAGCTGGACGCCGCCGGTCAGCTCGATCGGGTTGGTCTGGCCGCTGACGCTCACTTGGACAGTCAGGGCGACGAACACGGGATTGATGAAGTCCGGCTCCATCCCGAACACGTTCGTATTCTGCACATCGGTGATCACCGGTACCGGCCCGCTCGTGAAGGTGGTGCCGCCCGCCGGCCCCTCCCAGCGGTTGCAAGTGGTGTTGCTACAGTCGTAGCGAACTCGTCTGGCGGTAGATGCTCCACCACCCGACGGCGCCACGTAGGTGTCCATGTCAACCACCTGCGAGGAAACCGGGATCAGCCTTATCGCCTGGCGCAACTCCTTCGAGATCTTCTCGATGCCCAGCTGCTGCTGTGCGAGCCCGCGAACGCGGTCGTTGGTGCGGCTGTGTCCCCCTACGGCGGTGTTGTAGAGGAAGAACAGAGCGATCAGCCCTAGCAGGGAGATCGGTACTGCGACGAGTAGCTCCAGGATGGTCACGGCTCCTTTCTCATTCCGGAAATCGATCCCGGCGGAGTGGGAGTCATAGCCAGCATCGGGCTTGTGCGGGCTGAGGTCCATGATGAGATCTATGTTGTTTTATCGGCGCCCACATACATAGGCCCGCACGCAACCGGACAACTTCCGTCGAAGTGTCTAGGCGGCCACTGCACATATGTACGAGCCCTCGGACATACGTACTAGTCCTCGGCGTGAGGCTTGAGGCGCCGAGCTGTTGTCCTGTGAGCGGCTCAATAAGATGGCTGCTCGATGAAGGTTCTGCTGACCAACGACGACGGCATTCAGGCCAAGGGAATCCACGCCCTGCGCCGCGCTCTGCTCGCGGTTCCCGGCATTGAGCTGGCCGTGATCGCGCCGGATTCGAACCGCTCCGCCAGCGCTCGCAGTATCACGACACGCGACCCGCTGTGGGTAGAGGAGTTCGAGTTCGGCGACGGGACGTCGGGTTTTGCGACCGACGGCACCCCGGTCGATTGTGTCCGTTTTGCGACGCTGGGGCTGTTCGGGTTCGAGCCGGAGATGATCGTCTCGGGCATCAATCACGGCGGCAACCTCGGCGACGACATCACCTACTCGGGGACGGTCGCGGCAGCCCTCGAAGGAGTCGTCCTGGGCCTGCCGGCGATCGCTGTTTCGCAGCAGTCGAAGCGCCGCGAGATGGATTTTCGCTTTGGCCGCGAGTTCGACTTCGACCCGGTCGCTGACTTCGTCGCGCGGCTGATCGGCGAGACGCCCGAGCGCCCGATATCTCCGGGCACACTGTTGAATATCAACTGCCCAGCCCTGTCGAGCAACGAGTTGCGCGGCGCGGCGGTTACGCGCCTCGGTAAGCGCATCTACACCGACCGGCTGGAGCTGCTCGAGGACGCCGATGGTGGTCGACGGCGCAGGTTTCACATCTACGGTGCCGACCCGTCGTACCACCCCGAGGACGGCACAGATTTCGCAGCGATCGACGCCGGCATGATCTCGGTCACGCCGCTGCACTTCGACCTGACCGACGCCGCGCAGATCGAAGAGCTGCGCGGCTGGGACCTGTCCGCGCTGATCGGTAATGGCTCGACCGAGGCTGCCGGCACGCCCGACGGTTGATGCCAGCGGCTCGCGCTACCTCCGCACCCGCCAAGCGCGCAGCCGAGCTGCGCAAGGCAATCGAGCGCCACAACCACCGCTACTACGTGCTCGACGATCCGGAGGTGTCCGACTCCGAGTTCGACGGCATGGTGCGCGAGCTGGTCGCGCTCGAAGAGCGCGACTCAGCGCTTCGCACGCCCGACTCGCCAACCCAGCGGGTCGGGGGCAGGCCGCTCGACAAGTTCACCCAGGTGCCGCACCTGCTGCCGATGATCTCGCTAGCCAACGCTCGCGACGAGAGCGAGCTGATCGCCTGGCGGCAGCGCGTTGAGGCCCTGCTCGTCAAACAGGGCCACGAGGTGGCGGCGTTCGAGTACGTGACCGAGCCGAAGATCGACGGACTGGCGATCTCGCTCGTCTACGAGAACGGCGTGCTCGTGCGCGGTGCGACTCGCGGCGACGGCGAGATCGGTGAGGACGTCACCCACAACCTGCGCACGATCGGGGCGGTGCCGCTGGCGCTTGCGTCCCAGGGTCGCAGCAAGCCGCCGCCGCTGCTGGAAGTCCGGGGTGAGGTCTACCTGCCGATCGGGGACTTCGCCAGACTCAACGAGCAGCGCGCCGCCGCCGGCGAGCCCACCTTCGCGAACCCGCGTAACTCGGCCGCCGGCTCGATCCGCCAGCTCGACCCCGCGGTCGCGGCGAGCCGGCCGCTATCGATCTGGTGTTACGGGATCGGGGCCTCGGAGGGCCTCGATCATGGGACTCACTCCGAGTCCCTCGAGTATCTGCGCGAGTTGGGCTTCAAGGTCAACCCCGACATCGAGCTTCACGCGACTATCGACGAGGTGATCGTGGCCTGCCGCGCCTGGGAGCAGCGTCGCGACCGGCTCGACTTCGAGATCGACGGCGTGGTCGTGAAGATCGACGACTACGGACTTCAGCGGGCACTGGGAGTGGTTGGGCGAGAGCCACGCTGGGCGATTGCTTTCAAGTTCGCTCCGACAACGGCCGTCACGAAGCTGCTCGAGATCGGCGTCAACGTCGGGCGCACTGGGCACATCGTGCCCTTTGCGATTCTCGAGCCAGTCGAAGTGGGCGGTGTGACGGTCACTAGGGCTACGCTCCACAACGAGGAAGACATCGCGCGCAAGGACATTCGCGCTGGCGACGAGGTGGTTGTGATGCGAGCCGGCGACGTGATCCCACAGGTAGTGTCGCCCGTCACGCAGCGGCGCACGGGCAAGGAGAAGCGCTATGTGCCGCCGAGGAAGTGCCCCGCTTGCTCCACCAAGACGATTAAGCCCGAGGGTGAGGTCTTCACCCGCTGCCCGAACCGCAACGATTGTCCGGGGCAGGTCGTCCAGGCGCTGAAGCACTTCACCTCGCGCGGGGCGATGGACATCGAGGGCTACGGCGAGAAGCTTGTCTACCGGTTCTTCGAACAGGGCCTCGTCTGCTCGCTGCCGGACATCTACAAGCTGATGCCCGAGCTGCTCGAGCCGCTCGAAGGGTTCCAGCGTCGGGCGGCCGAGAATCTTTGTGAATCGATCGAGCGCTCGAAACGCCAGCCCTTCGACCGAGTGTTGTACGCGATCGGGATTCCGGGGATTGGGTCCGTCAACGCGCGAGCACTGGGCTCTCATTTCGGCACGGTCGTCGCGCTGATCGACGCGTCCGCCGAGCAGATCGAGCAGGTCGATGGCATCGGGCCGGTGCTTGCGAGCACGATCGCCGAGACGTTCGCGGAGAGACGCAATCGCAAGCTGATCGATCAGCTGCGCGACGCGGGGCTGAACATGGAGCTTGCCCCCGCTGAGCGTGCTGCGACTAGCGAGGCGCTGAAGGGGAAGACATTCGTGCTGACCGGGAGGCTGTCAAACCAAACGCGCGAACAGGCAACCGAGCGGATCGAGGCGGCCGGAGGCAAGGTGACCGGGTCGGTGTCGAAGAAGACGGATTACGTCGTCGCCGGGGAGGGCCCGGGCTCGAAGGCGGACAAGGCCCGTGAGCTGGAGCGGCCCGTGATCGACGAGGCCGGTCTCGAGGAGCTGCTAACGGGCCGCTAGCGCGGCCACCGTGCGGTCCTGCGCGGCGCGCGCTGCGGAAACGTTGACGCCGTTGTTGAGAATCGAAAACGCGATCACGTGACCGCTGCGTGCGCGGCAGTAGCCGGCCAGCGCGCTGACGTTGGAGAGGGTGCCGGTCTTCGCGCGGCAACGACCCTGTGCCGCAGTGCCGCGCATGCGACCCGAGAGCGTCCCGCTACGTCCGGCTAGCGGAAGCGACCTGTAGAAAGCGTTGAACCAGTTCTCATCCTGAGCTGCGGTCAGGAGTTTCACGACTGATTTCGGCGAGATCGCGTTTGCGCGAGAGAGGCCCGAGCCGTCGACCACACGTGATGAGAAGCCCATCGATCGCGACACGTCACGCGCCACCCCCGCGCCCTCGGCGGTCGTGCCGGCGCCGCCGATGCGAGCGCCCAGAAACTTCAGCAACTGCTCGGCGTAGAAGTTGTTTGAAACCTGGTTCATGCGCCGGACGATCGAGGAGAGCGTCGCGGAGCGGGTGCTGGCAATCTCGGCCGCGTCGGCGGGGGCGCGGCCACGTCGCGCCGATCGTGTGATATCGACGTCTCTCTTGATCAGCTCCGATCGGAACCGCTGCGCGACGAATCGCGCCGGGCTCGTCTGGAAACCTCTGCCGCTGTGGCCGCCGTTGAAGGCGAGCGCCGTCAGCGGCCCGATGTAGCCCGATAGCGCGAAACCGGTCGCGGGCGTGCCGCGCCGCGAGTCGAACAACGACTCGTCGCCGAAGACGCGACCGCCGATGTCGGTCAGGTCGGTGCGGGCAACCCCGCGCGAGAGCGCCCTGAGGCGCGCGCTGTTGAAGCTCGGGTCGCCGGTGCCCTTGATGAAGAGGCTGCCGCTCAGCACGCCATTGTCGAGTTGGCCGCTCGCCAGCGCGCGCGTCTCGAAGCGGAACGCGGCGCCGAGTCGCTCAAGCGCGGCGGCGGACGTGACCAGCTTCTCGACCGACGCCGGAGCACGCCGCTTGCTGGCTCTGCGCGAGATCAAAACCTTGCCGGTGTCGGTGTCGACGGCGTAGGTCCCCGACCCCAGCCGGGCTCCGGCGGCTGGAGGCGCCAGCAGGGCGGCCAGCGCGAGCGCGACGGCTGTAGCGACTAGCCTGACCAACTGGGGGCGAGCGGACACCCGGAAAAGCCTAGCGAGCATCCCACGGCCAGGGCGCAGGTCGGCTCGGGCTGGGTCGCTGGACTGGGCGACCGCCGTGCCACCGATGCCGATTGGTATAAAGCCATACCTATGGGCGAAGTGGTCGATTTCGATTCCACGCCCGCTGGGTCGAAGCCGACTCCTTCCTCCGGCGGACGTCATGGGCGGCGCGCCGGCCGTTCCAAGACAGCGCTGGTGCTCGGCGGCGGCGGGTTCACCGGTGGCGTTTATGAGATCGGGGCACTGCGCGCGCTCGACCTGCTGGCTGTCAACCGCACAGTCAACGACTTCGACATTTACGTCGGAACAAGCGCCGGAGCGTTCGTAGCCAGCATGGTGTCCGCCGGCGTCACTCCCGAGGAGATGTCGCGGGTCGTCAACAACCGCATGCCGACCCCGTTTCGCGACGTCGATCTCGGCACCTTGCTCAAGCCGAACTATGTCGACTTTGCGACTCGCTCGGTGCTGATGCCGCTGCGCCTGATGGGCCTGGCACGCACCATCGCCGGTCGCTGGCGCGAGGCGTCGCTGATGGACGTTCTAACCGGCCTCGCCGAGGCGCTGCCGCCTGGCCTCTACAACGGCTCCGGCATCGAGGACTACGTGGCCCGTATGTTCGCCGAGAGCGATCGCACAGACGACTTCCGTTTGCTCGAACCCGAGCTGTATCTGGTCGCCACAGACCTCGACACCTGCGAGCGCATCGCGTTCGGCTCGCACGGTTGGGACGACGTGCCGATCTCGAAGGCGGTCTCCGCCTCGGCGGCGCTGCCGATGGTCTACCGGCCGGTTGACATCAAGGGTCGGCAGTTCGTCGATGGCGGCATCGTCACGACCACCAACGTCGACATCGCCGTCGAGCGCGGCGCCAAGTTCATCGTCGTCGTCAACCCGCTGGTTCCCTACGTCAACGACTTCCAGAAGCGGATCCCGACGATCTTCGGCAGTCGCGTGCGCCGCGTGTCCGACATGGGCTTTCCGCAGGTCGGCTATCAGGCCTTCAAGCTGCTGGCGCACGCCCGCCTCCACGAGCATGTCGATCGCTGGAGCGAGCGTTATCCCGGTGTGGACATCATCTTGATCGAGCCCGAGCTGAACGACGAGCTGATGTTCGGAACCAGCATCATGAACTTCTCTTCGCGAGTCGAGGTCGCCCGCCACGGCTTCGAGTCGGTCACGCTGAGGCTCACCAAAGACTATGACCGTTACAAGGAGATAGCCGAAAAGCACGGCATCGAGATCTCCGCCGGGCGAGTGGCAAAGATCCTCGAGCAAGCCGAAGAGCAGCGCGAGAAGGCAAACGCCTGGCGCCGTATCCTCGAGCAGACGACCGGCGCGCTATTGAGGCAGTCGGGGCAGTAGGGTCCGAATAACGGGGGGCTCCGCCCCCTCGACCCCCGCTCATGCTGGAGCGTCCGCCTAACGGCGGCCGCACCTATGAATACATCCCGTCGAGCACTCCCTCGTACTTCTCGTAGCAGACCTTGCGCTTGACCTTCATCGTCGGGGTGAGTTCGCCGGTCTCCTGCGAGAGGTCGTGGTCGAGAATCGTGAACTTCTTGACCTGCTCGACCTGCGCGTACCTGGTGTTGAGCTCGTCGACCAGCGCCTGGATCAGCGCACGCACCCTCTCGTTGTTCGCCAGCGACGGGATGCTCGTGTCATCGATCCCCTGCTCGGTCGCCCACGGGACGATCTCCTCGGGATCGAGCGCCACGAGCCCGGTCAGGTAGGGACGGCGGTCGCCGTACATCACGGCCTGGGAGACGTAGCGGTTCTGCTTCATCGTGTTCTCCCAGTTGGCGGGAGTGATGTTCTTGCCACCCGCCGTAATGATGATGTCCTTCTTGCGACCGGTGATGTAGAGGAAACCGTCCTCGTCGAGCCGTCCGAGGTCGCCGGTCTGCAGCCAGTCGTCGACGATCGCCTCTTCGGTCGCATCTTCGTTCTTGTAGTAGCCGCGGAAGATGTTGGGCCCCTTGATCAGAACTTCGCCGTCGTCGGCGATCTTGATCTCACAGCCCTCCATCGCGCGGCCGACCGAGCCGATCCGGAAGTTGTCGAGCGCGTTGATTGTGGCGGCGGTTGAGGTCTCGGTCATGCCGTAGCCCTCCATCACCGGTACACCGCATGCGTAGAAGAAGCGCAGGATCTCGGGGGCGATTGGCGCCGCCCCGGTCACGCACTGTTTCATCTGGCCACCGAAGATGGCGCGAACGTTGACGAACAGCGCGGCATCGGCCGTGTCGAACGCCGCCTGCAACTCTTCGGGTACATGTTCGCCGCGAATCTGCATCTGGCGGACGTTGACGCCCAGCTCGACCGTCTTCTCGAGCTGCTTCTTGTCTGTAGCGCTCGAGGTCGCAAGCGTGTAAATCTTCTCGAAGATGCGCGGCACCGACGGGAAGTAGGTCGCCTTGACCTCGGTCAGGTTGGGAACGATCTTGGTCGAGTCGCGCTCCCAGTAGGCGATCGTCGATCCGACATCGATCGCGATCAACTGGATCAGTCGCGCGAACGCGTGAGCAAGCGGTAGGAACAGATAGACGGTTTCGTTCGCGACCAGCACGTCCTCGCGCTCTGCCATGTCGAGCATCGACCGCCAGTTGCGCTGATCGATGATGCAGCCCTTCGGCGGTCCGGTGGTGCCTGAGGTATAGATGTAGGTTGCGACGTCGTCGGGCGTCACCGAAGCGACTCGCGCCTCGAAGTCGGCGTCGGATCCGGCGCGGCCCTGCTCGCGCAGGGCGTCGAGCGTGATCACGTCGTCTGCCACGATCGGCTCGATCGCGATCACGTGCTCGAGATTGGGAAGCTTGTTACGGACCTTGCGGATCTTCTCCAGCTGGCTCTCGTCCTCGACGACGACCGCCTTCGCCTCGGAGTGCAGCAGCACGTACTCGCACTCCTGCGGGGAGTTGGTCTGGTAGATCGGGACTACAGTTCCGCCGGCAGTCAGGATCGCGAAGTCCGAGTGGGTCCACTCGGGGCGCGTGTTGGCGAGGATGCCGACCTTGTGGCCACGGTCGATGCCGAGGCCCTGGAGCCCAAGCGAGAACTCCTTGACGATCTTGCCCAGTTCTGCATACGAGACGTCGACCCACTGGTCTCCGACCTTGTAGCGCTGCGCGACGCAATCAGCGTGCTTGCTCGCTGCGATAGTGAGCAGATCGGCGAGCGTTGCAGAACCGGTCGACGCCTCCGCGCCGGAGCTGGCCGTCTTGACCTCCATCTCTCCTCCTCTGAAAGGGTTTGGTTACCCGAGAGGCGGTTCCCTCATCCGGTCCGCCCTCGCCGGCCGGATTCTAACCGAGCTAGGTAGGGGGGGGTCTAGGAGGCTTCGGCCACCTCTGCCGAGGCGAGGTTGTCGCCTTCGAAATCCTCTGTTTCCCTTAGTGACGCGATGAACAGGGTCTTGTCGATCCTGCCCTGGAAGATCGGAACTCCCATCTGCATGCACCTGGAGATCACTTCCCGGCGCTTCATCCCGGTCGCGTCAGCGAGCTCGGTAGGCGTCAAGTGGTTCGCCAATGCAGTCCCCTCTCGTAGGGTGGACCGGCGGCAGGGCAGATTCCCGGGCCGCCTAACCATGTCAAGGATCTTATACCGGGTTTGGCAGATGTCCTCAAGGAAAAAACTCGCTCATTCGGCCATAGAATGCGGCCTATGAATCCCTCCCGGGGGGACTCGTTCCTCGAGTCCCTGATGGACACCAATCTCTACAGCATGGGCGCCTACTTCTCGGACGAGCATCCGGAGCTGGTCGACGAGGTGATCGGCCAGAGCGAGGCGATCGAGCGAGCCGGGATTCGTGACTACGCCGATGACAACGCTCTGACGCTCGAGCAGTGCTTCGAGACCCTGATGACTGGGCTGGCCGTCAGGTACTACAAGGCCGTCGCATCCTGACGGGCGCCGTCTGGGATAATCCGGACCTTCGGGGCGTGGCGCAGCCTGGTAGCGCGCACCGTTCGGGTCGGTGAGGCCCCCGGTTCGAATCCGGGCGCCCCGATGGAAAGGACCCGTGGCCGTTCGGCCGCGGGTCTTTTTCGACTCCGCCGACACTCACGAGCCTCGCGTACGATAACCGGCCGACCCAGCCGTGAACGTAAGGTTTCCAACCGCACCGACCAGCCCTGCGCGCCAGATCCGCTGGCGGGTCGTGCTTGGGCTGGCGCTGATCCTAGTCGGAGCGACGACCGCGTACGCGGATCGCGCCGGCTATCGTGACGTCAACGGTGACGACATCAGCGTGCTCGACGCCGTCTACTACTCGACGGTGAGCGTCACGACGACCGGATATGGCGACATAACGCCCGTTTCGAACAGCGCACGGCTGCTGACCACGCTGGTGATAACGCCAACGCGCGTGCTGTTCCTTATTCTGTTGGTCGGCACAACTTTGGAGATACTCGCGGCAGGCACGCGGGCCGGGTACCGAGAGCGACGCTGGAGGAAGGGTTTGGAAGATCACGTAATCGTTTGCGGCTTCGGAACGAAGGGTAAGAGCGCCGTGCAGACCCTGACCGGAACCGGGGTCGACGCGAAGCGGATCGTCGTGATCGATTCGATCGAGTCGCACGCGCAGCAGGCGACTGCCGAAGGTCTGGTGGCGGTGACCGGCGACGCGACCAGCGTGGCGGTGCTCGAGCAGGCCAACGTGCGGCGAGCGGGGTCGGTGATCGTCGCGGTCAACCGCGACGACACGGCGGTGCTGATCACGCTGACGGCGCGTCAACTCAACCCTGCCGCCTACGTGGTGGCGGCCTGTCGAGAGCAGGAGAACGCCAACTTGCTCCAGCAGGGCGGCGCCAACCTGGTGATCACGTCTTCGGATGCCACCGGGCGCCTGCTCGGCCTCAGCACGCAGGCTCCGCGAACCGTATCGGTGCTAGAGGACCTGCTCGCGGCCGGTCGCGGCCTCGACGTTGTAGAGCGCGCGGTCGAGCCGTCCGAAGTGGGTCCCTTGGTCGAGGTCAAGATGCGCGAGCCGGTGCTGGCCGTCGTGCGCGCCGGCAAAATGTTCCGCTTCGACAATGACGAGGCACAGCAGCTCCGCCAGGGCGATCGCTTGTTGTACGTGAAGAGCAATCCGGCCTGATTTGGGTGCCACGGCCGTAGAAGAGTCGGAGGTGGCCATGCAATAGAATCCGCGACCGTTTTCCGCATGCCGATTCTTCCCGCTACAAGGAGCTTCCTGGATGGCCTACTCGGTTCCCGACCTGCCCTACGACTACGCCGCGCTCGAGCCGCACATCGACGAGACGACGATGCGCGTCCACCACGACAAGCACCACCAGGCCTACGTGGACAAGGCCAACGCCGCGCTTGAGGGCACGGAATGGGCCGACAAGCCTGTCGAGGATGTGCTGAAGAATCTCGGCTCGCTCGGTGACAAGCTGGGCCCGGTTCGCAACAACGCTGGCGGCCACTACAACCACAGCCTCTTCTGGGAGAGCATGGCGCCCGGCGCCGGTGGCGAGCCGGACGGCGCACTGGGCGACGCGATCGGCTCGGCGTTTGGCTCCTTCGCCGACTTCAAGGAGAAGGTCAAGGCTGCAGGCGTTGGCCAGTTCGGCTCCGGCTGGGCGTGGTTGATCCACAATGGCTCAGGCCTCGCCGTGGTTGGCAGCGCCAATCAGGACAACCCGATCTCGGGCGGCAGTACTCCGCTGTTGGGGGTCGACGTCTGGGAGCACGCCTACTACCTCAAGTACCAGAACAAGCGTCCGGATTACATCGACGCTTGGTGGAACGTCGTCAACTGGCCCAAGGTCGCAGAGCGCTTCGCGGCAATCGGCTAACCGAATCCGTCAAGGAGACTGACAGATGCCTGAAGCCGTAATAGTCGATGCGCTCCGCACGCCGATCGGTCGTGCTTTCAAAGGGTCGCTCGCAGGGCTACGCCCCGACGAGACCGGTGCTTTCGTGGTCGATCAACTGCTGGAGCGCAATCCGGATGTCGATCCCGCGACGATCGAGGACCTGTTCTGTGGCTGCGGGTTGCCGCAGGGCCTTCAGGCGTTCAACGTAGGCCGCATCGTCGCGCTGCTCTCGACGAAGCTGCCCGACAGCGTCAACGGCGTCACCGTGTCGCGCTACTGTGCGTCGAGCCTCGACTCGATCCGCCACGCGTCGAACGCGATCAAGGCCGGCGAGGGCGACGCCTACATCGCCGCCGGCGTCGAGTGGGTCAGCCGCTACAACGAGCGCCAGGAGGCGGCCGGCGAGACCGATCAGAACGAACACCTGCAGGGCCGAAACGGAGACCCCGACGCCTATATCGCGATGGGGTTGACCGCCGAAAATGTCGCTGAGAAGTACGGCGTTACTCGCGAGGTGCAGGATGAGTATGCGCAGCGCTCGCAGATGGCGGCCGTCGCCTCGCAGGAAGACGGCTTCTTTGCGCGCGAGATCGTGCCGGTCACGCTTCCCGACGGTACGGTCGTTGAGCGCGACGATGGGCCGCGCGCCTCCAGCTCGCTTGAGAAGCTGGCGACGCTCGCTCCCGCGTTCAAGGAGGGCGGCACCGTCACGGCCGGCAACTCATGCCCGCTCAACGATGGCGCCGCGGCGCTGCTGTTGATGTCGGACACGAAGGCCACCGAGCTTGGGCTGAAGCCGAAAGCACGGATCATCACGGCCGCCACCGCCGGGCTCGAACCGGAGCTGATGGGCGTCGCGCCGATCGGCGCCGTCAAGAAAGTGCTCGACAGGGCCGGAATGACGATCGGCGACGTCGATCGGGTTGAGCTGAATGAGGCGTTCGCCGCCCAGGTGATTCCGATCATGGACGAGTGCGACATTCCGCTCGAGAAGCTCAACACGCACGGCGGGGCGATTGCGCTCGGGCACCCGTTTGGGATGACCGGCGCCCGCATCATGACGACGCTGCTGAACGGCCTCGAGACCGGCGACGAGACGGTTGGCGTCGAAACGATGTGCGTTGCCGGCGGCCAAGGCGAGGCGATGGTTGTGGAGAGGCTCAGCTAGGCTCGGGACGCCTCGCGCCAGACGCGCTTCGCGAACGACCACCAGGAACGGCTCGCGGATTGCGTCACAGCTACCGCGACGCGCGATCGAAGCTCGTGAGCAGTCTGGCCGTGCGTCCTGGCTGCTCCCACATCGGACTGTGGCCGGCGTTCGGGACGATCGCCGTACGCGCCCTGGGGAGCCACTGACGGTAGAGCGCAACCGACCTGTCGGTCTCGATCAGCCGGTCCTCGGCGCCAAAGATGATCATCTCTGGAGACTCAATCGCCTTGATGTCGCGCTCGAGCTTTCCGTCCTCGACGTAGTCGGCCGACGCCGATGAAGTCTTATCGAACGAGCTGAAGGTCATCGCGCGGACATCCTCGACGAACGCGTCCGGAACTGGCACGTTGTTGTTCGCGAAGGCCTGCTTGAGTCCATCTCTTATCGCGCTGTCGGGCGCCAGCGACCAGATCGTCTCACCGATCAGCGGCGCGACGCTCAACTTGCCGAGTGCGTCGATGGTCACGTAGTCCTCGGTAGGCGCGGAGTCGATCACGACCAGGTTGCGTGCAAGTTGCGGGTGTCGCCTGACCAGTGCGGTTGCGACCTCGCCGCCGGTCGAGTGCCCGGCGACCATCGCCGTGCGCACGCCGAGCCGCTCGAGTGCCGCGGCGACGCGGTCGGCCTGCTGCTCTATCGCGTAGCCGTTGCGCGGCTTGGCCGACCCGCCGTGGCCGAGCAGGTCGACGCGCACGACGTGGTACCTGTCGGTGAGAAGCGGCGTCAGCCGATCCCACCAGTCGATCGCCGCGGTCCAGCCATGGATCAGGACGACGTCCGGCTTGCGCCTCGCGCCTGTCTGGTCCACCTGGATCGAGCCGCCGGGAAGCTCGATCAGCCGGCCGTCGGTGGCCACGGCCGGCTCCGTCTCGCGATCGACGAAGTAGGCGTTGATCGCCATCGCCGCGACCAGCACCGCCACGACAGCCAGTAGGGTGATCAGGAAGCGCCTCATCGGCGCAAGAGCCTAGCTCAGCAGCTCGTGCAGGCCTTGCGGCCGTAGAGCGGCGTCTTGTCGTACTCGTCGCGGACCGTGAAAAACGCCGGCTTGTAGTGACCGAAGTCGTCGACCAGCCCCTTCTCGTTGATCGGCGGATGTGGCAGCGGGTTGCCGCCGTTCCAGAACGGTTTGACGCGGAAATCCTTCAAGTTCCAGACCAGCGCCCCGTTGATGAACGGCTTCGACCTGAACACGTCGAGGTGAAACTTGAGGAAGTCTTGCTGGAACTCGTACGTTCCCTTCTCGGTCACTGCGCCGTTGCGGTTGGCCTCGGCTCCGAACTCCGTGACCACAAAAGCCTGATTCGGGTAGTCGGAATGCAGCCTGTTGAGATAGCCGCTGAGGCTTGCACGGTCGGAGATCGTGCCTCGCGGTCCCTGGTACCAGCCGAAATAGTCGTTGACTCCGATCACGTCGAGCTCCGTGTAGATCCGCTGCTTGGGAACGCTCGGATACCCGGAGGTTGCGATCCCCGTTAGGCGCGTTGGATCGATCTCCTCGGCCAGGCGGTCGGCTCGCGTTATGTAGTTCCGCTGTCCACGCTTCGGCCGCGAGGGCAGCTCGTTGCCGAGACTCCAGACGGCGATCGACGGGTGGTTGAAGTCGCGGAGGATCTCGGTGCGCAGCATTCGCAGCGCCTTGGCCACAATCGTCGGGTTATTGAACATTGCGCTTCCCATCCGGTAGACGGGAATCTCAGCCCACACGACGATTCCCTGGCGGTCGGCCAGCTCGAGTGCGTACGGGTGAAGTGGGTAGTGCGAGCGTGTCATGTTCGCGCCGAGTTGACGCAGGAACTTGAACATCTCCTCGAACTGAGTCTTGGTGAACGCGGCTCCGCGCTTGAGGTTGTCCTCGTGGAATGAGGCACCGCGCAAATTCACGTCGCGGCCGTTCAACTGGATGCGCCCGAGGCGTGAGACATTCCAGCTACGCAGACCCGGGTAGGCGTCGTAGGTCTGGACCACACGCCTGCCGTCGCGGACGTGGATCAACAGCTTGTAGAGGTGCGGGTGCTGTGGCGTCCAGAGCTTCGGGTTGCGCACCTTCATCTTCGCCGTGAAGACGGCGAAGCCGCGCCCGCCGATGCGCTTCGCGCGCTTGAAGTTGAGACCCTGGCCGCCGAAAGAGCCGCTGACGCCGGCCTTGCGCGCGCGCGTCAGGGCGTTTCGGATCTTCACCTTCACCTCGATCCGCGCCTTGCACGTTTTGCCTTTGCGGCAGGTCACGGTCGGCTCGGCCAGTACTTCCTCGGCATCGAGGCTCTCGATCGAGCGCAGGTACACCTCCCGCAACATGCCGTTGTAGTTCCACCAGCCGCCCTCGAAGTTGCCGGACCTGCGCCGCGACAACGGTGGGATGTCAAAGCTGGTTCGCTTGCTGTCGGCGCGAACAACGAGGCGGTTGACGCCGTTCTTGATCCCCTTCGCCCGCAGCTCGAATGGCAGGTACGAGCCGACGTTCGAGCCGATCGGCTTTCCGTTCAACCAGACCTTTGCGCGGTAGTTGACCGATTCAAAGCGCAACACGAACTGAGTGCCGCTGGTCCCCTTGGGCAGCTTGAAGTCCTTGCGGTACCAGTGGACCTGGCCGGTGTAGCTCTCGACAGAGAAGTCGCCGGCGTTGGACGCGTGGGGGATGCTGGTTGCATTCCAACCCGAGGTGCTGGGGTTGGTCTGAAACCCTTGCTTTACGCCGTCGCCGACCGGGTCGGCGCGGTGATACCACTTTCCATCCAACAGGAAGCGGCCCGACGGGCCCTCGCGGTAGAGGCCGCCGGGCTTGGGGGTGTCGGCGGCCTGCGCGGCGCCAGGCTGCGCCAAGGCAGCCGCAAGCGCAGCAAGGCCAAATACCCGCAGTATCTGCCGCCGACCCATTCGAACCCAGAAAACTAGTGGTTTGCGCCGACACGAGCGCCGGTCGCCCCGATCGCGCCATGTCTGTCCTGCTCCCGGCCTAGATTGCGGTTCGTGGGCGACCTCGCTCGGATGCTCCGTGACAGCAGGCGGCTCGACTGGCTGCGGTTGATCGGCGCCGTCGTAGTGGCGGTGGGGATCTTCCTGTTGGTCGAACGCCAGCAGGGCGATTGGGCCCCATTCGTGCTGTTTCTGTTCGCCGCGATCCCGTGCGTGGCGCTGTACGTGATTGCCTTCGCGACGGCGAAGCCCGGAGATGCGCTCGAGCGCTGGCAGACGGGCCTGATGATCGCCGCGGTTGCGCTGGCACTGGCCGCCCTTCGGGCGCTTGCGGCTGTGTTCGGGGCCGACGACAGCCCAGGCGCCGGTGCGACCTTCTGGGTCACGGCGCTGGTCGTCGGCGCGACGGCGTTGATTGCGGTGCAGTACCGATCGCCGGTCCACACCTTGATCGCGGCGCTGACCGGGATCGTCAGCTTTTTCGCGTTGCTTACGTGGACCGATGCGGACCTCGACTACACGGATGTTCGCGACATCCTCGCCGGATTCACAGCGGTTTACTGGATCGCGGCCTACCTGCTGCTGATCTACCGGCGCGAGGCCGGCGAAGGGCACGCCGACTACCTGATCTTGGTCGGCGGCATCACCGGCATCGTCAGCGGGTCGATTGGCGCTGGAACTTCGGCGTCGGTGGTCGGCTCGTTGCTCCCGGCCGTCGGCTTCGAGGCGTCGTCGCGCGGTTGGGAGTTCTTGCTGTTGGGCGTCGCGCTGCTGTCGATCGGCTACACGCTGTGGCAGGGATACCGGGGCAGCGCCTACGTTGGAGCGATCGGGCTGTTTGCCTTCCTCGTCCTCAATCGCGAGGGCGGCGTCGGCGGCTGGCCGCTCTGGCTGACTCTGATCGGCGCGGCGATGGTCGTCGTCAGCTTGTTCGGCAAGGAGATCGGCGCGAAGCCGGGGCGGACCGGCCAACAGCCGACCCCGCCATCGCCGCCCCCGCCATCAGCGCCGCCGCCGCCGTCGGTACCGCCCGGCCAGTAGCGCCAGCCCCCCACCAGCATGCACAGGCGGCCGCTCCCCGTGAGTATCGCGGCAGAAACTATGCGCTCAGCGCGAATCCAGAAGACCGAGCCGGACGGCGTCCTCTCGTCGCGATAGGTCGCTTCGCTCGATGTAGTCGAGCGCTTTGGAGCTGAAGCCGGCTGGGAAAGAGCCCTCCTGGTATTCGATCTTGAGTCTGGCTCGCTTGCCTCGTTCGTCGATCGTGAAGATCCCGTAGTAGGTCCTACCACTCTCGTCGTGGATCGTGAGGCGACCACGTTTGTAGTCGACCGTGAAACTGCCGTTGAGGCTCCAGGCGTTCCGGGACCCCTCGCTTGAGTCCTCCGAAGCCATCACGACGTTGCCTTTGAGGTAGGGATTGTCGGCCTCGATGAAGGTGAGCAGGTCGTTCGGGTACTGGCTGCGCCATTTGGTGAGGCTGTACCAAGCTCCCGACAGTCGTCCCTCGCGCTCGTCGTGCAGGAAGCCATTGTTGGTGAGGTACGGCTGGTAGGGCTCGAACATCGAGAACACTTGGCGCCTGTCGCCGGTCTGCTTGAAGGGATCGAGAACCTTCTCCTTGTATGCGTCGACGATCTGGCGCTTCTCCGAAGGCTGCAGGTAATCCCACGGCGACACGTGCACGCCGCCTTCGCGTCCGCCGCGCTTCACTCCATCGGTGCGGCCACGGTCGATCAGGTCGAACTCTCCGCTTGCCTGCCCGGGCGTGAAGCTCATCCCGAGGCCGACCGGCTGACCGCGTTTTACGACGTCTCCCTTTTTCACGTACGGCTGTGCGATCTCCATGTGGATTCCAAGGAGGTTCTTCCCGTGGTCGATCTCGATGTGGATCTCGCCTAACTCAGCCATGCCTTGAACGCTCACGTTCCTGACCACTCCGTCCGCCCAGGCCCTTTGTGGTGTGCCCGGCTTGAGCTCGATCCAAACGTGGTCGAGGCCCTCTATGTGGCCTCCCGCGTGAAGGCCGAAGCCACCGACTCCGGTCTCGGTGCTGTGGAAGAAGTCCGGGATCGCCGCCGGCAGACTCAGGCGCAGCAACGATGCACAATCCGGCAGGGTGTAGGTCACGTAGTCCGTCTTCGGGTCGGGCTCGGCCTTGGTAGTGCAGCGCTTGAGCTTGATCTTGCGGACGGCGCGCGCGCTTCCCCGCGAGCCGGTGGCCGTTGCCTTGATCTTGACCGTGAGGCTGCTCTTCTCAGTGAGAGCGCCGTCGATCAGTGCGTGGGTGCGCTTCGTAAGCCTGAGTTTCAGCTTCCTCCTGGCGCCTTGCCTGACCAACCTGCGCCGGACGGCGGTCAGCTTCACGGTCCTCGCTTTCGACGTCCTCGCCGGGAAACCGGGGTGCCGGCCCCGATCGAGCTGCGGCACCCTCACGGTGCCTTGGGCACTGACCCGGCACCCGCGCATCCGACAGCGCACGAACACAACCACGCCACGGGAGCGGACAGGTCGCTGCGCACTGGGGCCGCCAAGCGTGAGGGCGCGTGGAGACGTGCTGCTCGCGCTGCGTGAAAAAGCGGGATCCGGCGCAGCTCCAATTGCTACGACGACAAAGACGAGCGCGGAGCACGTCAAGGCCCCGGCAACCAGCCGTGGCTTCGCCGACCGTGCCGGCCCGCTGTCCCCCTGTATGGACATTCCGAGAAGACTCCTCGTTGCTTGTATCTGCTGTTCGTGTCCGTTGCAGTAGGGGAGTGCCGCAGGCTCGACCCACGTTGGAGGCGAGCCTAAGCCGACGTTTGAGCCCAGCTCGAGGCCATCCCGTTCGGGCAACGCTCGATGCTGGTCTCACGCACCAGTCCAGCTGCGCGTGTGGCGGGTTTACGGGGCCACGGCGGCGTGAGCTGCTGGCGAACCCGAGTTGGCGCGGCAGCAGTAAGATCCCCGTGTCGCCCATTCGAGGAGGAAAAGGTGTCAGTTTTCAAAGACGACCAAGAGGTCTACGCTTACATCGGTAAGCTGTTCCAGGATCTGGCCGATGACGACCAACTGGGTCCCAAGTTCCGCAAAGCCGACACTATCGTCCAGTACGTCTACAGCAATCCGGACTCGCGAATCACCGTGAAGATGAAGGATGGCGAGGACGGCCAGGTCGACTTCGGCGAGACTACGATGGAGCCGGAGATCGTCATGACGATGGAGGCCGACACCGCCCACAAGTTCTGGCTCGGTAAGGTCAACGTGACGATGGCGCTGGCAAAGGGGCAGATGAAGGCCAAGGGCCCGGTCGCAAAGATTCTCAAGATGGTGCCTCTGGTAAAGCCGGTCTTTCCCCTTTATCAGGCGCTGCTCGAGCAGGACGGCCGCGAGGACCTGCTCGCTGCCTAACCCGTCACGCTGGAAAGGAACGAGATGGCCCTCGACACACAAGCCAAGATCGAAGTTCAGCACTTTAAGAGCTACATCGGGGGTGAGTGGGTCGAAGCGGCGTCGGGCGAAACGTTCGACGTGATCAACCCTGCTGACGGGCAGGTGTGTGCGACCGTTCCCAAGGGTGATCGTGAGGACGCGCAGCGTGCGATCTCGGCTGCGCGCGAAGCGTTCGACGCGGGTGCCTGGTCGGGCATGGAGCCGGAGGAGCGCAAGCGCATCCTGGGGCAGGTGATCGAGAAGTTCGCGATGGCCGAGGATGAATTGGCGACTATGGAGACGATGCAGTCCGGTATGACGATCCGTGCGACCAGCACGTTCGTGATCGGTTACTGCATCAACCACTGGGACTACTTCGCCAATCAATCAACGCGGCCGACGCAGGAGGCGCTCGAGCCGGTCAGCTACCCGACCCACTCGTACAACTTCGCGCTGCGCGAGCCGATCGGCGTCTGTACCGGGATCATCCCCTGGAACTTTCCGTTGGTAATGGCTGTCTGGAAGCTCGCGCCGGCGCTCGCGATGGGCAACACATGTGTGCTGAAGCCGGCCTCGAACACCCCGTTCACCGCGTTGAAGCTGGCCGAGCTTCTCGACGAGACCGAGCTACCAAAGGGCGTCGTCAATGTGATCACTGGTGGCGGCTCCACGGTGGGCGAGGAGCTTGCCTCAAACCCCGAAGTCGACAAGGTCTCGTTCACCGGCTCGACCGTGGTCGGGCGGCGGATCATGCAACTTGCCTCCTCGACGGTGAAGAAGACGACGCTCGAGTTGGGTGGCAAGTCGCCCAACATCGTCTACGAGGATGCCGACATGGACCAGGCGGTCGATGGTGCCCTGTGGGCAACGTTCTTCCACCAGGGCCAGGTGTGCGAGTCCGGCACGCGACTGCTGTTGCCCGAGTCGATCCACGATGAGTTTGTCGAAAGACTGGTCGAGCGAGCCAAGTCGATCAAGGTCGGTGACCCGATGGACTACGAGACCGACATGGGCCCGTTGGTCTCGGCTGCGCAGCTCGAGACCGTCGAGAACTATGTGCGGATCGGCAAGGAGGAGGGTGCCAAGCTGGTGTGCGGTGGCAGTCGCATTACCGGCGACGGGCTCGATCAGGGCTACTACTTCGAGCCGACGATCTTCACCGAGGTCGACAACTCGATGGCGATCGCCCAGGAGGAGATCTTTGGCCCGGTGCTGTCGGTAATCAAGTTCAAAGACGACGCAGACGCGATTCGGATTGCCAATGACTCGATCTACGGGCTGGCCTCCGGCGTCTGGTCAAGTGACCCCGATCGCTGTCTCGAAACGGCGAAGGCACTGCGCGCCGGCACGGTTTGGATCAATGACTATCACTTGCTCAACTGCATCGCCCCGTTCGGCGGCTACAAGCAGTCAGGGGTGGGCCGGGAACTGGGTAGCTACGGCCTCGACGAGTACACCGAGGTCAAGCACGTGCACTGGGACCTCGGCACGCCGAAGCCTCAGAAGATGTTCGGTGTGCTACTGAGCGAGTAGGGCTCAGCAGCCGGTAGGCGTGAATGAGCTGATAGCAGTTACGCGCGGCACGGCTAGATCGTAGAAGCCGATGTCGAGCACGGTGTCGGCCGGAACGCATGACTTCGGGTTGACCAACAGTGGTTTGCTGCGACGCTTGCGCTTACCGCGCCGCTTGCCCTTGCCCCTGATCCAGATCTCGATTCGGTCGAGCGCCACGGTCACGCCGCCACCGATCCGTGGTACGCCGGTAACGCCGATGTCGAGCCCGCCGCCGGGGCGCGCAGTGAGCGGCAGCGTCACCGGGATCCCCGGTAGTGCGATCGCGCCGAGCTTCACCTTCTGCCGGCCGGTGGGCCGCATGTTGTAGATCTTGCGATTGATCGTCGCCGACGTTCCGAGGGCTGTTCCGGTTACGGCGAGCCTGCCGATCTTAGAAAAAATCGGGCAACGGTTCTCGATCAACCGTTTTTTCGTGCAGTACGGTGTCGCCTCGGGCCTCGCGCGCAGGCCTGCCGGCAGGTGCAGCGCGATGTCTTTGATGCCAGCCCTGTTATCGGCGCCGAGAAACGCCACGGAGAACGCGAGGTTGGGGTTCCCACCGGCCTTGGTCGTCGACGGCGTCAGCTTGAACTCGGTGATCTGGAGCGCCCCCTGGGCGGGCGGAGCCGCGACGCCACAGACCGCGACGGCCAGCGCCGTGACAAGCTTGATCGGCGCCTTCATCGGTCAATCGTATCGCCCGTTCGGGCGCTGGGCCACGCGCTGGGCCACGCGCTGGGCCACGATATCTATGGCCAAATCAGATGGATTGTGGTAAAAAATAGTTCAGGCAGTTCGCAGCGCCTAAATCGGACTCGGCGTATCACCTAGGGCTCAGGCACCGCCTGGGACCCAGGCATCCGACATGGAGGTTGGATTCAAGTGTTTCGCGGCGGCATATGGTCATTCCTCGGTGTCTGCACGCTGCTGACGCTCGCTGCGGGGCCCGCACACGCTGGAGTGCCAAGCGGCTCGTGCGGTACGGCCAATGTCGAGAGCGTCTCTGGATGCACCGTCAACGGAGCCGTGTTCGCCGATCTCAATCGCGACGGTCAGCAGGGTGCCGACGAGCAAGGCATCGCTGGATGGACCGTGTTCGGCGACTTCAACGGCAACGCGCAGCCCGATCCCGGAGAGCCATCGGCGCTGACTGGGCCCGGCGGCGGCTACGCGCTCGCGGTCCCAGCGGCCTTTGTGACCAGCCCCTTCGACATCTACCTACGGTTGCAGCAGGGTTGGGAGTGCGTCGCCCCGGCCTCGTGCTCGTACCACGAGCAACCGTTTCTGATCGAGCGATCCGGACACACCGTGCCGGTGCTCGATCGCCTCGGGCGCGACTTCGCCGCCTCTCCGATACCCAGTCCTCCACCTCCGCTTCCACCACCTCCACCTCCGCCTCCTCCCGCCGCGGCGCCGAGCAGGCCGGCCTCCGGTGTCGGTGCCAGGCGCTCGACCGGCCGTGCGTCGTTTCGAACGCCGCGCGGCTGCCCAGCCCGTCGCGTACGCTTAGTGGTGCGCGGGCGGGGCGTCGCCAACGTCAGCTTCTATCTCGGCAAACGCAAGTTGATTACCATAATCAGGCCCGACTCGAGAGGTCGCTTCAAGCGGACGATCAAGACTTCGAAACTCAAGGCGGGTGTCCACCGCGTACGAGCGCGAGTGACGTTCACATGGGCGAGTGCGACGGCATCGAAGATGCTGACCGCTCGGATCCAGCGCTGCGCGACGCGAGCCACGCCGAAGTTCACAGGTTGAACTTCACAGAAACGGGAGACGGCGGCCTAGACGGTCGCCGTCCCGCGTTTCATTTCCCGCTTCGCGGTCCTGCGAAAGCGCAGAACCTTGCGCACATTGACTTGAACGCGCTTTAAGCGGCCCGGCGGGAGTTCGAATCCGCCAACCAACTTCTGTGGTTTGAGGATCCAACCGTCCTCGCCCCGCTCGAGCGTGCCGCGAACGTGGAAGTTCTGCTGCCAGGTAAAGTCGGGAGCATGGTCGTGCACCGTCAAGCAGACTCGGCCGCGATCGAAGGGAAGCCCCGCGGGCAGCTCGCCGATTCGCACGAGCTTGCTTGGGAGGTCAACGCTGATCGGCACACGAGCCGATAACGGGAACCCGTCGGGGCCGACGATCGTCAGTACGCCTGTGTCGTAGCGGTCGCCCAGCTCGCGCATCCGTTCGTCCCACACCCGGTAATTGGCGTCGGGCGCGGCCGGCGTGACCGTCGGCTCTTCGGAGTGGCGCGAGCGGACCTCTTCGAGATGCGAGTCGAGCAGTTGCGGCGGTTTCGTGAAGTCCCCGCTCGCCCAGACGTAGATCCGCTCCGGCCGAACGTGGACGTAGATGCGCGTGAAGTACCACTCGGCGAAGCGTTGGACGAACTCGGGCGGGTACAAGCCCTTGGTTGCGGGCAGCTTTTGGAGACTTTCCCTTACGTATCGTTTGCGATTCGCCTCGAGGTCGCGGTCGTCCACGTCTGCGGTGCCCTGAACCAAGACCGCCGCCGGTCGATCAAGCCCCGATCCTGTCGGGTCGGAGAAAAGCAGCGATACGTGGCCGTTGTGCTGCGCGTCGCGCGCCTTCTTCGGGTAACCAAGGCCGGTGGTGACGTCGATCGACCCCTTGCTGGGGTTGTGGTACGGCGTCACCGGCCATGTGATCGGCTGCCCTGTGGTGTCGATCGCCGTGTACTCAGTGGTGACAAACCGCTCGAATACTTGCTGGACCTCGGGAGGCAGAGTGGTCGTCATCGGCGCGAGTATATTGCGAGAACCATGTCTGAAACAAAGGTAGTGCTGACGGACGCTGCGCGGGACGTCGTGGATCGCGTCAAGACCGAGCGCGGCGGCAATCTGTCGATGGTGATCGGCAACGGCTGCTGCGACTCGACCGCGCCGTTCATGTTCTCCGACTATATGGCAGGCCCGACCGAGCATCTGATCGGCGAGCTGGAGGGGATCAGCATCTATGTCGACGAGCTGGTCTCAAAGACCTTCGAGGGCACCGAGGTCGTGATCGACGCCTCGAGCGGCCCTGAGCCAGACAGTTTCTCGTGCGAGTCGGAGTTGGGGTATCGATTCAAAATGGACCGGCTTCCGGGCACCTGAGGAGCGTTCGGCCTCTATACGGGGCTCAACGTTCCGCGGACCTAGTGGCCTCATCCACAAGTTCTGCCGGTTACCGGCGGCCGCAAGTCGTCACCTGCCGGCGTCCTCAGCTTGCCCATGCCCACCGGCATGGGCTTCGCTTGCGTCCTGGGCAGTCTCGACTTTCGCTCGCCGGATAACCGCCCGAACTTACGGACGCGACCACTAGTCTTCGGGGTAGTCGGGATCGCCAGGCAACAGGACCCGCACGTCTCGGCCCTCGTCGGCGATGACGACTTTCGGCAGGATCGGCTGGACCTCTGAAGCGGCGGCACGCTCCAGTGCTTCGGCGACGGACGAGTACTGGGCGAGCTGTTCGAGCTGCTTGATCGTTGGGAACACGAGCAGCAGCAGGTCGCGCTCGTGCCGCGAGAGCGCCTCGGATGGAGAGAGCCAGATCGAGTCGACGATCTCCTCGCCGTCCGGCTCCGGCTTGCAGTGTGCCGGCGCCTGCAACAGGTAAAAGCGCGTGTCGAAGCGAACCTTGACTTCGACGGGCGTAATCCAGCGTGAGAACGGCACAAGCGCGTCCGGATTGTTGAGGTCAACGCCGACCTCTTCCTCCAACTCACGAAGTGCCGTGGAGCGGTGGGCCGCGTCGTTGGTCTCGTCACCGTCGACGGCGCCGCCCGGGAACACCCACACGCCGGCCATGAAGCGCGCTTGTTCCGTGCGCTTGCCGAGCAGCAACTCGAGGCCGCCGGAGTCATGTCCATCGCCGCCGCGAAGCAGGATCACCGAGGCCGCCTGGCGTGGGGTGGTCGGCTCGCCCTGGTTTAGCTCCTTGATATGCGGGTCGTCGGTGGGGTCGATACGGTCACGCTACCTGACGTGATGGTCAGCAGGCAGTTGGGTTTTTGACTGGTTGGTGATTTCGAGTGGCCGGTATGCAAAACTAGCTGTGGCTCATGGCGGAGACCGCGACAGCCAAGCTGTGGATCTGCGAATCGTGCGGGTTCATCTACGATCCCGCCGAGGGTGATCCCGACGGCGGCCTGGCGCCCGGAACCGAGTTCGAGGACATCCCCGACGACTGGTTCTGCCCGGTCTGCGGGGCGCGCAAGAAGGACTTCGTTCCCTACGAAGGTTAGTCTTGCGGCCGCCGTAGGCGGACGCTCCTGCATGAGAGGGGGTCGAGGGGGACGAGTAGTTCCCCCGTCATTCCGGTCTTGCGGCCGCCGTGGGCGGACGCTCCTGCATGCATCAGGGGGTCGCGCGGGACGGAACCACCTCGTTGGTTGGGCCCTTATGCGGCTCGCGCGAAGACCTGGTCGCCCGTCGCCTCGGCGATCGCGGCCGCGGTGATGTCGACCAGTTGCTCTAGCTCGCGCTCGTCGATCGATAACGGCGGCATCAGGATCACGACGTCGCCGAGCGGCCGAATGATCGCGCCCTTGGCGCGTGCGGCCAGCGTCACTTCGTGCCCGACCCGCAACGACGCGTCGTAGCTCTCGCCGCGCAGCGGGTCGGCGGCCAGCTCGATCCCGCACATGAAGCCGCGCTGGCGGATCTCGCCAACATGGTAGACCGGCGCCACACGCTCGTGCAGCAGCCGTTCCATCAGCTCGATCTTCGGTTGCAGCCGTTCGAGCGTGTGCTCTTGCTCGAACACGTCGAGGCTGGCGAGCGCCGCTGCGCAGGCGAGTGGGTTGCCGGTGTAGGTGTGGCCGTGAAAAAAACTGCGGTACTCGTCGTACCGGCCCAGGAACCCATCGTGTACACGCTCGGTGGTCAGCGTCGCGGCGAGCGGCATGTAACCGCCGGTGATTCCTTTCGCGACGCAGAGGAAATCGGGCACGACGTCCTCCTGTTCGCAGGCGAACATCGTGCCGGTGCGGCCGAAGCCAGTTGCGACCTCGTCACAGATGAGGAAGATGTCGTGGGCGTCGCATAGTTCGCGTACGGTGCGGACGTAGCCGCGCGGCTGCATTCGCATACCGGCGGCGCCCTGCACGAGCGGCTCGATCACGACCGCGGCGATCTGGTCGCCGCGGTTGCTGAGTACGCGAGCGAGCGCCTGCCTGTCGCCGGCAGGCACCTGGATGCTGTCGAACAACAACGGCTGGTAGGTCGAATGGAACAGGTCGATACCACCGACCGACACGGCTCCGACGGTATCGCCGTGATAGGCGTTCTCGAGCGAGACGAAGCGCGTGCGCCGTCGCTGTATCGCTTCGGCCTGCTGCCAGTACTGGAAGGCCATCTTGAGCGCGACCTCGACCGCTGTCGAGCCATTGTCGGAGTAGAAGACACGCCGCAACGGTCCCGGAGCACCGGGTGCGCCGCCGGGCGCGATCTCGACCAGGCGCTGCGCGAGCCGCTCGGCCGGGGGATGCGAGAGGCCGAGCATCGTCGTGTGCGCGACGCTGCCGAGCTGTTCGCGCACGGCGCGGTCGATATCCGGGTGGCCGTGGCCGTGGACGTTGCACCAAAGCGACGAGATGCCGTCGATGTAGCGCCGGCCTTCGGTGTCGTAGAGGTGGACGCCCTCGGCGCACTCGATGCAGGGAGCGGCCTCGCCTTGCCAGCCCCGCATCTGAGTGAACGGGTGCCAGAGGAAGCGCTTACCGGACGAACGCGTCACCCGAGCGATGCTAGACGCGATGGTGGTCGGAACTTGGTGGAGCGCGCGGTCTAGGCGGCGGCTCTGCTGCTGTCGGGCGCCGGAATTGCGTCCAGTAGCGAGTCGCCAAGCGAGCCGGTGAGCGGCTTCGCGCAGCCCTCGGAAAGGTCGACGATCGGCATGCCGTGGACGGCCACCTTGCCGCGCGAGGCGATCGTGAAGCGGTTTGAGCGCTCGATATCGTTGGCTCGCTCCGGCCATGGGCTGAGCACGACGCAGGAAACCTGGAGCCCGGCTGCGCGAGCCGCCTCGATCGTCAGCAGCGTGTGGTTGATCGTCCCCAGCCCCGACCGCGCCACGATGATCACCGGCATGCCGAGATCGACCGCCAGGTCGCGGACGAGGTAATGGGGCGTCAGCGGGACCATCAGCCCGCCGACACCTTCGGCGACCAGCACAGTCGAGTTCTGGGCCGCGTGGCGGGCGTACTGGAGCAGCCTCGCCGGGTCGATCCGGGTTCCTGCGAGTTCCGCCGCTAGGTGCGGAGACGCTGCCGGACCGAACCGGTAAGGCGATATCCACTCGGCTTTCTCGCGCGAACCGGCGGACATGCGCAGCAGCTCGTGATCGGCCTGCGACGGCGGAACTTCATCGAGACCTGTCACGACTGGCTTGAACACGCCGACGCGCTCGCCTCGCACGGACAGCGTCGCGGCAATCGAAGACGCAACGACGGTCTTGCCGACCTCGGTATCGGTTCCGGCGACGAATACGCCGCGGAAGCCGACTGTTGCTGATCGCGGAGGAGTGAACATCTTCAGTTGTAGAAACGCAAGCCGGCGCGTCGCGTCACGCTGCTCGACGGAAAGCGGGCTCTTCGGTTTCGGCGTCGTATATTCGTGGTCTCGAAATGTCGGAGCCGGCCGTTTGTTGTAGATCGATCGGTGCCGCTGGCGCAAGCTCGGCTGGATCGAAGCCGGCATCGCTTGCGGCGCCGGCAAGCTGCGCCGCCGCCCAGCGAAGTTCGCCGGGCTTGTGCGTTGCGATTGCGGTCAGGCGCAGCCGAGCGCTGCCAGGTGGGACCGTTGGTGGACGGATCGCCTGTGCAAACACGCCGCGCTTCAGCGCCCGCTCGCAGATCTCCATCGCCAGCCGCGACTCGCCGACGATCAACGGCACGATCTGGCTGGGGCTAGGGGCGATATCGAACCCTTGCTCGTCGAGCGCCTCGCGCAGTGTGCGCGCGTTCTCGACGACACGCTCGGTCAGACGAGACTCGCACTGGAGCAGCTCGAGCGCCGCCAATGCGGCGGCGACCGAGGGGGGTGCAGGCCCGGTCGAGAAGATCAGGGTGCGCGCAACATTGGTCAGGTAAGCCGACATCTCGGCGTCGCAGCAGACGTAGGCGCCGTAACCGCCCAAGGCCTTGCTGAGTGTGCCCACCACGACATCGATCTCGCCCGCCAGGTTGGCGTCGGCGACGCTGCCACGGCCGCCGGGGCCGATTACGCCGGTCGCGTGCGCTTCGTCGACCATCACCCGCGCGTCGTAGCGCTGAGCGAGGTCAACGATGTCCTCGAGCGGCGCCAGGTCGCCGTCCATCGAGAACACCCCGTCAGTGACGATCAGTGCGCCTCGCCCCTTTGCCTCGTGCAGTCCCCAGGCGAGGTGGTCCATGTCACAGTGGTCGTAGACGAACGTCTCGGCCTTCGATAGCCGGCAGCCGTCGACGATGCTGGCGTGGTTGAGTTCGTCGGAGAAAACGACATCTCCCGACCCGGCAAGCGCGCCGATCACGCCGGCATTGGCAAGGTACCCGGAGCCGAACAGGATGGCGCTTTCGGCTTGTTCAAACTCGGCCAGGCGCTCTTCGAGCCGGCGGTGAAGCGTCATGTTGCCCGACACCAGGCGCGAGGCACCGGCGCCGACGCCATAGCGCATAGCCGCATAGGCGGCCGCTTCCCGTACCTTCGGGTGGTCGGCGAGCCCGAGGTAGTTGTTGGAGCAGAGCAGCAACACGCGCCTGCCATCGAGCAGCACACGCGGTCCCTGCGGGCCGGACACCATCCGCATACGGCGGTGGAGGCCAAGCTCTCGAATCTCTTCGAGCCGGTCGTGAATATCCGTCACTTGCTCCTCCTCCCGTTGTGGCTGGCGCTAGTCGCCCCAGCCCGGTGGCTGCTCGCCGTCCTGGGCGACACCGACGTGTACCAACTCCAGCTCCGCAGCCTGATCGGGCCGACAATCCGGGTACGGAGGCGCCTTGCGTTTCGGGCGCATGCGTAGCTGCGTCGACGGGTCCCAGAAGTTCGCGTCAGCCTGACTGTCGATCAGGTCGTCGATCGGGGTTGCCGGCGACTCTCCTTCTAGCCGGCCGCTGCGGTTGTCCGGACGCGGGTTGGCGCCGTTGTCGGATTGCCGCGCGACGTTGAGGCCAAGCTCGGTGAACATCTCTCGGTCGTCCTGCGGCTCGGAGCCGAGCGTAGTCAAGAAGTTGCCCATCATGACTCCGTTGAGCCCTGCCTTCACCGCCAGCGGCTGTAGATCGCCGAGGTTCTCGACGCGGCCGCCGCAGAGGCGGAACAGCGCCTCGGGAAGGATCAAGCGGAAGATCGCGACGAACTGCACGGCCTCCCACGGATCGATCATCTCGCGATCGCCAAACTTGGTGCCCGGACGCGGGTTGAGCAAGTTGATCGGCACGCTGGTCGGGTTGATGCGCGCCAACTCGAACGCCATCTCGACACGCTGTTCGCGTGTCTCGCCGAGGTTCAGGATGCCGCCGACGCAGGTTTCGAGCCCGGCCTGCTCGACCGCCCGGATCGTGCGCAGCCGACCTTCATAACGAACGGTGGACGAGACTTCGTCGTAATAGCTCTCGGCCGTCTCGACGTTGTGGTGGACGCGCTGGATGCCGGCGTCTTTTAGCTGGCTGGCGCGGCTCGGCGACATGTGGCCGATCGACGCGCAGCGCTTGAGGTTGGTGTGCTTGGCGACCAACTTCGTGCCCTCGACGATCTTCTCGAAGTCGCGCTTGGACAGGCCCTGGCCCTGGGTGACCATGCAGAAGCGGTGAGCGCCGGCGGCCTCGGCCGCCTTGGCGTGCTCGAGAATCTGGTCTGGGTCGAGCATCGCGTGCATCGGCGTGGCCGAGTCGGCGTACTTGGACTGTGCACAGAAGCCGCAGTCCTCCGCGCAGCCGCCGCTCTTGGCGTTGACGAGCGAGCACATGTCGGTCGAGTCGCCGAACTCGTCTTGGCGCACCTGCCAGGCGACGTCGACCAGCCGCTCGATGTCGGCGTGGTCGGCCAGCTCGGCCAGCTCAAGAGCTTCTTCGACGGCGATGAGAGGCGGCACGGGTCCCTTTCCCTTGGGGTTTTGTGGCTTGAAAGCTAGGGATGACCCCGGACGCGCCGAATCGGAGAGCTACTCGTAGGCGATCGCCTCGAGCACGTCGATGCGTGACGCGCGCCGGGCTGGCGGGATCGCGGCCAGCACGCCGGCGATCGCGGCAAGCACCAGCAGCACGATCAGCGAGCCGAACGGCACCGATACGACCAACCCCTCGCTTGATAGAGCGATCGTCGTGATCACCCCGAGTACGAGGCCGATCAGCAGCCCGAGCAGACCTCCGATCAGCGCCGTAATCACCGCCTCGTAGCGGACGATGCGCCTGACCTGCCGGCGCGACGTTCCGATAGCGCGCATCATGCCCAGCTCGCGCGTACGCTCGCTGATCGATAGCACGAGCGTGTTGACGATACCGAACAGAGACACGATCACGGCCAGCGACAGCAGCGCGTAGAGGAACTGGACGAGCTGGTTGATGTTTTTCTCGATCTCGTCCTTGAACTGCTGCTGCGTCCTCGAGGCGACAGTCGGGAACCGCTTGTCGAGCAGGGTGTCGACCCGCTGTTGGATCGGTCCCACCTCGGCTCCCGCGGCGGTCCCGAGAAGATCAATCTGGTCCTGCTTCTGTGCAAAAAAGCTGCGCACCGCCGCGTTGGTGAATATCGCCTTGCCGAAGAATCCGCTGCGATCCTCGATCGTCCCCGCCACCTTGAAGCGCCTGATCTCCCCGGTCGATGACTCGACCGCAACCCGATCTCCGGGTTTGAGACTGTTGTCGGACGCGAAGTCGGAGTTGAGGAACATCTGGTTCGGCTGCAGGGCGGTCAGGTCGGCCGCCGAGCCCCTCTTGAAGTCCAGCTTCCAGAGGCGACCGATCGTCGTTGGGTCGACGCCGCTGATCTGAGTCTTTCCGGCGCCGCTGGACGTGAAGTCGGCCTGCGTGAACTTCAGCGGCGACACGACCTCGACTCCTGGAACCTTCGCGACCGCGGGGCTGACGGCTTCAGGAATCGGGTTGAAGTTGCCTTGGTCGTCCTGCAGCACGAGCTGCGCCTTGAAGTTCTTGTCGAGCGTTTCCGACACAGACGCGTTGACGCCTGCAGCGAGCACGGTCACGAACGTAACGAGCGCGACACCGATCATCAAGGCTGCGGCAGTTGTCGCCGTACGCCCCGGGTTGCGTACCGAGTTCTCGCGCGCGAGCCGTCCTTCGACGCCGCGCGCCGCTTCGATCGGCTTGCCGATCGCCGATGCGAGCGGCTTGATGATCACGACCGACAGCATCGCCACCGCGACGAAGATCATCGCAGCGCCGCCGCCGAGCGTCGACAGCGTCGCCGACGCACCCGCGCTGCCGAACAGGCCGAGCAGCACGACGGCGAACCCCAGTACGAGCACCACCAGCGCGATCACGATGCGCCGCCTGCTTGCGTTGCCGGTGGACCGGGTGACGTCCTCGCGTATCGCTGCCAGCGGCAGCACGCGCGTCGCGCGTCGTGCCGGAAACACTCCTGAGGCGAGCGTGACGATCACGCCAACGGTCATCGCGATCACGATCGTGCGCGTCTGGACCACTGTCCCCTGCTGCGGCAGGTCGGCGCCAAACGACTTGAACAGCGCATCGATTCCCTTTGCCGCGAGCACGCCGGCGCCGCAGCCGACCGCCGAGGCGAGCACGCCGATCACCAGCGCCTCTAACATCACCGATCCCAGTACCTGACGGGCGGACGCACCCATCGTCCGCAGCAACGCGAACTCCTTGGTGCGCTGCGCGACCGTGATCGAGAACGTGTTGAAGATGATGAAGCCACCGACGAATAGCGAGATCACTCCGAACACGAGCAGCAGGATCCTCAGAAACGAGAGGTCGTTTTGAACCTCTTTGGACTGGTCGGCTGCGTTTTGCTCGCCGGTCTGGACCTCTATGTTGCTGGGAACGACCTTCTCGACGCTCGCAGCGAGTCGCTCGGGTGACACGTTCGGCGCCGCGCCCAGCTCGATCTGATCAAGCTCCCCGACCTTGTCCGAGAGGCGCTGCGCCGCTGGCAGCGTGACCACGGCGATCGTCGCACTGCCGAGCGAGTCGATATCGCCGTACTTGGCAATGCCGGAGATCTTGTACGGTCGGGCTGGTGTCTTGCCGGCGAGCCGAATCATGTCTCCGACCTTCAAGTGCTTCTTGTCGGCGGTGCCCTTGTCGATCGCTGCCTGGGCAGCGCTTGAGGGCGCCCCCCCGCTGTCGTAGGTAAGTGGGTCGAAGCGCTTTGGCACAGCGGAGAACAACAGCGCGGGTGCGCCCTGGGTTTTCACCTGATCGCCGTTGGCGAGAAAGATCGTCGCGGTGTCTTCGATTGTCCCGGCCGCGAGCGCAACCCCGGCTACCCTCTTCACCTTTCGCAGCAGCGACTCAGAGAACGCAGGCGGCGGCGCGTTTTCGACCGTGAACGCCTGTTCCGATTGGACCACGACCGAGACGCCCCTGTTGCCCTGCTCGAAGATCCCGTCGAAGGCCTTGTTGATCGTGTCCGTGAACACGTACGTGCCCGAGATCATCATTACGCCGAGCAGCACTGCGAGCCCGGTCAGTCCTGCGCGCAGCTTCCGCGTCGCGAGGCCGCGAATCGTCAGGCCGACCACGACTGGTCCCTCCGGCCCATCAGCCTGCGCGCAGCAGTTCGGCGAAGTTGGCGCCGCTTGTGCTGCCTTCGTGAACGATCTTGCCGTCGCGAAGCACGACCAAGAGGTCGCCGTTGGCTGCGGCGTCTGGGTCATGGCTGACCATTACGACGGTCTGGCCGAAATCGTCGACGGCGTGGCGAAGCAACCTCAGCACGTCGGCGGACGCCTTCGAGTCCAGGTTGCCGGTTGGCTCGTCGGCGAACACGACCGCCGGCCGCGTGATCAGCGCGCGTGCCACCGCGACGCGCTGCTGCTGCCCGCCCGAGAGTTGTGAGGGCAGGTGCTCGCGCCGATCCGACATCCCGACCGTCTCGATCAACTGGTCGAGCCACTTGACATCGGGCTCCTTGCCGGCGATTCGCAGCGGCAGCGTGATGTTCTCTTCGGCGGTCAGCACCGGCAAGAGGTTGTACGCCTGGAAGATGAAGCCGAGCTTCTCGCGCCGCAGCTCGGTCAGTTCGCGGTCACTGAGCGAGGCGATCTCGACGCCGTCGACCTGGACCGCGCCGCCGGTCAGCGACTCGAGCCCGGCGAGGCAGTGCAGCAGAGTCGACTTGCCTGACCCCGACGGCCCCATGATCGACGTGTACTTCCCGCGCGGGAAGTCGACGCTGACTTCGGCTAGAGCGTCGACCCGGGCGTCGCCCTCGCCGTAGGTGCGCCAGAGGCCTTGGGCGGATACGACGTTCTCAAGGGCCACGACCGGAGCCCTACCGTCCCTTCCATTGCGCCTTGCGCTTCTCTGCGAATGCGCGCACGCCCTCCTTGAAGTCGTCGCTCTTGAACGACGACAGCCTCAGGTCGATCAGCGCCTGCTCGTCGGCGTCGGAAAGCCGGGCGAAGCCCGTCAGCTCCTTGATGATGCGCTTGTTGCCTTTCAGCGACAGCGGCGCGTTGGCTGCGATCTCAGCAGCAATCTCGACTGCGGCGGCGTCCAGAGCCTCTGGTTCATGCACTTCGTTGACGAGCCCGATCTGCTCGGCGCGCCTGGCCGGCAGGTTGCGGCCGACGAAGAACATCTCGCGCGTGTGCGCCGGGCCGATCGCGTCGATGAACTTGTGCAGGCCGGTGTGGCTGTAGATCAGGCCGAGCTTGGCCGGCGGCATTCCGAGCTTTGCTTCGGTGCTCGAAATACGCAAATCGCAGCTCAGTGCCAACTCGAGCCCGCCACCGAGGGCGTGGCCATTGATTGCAGCGAGCGTAGGAAAAGAGAACTCGTCGATCGCCTCGATCGCGCGGCCGAAGGGGTGCGCGACCAGTCGCTCGGCTTCCTGCGCGAACACCTCCTCGGGGATGTCGCCGATGTCGTAGCCCGACGAGAACATGTGGCCGCTGCCTGTCAAGATCAGGCATCGTGTCTCGATGCCCTGGTCGAGCGACGGGACCAGTTCGGCGATCCCGTCGAGGATCTCGTGATCAAGCGCTCCGCGTTTCGGGGGGTTGCAGATGCGAATCCGCGCGACCGCACCGGCAGGGCGGTCCAGGATCAGCTTGCCGGAGGCATATTCCTTAGGGGCATTCATGAGGGAACCGGACCCTAGCGGAGGGGCGGGGCTTTCGAGGGGCCGAATATGTTCCGGTTTTCCCTTAGCCGGGAAAACCGGGAGCTCCAAAGGGTTCGGGTTATTCGAGCACGACCAGGGTGTCGCCTTCGTTGACGGCTTGGCCCTCTTCGCACACGATCTCCTTGACCGTTCCCTCGTCCTCGGCCTCGACCGGCATTTCCATCTTCATCGACTCGAGGATTACGATGGTGTCGCCCTCGTCGACCGAATCGCCTGCGGCGACCTCGATCTTCCAAACGGTTCCGGTGATGTGTGCCTGGATATCTGCCAAGACCTTCCTCCAGTCGGGTCGTCAATCAACGCCTGCGGCACAATACCCACCGTGCCCCCCGTAGAACAGCTACGCCCGGCCGCTTCGGCCCGCCAGATCGTGCTGGTCGCGGCTCGCGACGAAGTCGACCGGATCGGCGAGACGGTCGCTGCGCTGCGGCGCGCGCTGCCCAAGGCGGCGATCGTAGTGGCCGACGACGGCTCCGGCGATGAGACCTCGCTCGTCGCGATGCGCGCCGGCGCCGAAGTGGTGGCGCGCGGCCGCCCGCATGGCAAGGGTGGAGCGATGACCGCGGCTTGCGAATCGGTGGTGGCGCAGACCGAGCGGGCCGATCCGCCGGTGTTCGTCGTCTGTGATGCGGACCTGGGCCGCTCGGCCGGTTCCCTTGTCGCTTTGGTCGATGCCGTCGAGCGCGGTCAGTGTGACCTTGCGGTCGCGGCCTTCGCGCGCAAGCAGGGAGGAGGGTTCGGCATCGCCGTTGGCTTCGCGCGCTGGGCTGTCCGTAGCTTGACCGGGCTCGAGCCAAGCGCGCCGATCTCCGGCCAGAGGGCGATGCGAGCCGAGGTGCTGCAGGCGGTGCTGCCGTTCGCTCACGGCTTCGGTATGGAGATCGGCATGACGATCGATGCGGCGCGGGCCGGATTCAGGGTCGAGGAGGTTGAGCTGGAGCTGGAGCACCGGGCGACTGGCAGAACGGTGCGCGGCTTTCTCCATCGCAGCCGGCAGTTGATCGACTTCGTTCGTGCCTATATAACGAGACGTAGATGAAAGAAGGGCTTCGCCAACCTAACGTCAGTAGGGTTCGCCTACGGCGGCCCCGATCATGATCCTGGCCTTCGACGAGGGAACGACCGGCACCCGCGCCTCGATCTTTGATGAGCAGGGGCGAGTCGCTGGAAGCGCGTACGCAGAGTTCGACCAGATCTTCCCGCAGCCCGGCTGGGTAGAGCACGATGCGAGCGAGATCTGGGACGCGACCGCACGGGTGGCCGGCAAGGCGATCACGGACGCGGGGCTCGACCCTTCGGCGATTACCGCGGTTGGCGTAACCAATCAGCGTGAGACGGTCGTAGTGTGGGACCGATCGAGCGGCGAGCCCCTGCACAACGCGATCGTCTGGCAGGATCGCCGCACCGCCGAGCGCTGCGACGAGCTGCGCGAGCGCGGGCTCGAACAGCTTGTGCGCGAGCGCACCGGGCTCGTGATCGACGCCTACTTCTCTGGCACCAAGATCGAGTGGCTGCTGCACAACGTCGCTGGGCTGGCAGAGCGCGCGGCGCGCGGCGAGATCTGCTTCGGCACGATCGACGCTTGGCTGACATACAAGCTCACCGGTCGCGCCGTGACCGACTACTCGAACGCGGCGCGCACCATGCTGTTCGACATTCACGAGCTGCGCTGGGACCCGGAGCTTTGCGAGATGCTCGGCGTGCCGCTGGAGGCGCTTGCGGAGGTCGTTCCCTCCTCGGGTGAGGTCGGCAGAGTGCGCGAAGGTGTCCTGCACGGAGTGACCGCGCCGGTCGCGGGAATCGCGGGCGACCAGCAGGCTGCGCTTTTCGGGCAGGCCGCGCATCGTCCCGGCCTCGGCAAGAACACATACGGCACTGGCAGTTTCGTCTTGATGAACACCGGCGAGCGGGCGCCACCTGCCAGTCCGGGGCTGATCACGACGGTCGCATGGGGTCTGCCCGACCGCGTTGACTACGCGCTCGAGGCGAGCATGTTCGTCACCGGCTCCGCCGTGCAGTGGCTGCGTGACGGCCTGCGGATCATCGACTCGGCCGAGCAGACAGAGGCGATCGCAGCCTCGCTCGACTCGAACGAAGGCGTCTACTTCGTGCC
>SDBV01001378.1_pt1 | contig 36582 bp, 26 predicted proteins | sample 2277081 | NCBI WGS metagenome assembly SDBV01 (sample SAMN10402039, study PRJNA504765) | marine sediment metagenome | isolation source: marine sediment core GS10_PC15, 223 cmbsf | place: Arctic Ocean: Southern Knipovich Ridge | collected 2010 | reverse complement strand
TCCTTCAAAACGGCAGTTGCGGATAGTAAAGTAATCAACATTACCGATCTTCAGAGCATCGGGATCGCCCCAAGGGGTTCCGATATTTTGGAAGGTGAGGTTTTCAAAAACAAGATGGTGGGTGGAAGGCAAGTCATCAAAAGGCACCAGGTCGGCCCAAACTCGCATGCCATTTTCATTTGGAATATCCCGGATGAGAAGATTCTTAATCACCACGTAACTACTTCTCTCAACCCACCAATCGGCACTACCGGAAAACACCGGGGGGTCGTTCGGGTCCAATCCCGCAATCGTAATCGGGGCCGCTTCCGTGCCGTGGGTATCAATGACGTTCCACTTGCCTGATGAGATCGAATAGTCACCGGGGGCTATCAGGATGGTCGTGCCGGGGAGGATATTGCTTCTCTGATTCAGAGCGTCCGCGAGTTCGGTCGCGTTGATAACAATGATATCTTCGTCGCGGAATTCGTAAGGGGCGACTTCATCGTCGCCCAGGGTCGCAAAAAAGCTCGCGAACCAGTCGGCACGAGTGCTCTGGGCATCCGCGGAAGTCGTCGGGAGTTCGCTCTTGCGGCCGTTACGTCGAGAATGGACGCTTGCGCCAATGCGCTCAGGTTCCCCGTCGTCGGAGAAACCGTCGTCGGAGAAACCGTCGTCAGAGAAACCGTCGTCAGAGAAACTGTCGTCAGAGAAACCGTCGCGGTGGACGCCGCGCGACTCCACAGCAGTTGGCGAGCCGCCACCTTCGGGCGGCTGCAGCGGGACCTGCTCGAAGATCAGGTAAACGCCATAGCACAGAAGCAGGGAAGCACCCAGCACGAAGGCTATTGTCATCCCCCAACGCGGTGACGGCGTCTTATGCACGGTGTATCCTCGTCATCCGATCGTTTTCAGCGATCCTTTCCTCAAGCATGCGATGAACCATTAGGAATTCGCGTGAACGGGATCGCCGGTCTGAATACCCAGCGGCGGCGTGCGGAGGTACTGCGTGTTTCGCACTTTTCGGGCAGAGTCTTCGTAGACCCGTTGCACTTGCTCTTCGGTCAACTCCGTTTCCTCGGCGGCTTTGGCCGGAGCAACGTCATGTTCCCAAGCGTACCAAAGAAGGTCCAGGACGTCGAACGGGAGACGGAAGAAAAACTCCTCCTGGGTACTTCCCCCGCTATAGGTGTCAGACGTCGGCGGACGCGTTCGGATCGCCTCAGGAATCTCCAGGTACTCGGCCAACTGGTAGACCTGGGTCTTGTAGAGATGGGCGATCGGCTTGACGTCCATGGCGCCGTCGCCGAACTTGACGAAGAACCCCAAACCCTGCTCGTTTTTCGGTGGGGTACCGAGAACCGCGTAGTCGTGCAATTCGGCGTGATAGTAGAGCATGGCCGCCCGGCTGCGCTGCTTGAAGTTCGACGCCGCGACGATTTGGCGGAACTGGGCGGGCCGCAGCCGTTTCTTTTTTTCCTCCCCCTCGGGGCTGATGATCGTCACACTGAAGAAGTTCAACGTGCCGCTATCCAGCAGGTCGTCGGGCAGCGTGATCTTCATGCGATAGGTGCTGTCGTACTCGGGGAACACGCAGCGGACCGCCTCGTCCCGGCGGCTGTAACAGCCGAATCCGAGCAACGCCCCGGTGACGTCCTCCACGATCGGCGTCACGCCGAACTGCCGGCAGACCTCACGTCCCAGCAGGGCGCTTTCCGGACTGGACTCCATTTCCGGCAGCAACAAAACCTCCAGGCGCTCCGCCTCCAAGGCACGCACGGCCAGGGCGAGCACCACCGCCGAGTCAATTCCCCCGCTGACGCCCAGCACGCCTCCGTGGCGATGGAGCACTTCCAGTACCTGGTGGCGGAGTTGTTCTACGATGCGGTTCGTTTCGAACTCGGGATCGAGTTTCAGCACGTCGCGGTGAAATTCCATCGTCTATAGCTCTCCGGTATGGGATAGGGACGGTTGTGAGATGGTCTGACTTCGAATCACGGTCTTGACGCGGTCCTGCTGGTTCAACGGGGCGGGAGCACGGTAGTCGGCCACAAAACGTTGGTGGACAAGTTGAGTGGAGAGGACACCGGCTAACGCCATGTCGTCCGTTTCACTGAGCGTGCCAAAGCGTTGCAGCTTGCCGATCAGCATCTCAACGGCGCTGGAAGCAAACACCCCTGCGCGTTCGATCGCGCGGCGCGAGAGAAGCTCTTGGACCCACTGAAGCGGCCGGCCGTCGCAGAAAAAGCTGGCATGGATGGGGGCCCGATAAGGCCGCTTGGGGCGACTCGACACGTTCTCGGGCAAGAGGTCCCCCACGGCCCGTTTCAGGAGATGCTTTTCGTCCAGGCCGCAGAGCTTCAAGCGGGGCGCCAGTCGATTGCAGAACTCGACCACCCGGTGGTCCAGGAACGGGAAACGTCCTTCGACCGAGTGGGCCATGGCCATCCGATCGCCTTGCGACGAGAGCAGATACTCCGGCAGAAAGATCGTGGCCTCCAAATACTGGGCGCGGGCCAGTGGGCTGAAGCGATCGAAGTCGGGCGGCAGACATGGTTCGCGGCTGCTGGCAGCGTGCTGGCCGGCCGCCTCCGCCAGTTCTGCTCGGAGCTCTTTTATGGCCGATCGGGTCGTGTCGGAAAACAAACGCTTGCTGCGGCCGGTGTTGCCCCAACGGACGTCGTGCGAATAGGTGCTGCTGGCCACGTCGGTCAATCCCCGGCCGAAGAACTTCTTCATGTAGGCGCCGTTGCCGGAAGCCAGCCCCCCGATGTAGGGGTACAAGCGTTGCAGCAGGGCCGGCCGTGCCTGGGAGTCCGGCTGCCGGGCCCAAAATCGCCTGACCTTACACTCTTTGAAGATGTTGTAGCCGGCCAGGAACTCGTCGGCCCCTTCGCCGGTCAGCACCACTTTGAATTGCTGTTGGCGCACCAGCTCGGAGAGCAGGAACATCGGGGCCGGCGCCGCACGCATGATGGGCGTTTCGGTGTGCCAAATCACCTCGGGAAACACCCGCCCGACGTCAGCCTGGGTACAAGTGATCAAATGGTGACGGGTGCCGAGATGTTTCGCCATCTGCCACTGGAAATCGCTCTCGTCGAACGCCTTGTCCGTGAAGGCGATGGAAAAGGTCTCCAGGCGGTTGTCGGTGTAACGGTGAATCAGCGCCGCAATGGCCGAGGAGTCCAACCCGCCGCTGAGATAGGCGCCCACGGGAACGTCGGCACGCAGACGAAGCGTGGTCGCGTCGACCAGTAGGTCCCGCAGTTGACGCTGCGCTTCCTCAATGTTGTTGAAAGGCTCCTCGCCGTCGACGGGGTAGGAGAGCTTCCAATAGCGATGGAGCTGCACTTCACCGTCGCCGCTGACGCGGAGCCAGTGGCCCGGCGGCAGCGCGCGAATCCCCTTAAACGCAGTTCGCGGTGCCAGCGGGCTCCAGTAGGTGAAAATCTGATCGAGCGCCACCGGGTCGAGTTCCGCCGATATCCGTGGATGGGCCAGAATCGCCTTGATTTCCGAAGCGAATACCAGCGTGTCCGATCGTTGGGTGTAGTAGAGCGGTCGGATGCCGCACCGATCCCGGGCCAGAAACAGTTCTGCGGTCTTTTCGTCCCAAATCGCAAACGCAAACTGGCCGTTGAGATGGTCGACGCAGTCGGGGCCGTACTGCTCGAACAGGTGGATAATGACCTCGGTGTCGGTGTGGGTGGCCAGCCGATGGCCTTGCTGCTGAAGCTCTTTTCGCAGTTCCCGGTAGTTGAAGATCTCGCCGTTGAAGACGATCCACTTCGTGCGATCTTCATTGCAGATCGGTTGCTGTCCGCCGCCGAGGTCGATGATGCTCAGCCGCGCGTTGCCCAGGCCGACCGCCGAGTCCTTCCCCCGAAAGGCATAGACGCCGAACTCGTCGGGCCCGCGATGCCGAATGGTTGACAGCATGCGCCGCAACAGCGTTTCGTCCACGGACGAATCACGTTTCCGGTTCAGTATTCCGACGATTCCACACATTTTCTTTTCAGGTGTCTAGCAGAGTGCGGCCTTTCGGATTTTGCCGCTGGTGGTTTTCGGAAGCGACTCGACGAACTGAACGTACTTGGGGACCATAAAGTCTTCCAGCTTGGCTTTGCAGTGCAGCAGTACGTCCTTCTCGGTCACCTCATGAAGGCCGTTGTCGGCGACGATCACCGCCTTGACTGCCTGGCCGAGGATCGGATCCGGCACGCCGATCACCGCGGCCTCGACGACCCCCGGCAGGCCGTAGAGCACGTTTTCAATCTCTTTGGGCGCCACCTTCTCCCCGCGGCACTTGATGATGTCGTCTTTGCGTGAGACGAAGTAGAAGTACGCCTCTTCATCCATACGAAACAGGTCGCCGCTGTAGCAGACCCGCTCACCCGGAATGGGCCCGGGGCGGTATCTCTGGGCCGTAGCTTCCGGGTTTTCCCAGTAGCCTCGCATCACGTGCCTGCCGCGAATCACCAACTCGCCCACCTGGTTGGGCCCCAGCCGGTTGTCGTTTTCGTCTACCAGCCAGACTTCCGTGCCGGGAATGGCGATGCCCACGGATTCGGGACGTTCGTCCAGTTGATCGGGCGGGAGGTAGAGAGTGCGAATCGTTTCCGTCAACCCGTACATCGAGTAGAACGCGGCCTGCGGGAAACGGTCCCGCAACTGCTGAATGTGGTTCGACGGAAGGGCGGCCCCGGCATTGGTAAAGTAGCGGAGGTGACTGAAGTCGTATTTGCTCATGTCCATTTGCAGCAGGATGGCGAAAATCGTTGGAACGCCGGCAAAGCCCGTTGCCCGTTGGACCTCCAACTGCTTGAGAAACTGCGCCGGGTAGGCGAACTGCCGCTCCAAGACGAGGGTGCCGCCGACCTGGAACGTGGTCAGGGCCTGGTACAGACCGTAGCCGAAGGAAAGCGGCAATGCGCAAACGATGACGTCCTCAGGCCGGCTTTGAAGGTACGTGGTGATCGACGACGCCACGAACACGACGTTGCCGTGCGCCGCCATCACGCCCTTGGGTTCGCCGGTGCTTCCCGAGGTGTAGCTCAGACAAGCCAGGTCCCGGTCGATGCACTGCCGATCCGGACGCGAGGCGGGATAGTCGGTTTCGACGGCGTCGAGACTCAACAGTCCGGGATGCTGCTGCGTCGCCTCGGGCGACCCCTTGCCGGCCACCACGGCAAACTTCAGCGAGTCGGCCCGCTTCAGCATCTCGCCGGCGAGTTGGGCCTGCCGAGTGGACGTGACCATGGCGGTGGCCCGGCAATGGTTGACCAGGTACGTTAGCTTGTCCGGCTTGGTGGTGCTGTTGGCGATCACGAACACGGCGTTGGCCTTCAGCGTGGCGAAGATACCCACCACCAACTCGACGCCGTTGGGCAGAAACAGGACCACCCGATCCCCTCGCCCCACGCCGCGCTCTCGCAGGGCGTGGGCCAGGCGGTTGGCCCGGGCGTCGACTTGGGCATACGTGAGCCTTTGCGCGTCGCAGACCAGGGCCACCTTGTCCGGCGTGCGCCGGGCGCTGTGCTCCAGGAAATCATGGACCAATAACATCTTAGCCTGTCCAGGGTGGTGCATCACGAGACGACACGAAAACTACTTCGACTTGCCGCTGATGTAGGACGCGATCCGGTTGACCGAGTCGAAATTCTCCGGCACGATCTCGTCGTCGGCAATCTCGATTCCAAACGCGTCTTCCACGAAGGCGATCAATTCCAGAACTCCGGTGGAATCCACGACGCCGTTTTCCAGCAAAGAAGAGTCGTCGTCCAACTCGAAGCCGTTGCTGCTGAGGAGGAAGTTTTCTGCAAGAAATGTGCGAATTCGTCCAGTCATGATGGTTCTCAGTGTTTCTTTCGGTACGCGGCCGGCCCGCTCACAGAGCCCTGCACCTGGTGCCGCTCGATACAAGGATGGGATCGAAGGTTCACTTACTCGTTAGTTTCCTCGAGACAGATGTCGACCGAGCAGCCACCGGACAGCCTCTTGGCATTACGCCAAGTCCCGCAGCGCGGCGGCAGCACGGCCCCATTCGGCGGTCCGGCAAACACGGCGAGGACCGCGGTCCGTCCCTCCAAGGCCATATATCCTCCTTGGCTCGCCGGATTCCGGAGGGGGGGGCTGCCCCCCCTGGTTTAGTCTCGCAAGACCAACTGCAATCGGCCATTTTCGTTGCCACGATTCGCATTCTCCCTTTTCGGAGTTACATTACAATATACCGTGCGATTCTACCAGGAATTCAGGGAAGTCCCCAGATCGCGATTTGGCAAAGACATGGATAATCAGAATTTTCGTTCCGGTCGTGATGACCTGTACGAGCTTGCCAGGGGGGCTGCCTGCGGCGACGATGGAGCGCTCGAAAAGTCGTTGTTCAGCAAAAGCGTCGCCGCCATTGAAAACAAGCAAGGAAGCCGTGCGCGAATCGACCTGCTGCGGGAAACGCTTTCCCGACTGGTGAAGGCCAACCAGAGAAGCATCGACGATCTGAGCTATCCGGATAGTGTGCTGGCCTTGATTCATGCCGAGTTCGAGCGGATTAAAGATTGCACCGACAACGCCGAAGACGACTACTTTGACCTCGCGAAGAAGACCACACGACACGATTTTCGCATCGCCTGTTTTGGTCGGGTCCCGGCCGGAATGGAATACATCGAATCAAGCGGGTTGCCGCGCAGTCTGTGCGTTCGCGGGGGCGTGGGGCAGTGCCTGCGTTTTCTTGGAGTACTGCGGCGGACCGGTGGCCTCAAACCTTTCTATGAGACCCATATTGCCGTCAACTCCGACAATCCGCTGAGGTTTTTTCGCAAGTACAACCAAGAAGCCCGGGCACGGACGTACCGCAACGTGGCCGCCTGCTTGGAAAGGAATCCGCAGTATCGCGGACTCATGACCGCAAGTTGGTGGTTCGATCCGCAGTTGCAGAAGATCAGCTCGGCCTTGGCGAGTTTGGGGGAAGTCATGCTGCAAAATGGGGCGATTCTACTCCGCGAAGGAAGAACTTCCTGGGCGCGGAATACGGCTCTGAACAACTCGCCGGCCAGGCAAAAGCTGTATGACGAAGGGAAATACTTCCCGACAAACTACTTCGTTGTTTGGCCGCGCGACTCATTGATCGCCTGGGCAAGAGGGCATTAGGTGCCCTGTAATCACTTCATTTCGAATCGATCGTTGTTGCCGTCTCTCCGCCGGGCAAGAAGACGATTTGCCGAGTGACACAGTCTGCTGATTTTGGCATCGAATACGTTTTCCGGCAGTTCCGTGCTGATGCAGATGCGGTCGAGCATCAGTGGATTCGCCGAGGGAGGATTGGAGCCTTCTGTGAGTGTAAAGCCGATCCTATATCCGGCCTGCTTCACCCGGCCAATCACTTCCGCGGACACGTCATCTGCCTCGCCGTTTGGAAACGCGATCCAGGGGCACTCCGTTCCCAGTTCGCGTTCGATGGTGGCCTTGCTCCGGCGCAATTCGCGGTCCAGTTCCTCACGCGACAGCCTGGTCAGAATGGGATGCTCGACGGTATGCGAACCAATGGCAAATCCACGGCGATGCAGGTCGCGGACGTCGTCCCAGGTGAGGAAGTCACGCAATTCCCGATGCATCTCCCCGCCGTCAGGAAACGGCTCGTTGCGCAGGCGCTGAAGGTAAGTTCTTCTTGCCTTGTCCGAAATCGTTTTGCAAAGATCACGAACGCGATGGGCAACCCGGATGCGGGCGTGCGCTTGGAGGGGCATTGGAAGGTCCGGCTCGTTCTCCGGCAGGGGAAGCATCTTGTGCTTCCAGTGCAGGATTCGCTCATCAAGTTCCTGCATCCAGAGGACGCGCTGCGTGCCGACGTAACCGGTTGTCACGTGGATCAATGCCGGAATGCCGAGTCTCTCCAGTTCCGGAGCTGCATGCGTCAGGTTATTTCGAAATCCATCGTCGAAAGTGACCAGGAACGGAGAGGACGGCAACGCCGTGCTTCCGTCCGCCCAGTTCAACAGATCCGATGCCGACACCGGGTTGAAACAACTGGCCAAGGTCTCCAATTGCTTGCGGAACACGCCGGTTCTGATGGCGCCGCGGCATCGATAAGGGTCCCGGGGATAATCGTCAGGAATCACGGAGTGATAGCAGACCAGAAGCAGTTCATCTCGCGATCTCCTCCTCATCAAGGCGTTGACCCCGAGACGCCGCGCGGCTGCGTAGAACGCGCCCTTCGCCAAGGACCTAGGCGAGTACTGCATCTTGGCACCGAGTAGTTGATTGATAAAACGTCATTCGCGATGCCCCTCGTTTGAATCACTTCCGGTTTTCGTGTGCTGCCCGCGCCGTCATGGAATCCCGCGGACGATCCTCGGTCCAATCAGGCGAGTCAAGCCCACCGGCAGCCGGCGCCAGAGGCGGATCATTCGATCGTACTTGCCACCCTCCGGCCGCATGCCTGCCACATCTCCCTTGCGGACGTAATACTGCCACACGGCGGGCTCCGGCCGCGCACCCCACTTCTTCTTGAAGACGAAGGTGTTACTATCGCGGGTAGTGCGCCCGAAATCAAACACCCGTTGTCCGCGTTCGATCGCTCGCTGAAGGAGGTGCCAGTACATCAAGTCATTTACATTTGCGGAATTGAAAGAGCGCAGCGAGCTGGCACTGGGCACTTCTGTCACACCGTTACCATGCACCAGCAACGCTGCCGCGACGGGCTGCCGACCTGAGCGCACCACGCAAAGCTCAGCCTTCTGAGAAAAGTGCGTTAGGATACTGCGAAAGAGCCGCCGGCCAAACACCGGCGTTCCCAGGTCTCGCATGTTCCGGCTGAACACGGCATAGAAGTCTTCCAGCAACTCGTGACTCCCCCAGGAAACGGTGAATCCCTGCTTCTCGCCTTTGCGAACCTTGTTCCGCGGCCTTGATTTGAGTTGGCTCCAAAGTTCGTTCGAAGAAGAGGGTAACGCAAGACGCATGTGCACTTTGCTGGTCAACTGCCGCGTTAGCGCGGGATGCTCAAATCCTACTTCATGCCGCAGCTCGAGGTAACGCACGTTCAACTCGTCAGCCAGCCCCACTGCTCGGCTGATCAGCGCGGCCGCAGCGGTCTCGTCCCCGGTGATGATTCCGGCGGAATTCACGTAAGGTAAGCTTACCAGGAACCGCCCGAATAGTGTACTCTTGACAAATGCCAAAGGCAACACACCGATAAGTTGGCTGTCCTGCACCGCCTCAAGAACATAAGGTTCATGGTGCAGACCGTCGCATAACGCCGCCAGCCAGCGAAAATCGCAGTGAACGCCACTCAGGCTTGACGCCTCTGAGCATTGTTGCCACAACTGACGCTGCCGGACGGGGGCCGTCGAAGTCCACAGCTTCACGCTCGTGGTCTTGGCCGTGGTCGTGGCCGTGGCCGTGGTCGTGGAAGGGCTCATTGCGTTGCTTGCTGAAACGCGCGTCAGAGATACGTCCTTCATGATTGGCGCTGCCAGTTCGTTGATCAGGTAGTTTCAGTATTCGCTCGTATCAGGAGATTACTCTGCACCCGGAGTCCAGATAGGGCAAACTTGTCAGGAAGCGGCCAAAGAAAATGCTTCTGACGAACATCATCAATGCCATCGGTCAACATCCGGAGTGTTACGTTCGTGATGGTGGGGGTGGCTGCCATTTCAGTGCTCAATCGTGCTTCAGACGGCGTTAGGCAGGAGGCGATACCTCGTTCTCAAATAGGACTCGGAACATCTCCTCGGCGGCGATTCGATGCGCACGCGACGTTGGATGACTGTCACCGGGAATGCGCATGTCGGAGTTGAGGCGATATCCGCCCAGAACCTCGAATAGGTCAACCGTGACCATACCGTGCTTTTCGCTCAAATCGGCGACGCCGGCCCGAAAGAACGGCATGTTGCCCGAGCTCTGCGACGGCCATCCGGCCACGGCGAACTTTGCACCATGCTGCTCGGCCAACTCTTTCATGGCCAGTAGTCGCAGCATATCTTTCTCCCAGCAAGATCGGTAGGCTTCGGAGGGCCCGGCATCAGAAGCGTCTTCTCGCGGTTGGGCGTTCGGTACGGCCCGCCCTTCTTTCGTCAAGGACCATGACTCCAGCGTACGTGCCAGCAGGGTGACCAACCTGCTGCACTTCCTGATGAATTGTCGACGTCTGCCAGACGCCAGAAAGGCCCGTCTTTGCTCTTCCGTTTCGAAAGGCTGCCTCAGGTTTCCGTCTTGGATAATGGTCACCAGAACGTAATCGGGCCGGATCGTGTCGATCACGCGCCGAAGGCGGATTTCCTCCTGGAAGACACCCCAACCCGGCATGCCGGCGTTGATCACCTCCAGCTTCCCGTTCGACAGTTGTTCCAGTTGCGAGCAGAAGGTCTCCTGGTCCTCCACGCCCCACCCGAAAGTGTATGAGTCGCCGAGGGCCAAAACCCGAACTCGGCCATCACCTGAATACTCGTTCCCGTTGGAGCGGAACCCTCGTTCAACGAGGGTTGCCGTCGGAGAACGTCTCTTGGGGCGCTTGAGCCACTCGTAGCCGGTCTGATTTGGCAGATAGCACCAAAGCGTCTCATCGTCCGGCACGTACTCCAAGCGTCCGGACGAGTAGGCAACGCGAACAATACCCTCGGCCGCCAGGGCACATAGCATTGCCGTTCCCAGAAGCAGAAGGACCTTGCTCCTAAAACGGTAGCGGCGCCCTCCGGCCGATTCCGGCGGCAGGTTCTCTAGAGTTGGTGACATGTGTTGATTTCCTTCGCCTTGTTTTGCCATCTGAAACAGTTCCCCTCGACCAATCGCTTCCGGGGTCAGAACGGCTCGGCCGAATCGTGGTAGAATGCGGAGATACGGAGAATTGCGGTCATGGCGAAATCACCAGGTTAAGAAGGTGTTGCAGAAGAAACCGAGGCTATCTACGTATGCCCTGTACGTTGCGTTATCGATTCAGCGGCAGACAGCCGTGAGCGATCCGGCGCAAGGCCGTGTAGGCCGGCAGCCCACACGTCTTTCTCAAGCAAGCCTTAGCCGACTCCAGTGCCTGCAACTGAAGCAGTGTGATCCTGCTGAAGGTCCGGCGAAAGCCTTCCCTGGAAAGGCCGCGGCGAATCTCCAAGCGGGGAAGCTGATACGGGTCGTCGCCTAGGCGGAAAACCCCCACCTTACAGGTGGCTACGCTGCGGTAACCACAGTTTCGGGCCTCCTCGAGAATCGGGCGGCTGTAGTGTCCACCGGGAATCGCCAGGTCGACGACGGGGCGGCCCAGCACGTCTTCGAGCCGGGCCTTGGAGTCGGCCAGTTCCCGATGCACGTCGCGAGAACTCAGTTGCGGCAAGAAGCGGTGCGTCATGCCGTGCGAGCCGATTAACATGTTGTTGGCGGTCATTTCCCGAAGCTGCGCGGAGGTCATGTACTGCGGGTCTTTATCCACAAAGCCCGCCACCACGTAGAAGGTGGCCACGGCTCGCGCCTCGACAAGTTCCGGAAACGCCAGCGACCAATTACTTCGATGACCGTCGTCGAACGTCAGCACAACCCGATCGCCGCGGGAGGGCCCCGAGACGGGGTCCAAGGCGTCTTCCAACGACACGATGGTCTTACCCAACTGCGACAGGCAGCGGAGTTGGGCGCGGAACTTATCCACGCCGACGACAACGCTCAGATCGGCCGCGTCGTCGATCGCAACCGGTGCTTCCGGCGCGTCGAGGGCGTGATAAATCAGGATCCAGGCTTTTGCGATGGAAGGTCCCACTTTCATTCCACTTTGCGCCAGGCTGCCCGCTGAACGCCGCTGATATAGGCGAAGAAACCACAGAGTGATCCGACGTTTGCAGTCACGAAATAGAACGGGATCGCGGCAAACGGGGTGTATACGCGCAGTCGCTCGGCGATGTAGCCCAGCAGGGCCAAGAGATAGAAGCCGCCTTGCAAGGCCAACAGGACCTGGTACAGCCAGTGACCGCTGAACCAGAGCGCGGCATTCGTCCCCAATGCCAGCAGGAGAAACCAGGGGACGAGTACCGGCAACACGTTATGCGAGAGGAAAACCCACCACCGTCGAAGCGGCCAGGGGATGAACGTTCGGGGAAAAAGGGCGAAAATCTGGTATTTGCCGGCCTGGCCGCGAATCTTCTGTCGGAAAAAGTGTTGGGTTGCCGGCAGCACGTCGCCTCGAGCGATGGCCTGCGGCTCAAACACGACGCGTTTCCCGCCGGCGATGATGCCCAGCGGCACGGCCACGTCGTCGTTGATCGTGTGGTCCGGGGGAAAGGGAAACAGTTCGCGACGACACGCATAGATCGTTCCGTCGCACCGGCACACGGTGTACAGCCGGCTTTCGATTTGCTGCATGAAGCGCACGTATTTCCAATAGAACGCGCTTCCCGCGCCGAGGCCGCTTTTCTCCTGGTTGTAGATATGGTTTCCGGTCACGGCCCCGATTTCCGGGTCGGCAAAATGCCTCATCAGCTTGCGCACCGCGTCCGGCTCGAAGAGCTCGGAGATATCGGAGAAAACGCAGATCTCCCCGGTCGCCTGTTTCACCACGCGGTTGACCGTGGCCATCTTGCCGCGTCGCGGATGAAACGCCAGCAATTCGACGCCCCGATCGGCGAACTGGGCCACGATTTCATTGGTGCCGTCGTCGCAGCCGTCGGAACCGACGAGGATCTGGAGTTTCTCGGCGGGATAGTCCAGCGACAGGCAGTTTTCGAGTTTTCGGCGAATGCAATCGACCTCGTTGTAGGCGGCCAGCACAATCGAGACTCGCGGGCAGAACCCGTCGTCCGCCCGGCTCGCCTGTCGACGGCAGATGAAGTGGCAGCAAGCCAGTAACAACGGATAGCCGAAGTACGTGTACAGCAGGACCGCAAGCGATATCCAGAAGATGATTTCTACTACGAACACAACAAACCTTGGTGACCTCTTTTCCGGAGTTTCTTAACCGAGTAACGATTCCCGAATGAATCACGTCATGACAGGAACCCCCGACACCCGCTTGCCGTTCGTGGCCGTCGAGTAGATGTCGAGATACGTGGCCGCCAACGTCTTCCAGTCGCGTGTGGCCATTACGTGCGCCCGGGCGTTGCGCCCGAGCAGTTCCCGCTGCAGCGGTTGATCAATCAATTGCAGGCATTTTTCCGCCAGGTCGACCGGGTCGCCGGCCCGAAACCGCAAACCGGTGCCCTCGGCGAGCAACTCGCTAATTCCGCCCACGTCGCTTCCCAACACGGCCTTTTCCATGGCCATCGCTTCCAGGGGCTTCAGCGGAGTCACGAGTTCGGTGTTTCTCGTTGACTTACGGGGATATACCAAGACGTCCAAGATGGAATAATACCGGCTGATTTGCTCGTGCGGCACCATCCCAACGCATCGGACGTAGTCGGCGACGTCGAGCTGGCGGACCAAGTCGCGAATGGCTCCGTCTTGTTCGCCTCCGCCGACGATCAGGAATCGGGTCTGCGGCGCCTGCCGGACGATGTGTGGAACGGCCTGCACCAGATCCTCCACGCCCTCCCACGGAAAGAGGGAACCGATGTAACCTACGCAAACACACTGATCCAGGCCCAGTTGGGCGATAAGCTGCCGGTCCGGCTGCAAGGGACCGAATCGTTCAGTTTCCACGCCGTTTGGCACGAGCACGATTTTCTCGCCAGAAATGCCGCGTTGGACCAGGTCCGTTTTGAGGTGCTCGGCAATCGTCGCCACGACGTTGGCTGCCCGGACGACGCGGGTTTCCAAAGCCCGACTCAACCGGTATCTGGGCGCCGTGACGGTTGTTTTGCCCCGGTCGACGGCCGCATCCTCCCAGAACCCCCGGACCTCGTAGACCATCGGCAGTCCGCAGCGCCGAGCTACTCTCGAGGCGGCCTCTCCCCACAGGCAGGGAGAGTGGGCGTGCAAGACGTCGGGCTGCTCGATCTGCACTACATCGGCAATTCGCGCCGCCATCTGCCGAACTGCCTGTAGCTCGCGCAGGAAGGGGATCCGGCCCTTGCGGCGAGAAAGCGTGCGGTAGTACCGTACGCCTTCAATAACCTCGACCTCGCCGGTCGAAGCTGCTTCGTGCTGGGCTGAAGTCACCACGACCGGCTCCAATCCCAACTGCGACTGAAAACGGACAATGTTGGCGCCGCGGATGCAATAGCCGTCCGTTTCCGGAACGGAGTGGTCCAGAATGTGAAGAATCTTCATAGCGGCGTGTCCAGGAGGAACTCGTCGAAAAACTCTCGATAGCTGCAAAACGTCGCCCGACTTCCGAAATCCTGCCTTACGCGTTGAACAAAGCCCTTCATCAGGGCGCGGGCGTGTTGCCCCATGTGTTTGGGGTGCGAAATGGCGCTACAGGCAATCCGTTCGTCGTGAGGATGCTTTTCGACGTGATAACGCAGGATTCTCATCAAGTCTTCCACGCCGTGCGTATAATTGTCGAATCCGAGCATCCAGCAGGAGCGTGGAAACAACCGTTTGATCTTGTCCACGAATGAAGTATTGCCTTGGTCGATGGCCCATCCGCCGGAACGGTAGGACTTGCCTCGATACCAGACGCGTTTGAACAAGAACGGCAAATTGTTGACGGGGGTTCTTGGCCGGGCCGCGATGGGAATCTCGTACAAACCGCCGGAGGCTTCCCGATCCAAGGGCCCGGTTGGGGCGATGTACCAATTCGCTTTGGCGGGCATCCCCCCGTGGTTCACACTCCAAAGCTCCGACGCGAAAGAATTCCCCTTGGCGATGGAGCTTTCGATGCGAATTCCATGGTCGTAAAGGGCGGTAAGGATACTCGCCGTGGCAGAGTTCAGGTCGAACCCGCCCGCTCGATAGGCGATGCACCGATAGTCCGGACGTTCGGCACGGCAAAGGTCGGTGAGGAAATCGATTCCCTGCTCGACGATGCCGCTGATATTATTGGGCCGCTCCCTGTCGCGAAAGCGACCAAGCCCGTAGCTCGTTGCCGGTATGAATCTCCCGTTCTTGTAGTCTGAATCGATCCAGTGAGGGTGAAGATGGAGTTGCACGTCATGGCCGCCTTGTAGGGCTCGACGGATCTGATCGCCGTAGCGCCGAAAGAATCCTTCTGGGTCCCACTGGCGAAAGCGGATGGCACAACAGACGTCCGTGAAAAGCGTAATCGGCACCTCCAACTCATCCGCCAGGTCAATCAGCCGATCGGTGGGATCGAACAGGTTCCGCACAGCGCATTCCGCTCCCCCGAGGCTCAACTCGTGATCGAAGGACAACAGAATCTCGAGGTCGTTCATCGGGCAGCCGCAGCCGAGATTGTCGGGAACATCATGCGATTCGTCCGTTCACGCCAAAGGAGCGTGCTGTGCCGTCGATTCATCTTCCACCGCCCGGTCCGTTCTTTCGGACGGATCAGCAAATCGTTGATAATGCGTGAAAACCTGTCGAGCACACCATGGCCAATCGTACTGCCGCATGTGAAGCGCGATCTTCTGACGATCGTACGACTCGCGCAGTGCGGAAAGCAGACCCGACCGCACGCCTTCGCCACGGTTGGAAACCACGATCCCCATGAAGTCCTCGGAAAGAATCTCGGGCACGGAGCCAACGTCGGTGGCCACGGCGGGGCACCCGCAGGCCAGCGCCTCGGTCAATACGTTCGGGCTCCCTTCGCTTCTGCTGGACAGACAGAACAGGTCCGCCGCGTTGTACCACAAAGGGAGATCCCGATTCGAGATCTCGCCTTGGAAGTGAACCTTGCCGCCAAGGCCCAACTGCTCGACGAGCCTTTTGAGCTGGTCGGTGACGTCTCCCTGGGCGAACGCTCCGTTTGGCCCGATCAGGCGCAGTCTTGCGTGGGGATGTTTTTTGAGGACCTCTGGAAGCGCGGTGATGATTCTATCAAAACCTTTATTAGGCGTCAGGTAACCGATTCCCAGGATGATTCGCTCGCTGGCGGGAATTCCCAGTTGGTTGCGGCAAGTTTGCTTCCCCAGGTGACGAAAGCTGGACATGTCGACGCCGTTTCGAATGGTGGAAATCCGGTTTTCGGGAACGCCCAATGAGACGCACAGGTCCTTCAGCTTATCGCTGAGCGTGATGACGTGATCCGATTTGGACAGCAGACGCGCCACCAGCTTCCTTGGCAGGCTGCGCTGTTTGAGAAGCAGAGCCGCTTCTCCACGCACGGTCACCAATTGCGGGATGCCCAGCAGTCTGGACAACAGGCGCCCCGCGGGAAGATCGGGGTGCGTCCAGTGGAGATCCAAGAGGTCGTACGCCCATGTTTTTCGGATCCTCAGAGCAGTCGGCAGGACCGCCAGACAGTAACCCAAACAGGCGAGCAGCGGCAGCACTCCCGGTAAGCGAAAGTACCGCGGGTGATACACGTCGATTCCGGCGATGGTCTCCCGATACGGAACCAGGTGGTAATCCTTGAATCTTTTCAGGCGGGATTGAAAAGGAAACCACGGAATCGGGTTGATCACCGTCAACTCGACGTGTTCTTGAACGGCCTTCAGCCGATTCAGGACGAACACCCCGCGGTTGGGGAAAAGGCGGTTCGGAAAAAGGGAACTTATGACCAGTATGCGCATCGGTACCTGTTTGATTCTCTCAAGTCTCGCACGGTGCGGTTGGCGAACTCCCTGGAGTTGGCTTGTCGCAGGTGACTTCTGGAGTGTTTCGCCATCCCCGCGCCTCTTGTGTCTCCGGTCACCGTGTCGCTATCTCAATCGCCGGCTCTTCTTCCCATTCGCATTCGGCCTGCGAATCCACTTCGCCCTCCGCGAAACTCGTCAACGCAGGTGTCTGCACGATGCGTTCGAAGACCAGGGCCAAGGCGATCCACCAAAAAAACCATTCGGCTTTCAAGTTGCTGGCGAACGTACACGCAACCAGTAGTGTCAGCAGTGCCGCGTCGAGGCAGCAGCCCAAAAAGGCGTCTTTCGAATCGCCCGAAGAATAGGCCTGTGAGACGGAACGCCGGACGCCTCGCCAGGCGAAGAAAATGGCGCCAAGGTATAGCAGCAATCCCTGGATTCCCCAGCTGGCGGCTATATTCAGATACCCCATGTGGACTGTATGGTAGTACTTGTCCGAATCATCTTCCAAGTTTCCTGGCCTCTCGCGGTTTTCCCAATAGCTCATCCCCAGGTCGCTCCTGAAGGCCGCTTCGTAGCCGCTACCGAGCGGGTAATCTCCGACCATTTTCAGGCCGACCACCCAGCGGTTGAGCCGGGATTGAGCCGACCCGTCTCGCTGGTCGGCCGAGGCGAACGTACTTTGAAAACGGGCAAGATTCCTGGCCTGCTGAGTTTCCCCCATTTGCAGAAAGGCCGCCACTACGGCCAGGACGGCGCCTGCAAGTGCATACCGCCGGAGCTTTCCTCTCGATCCAACCAGCAGCCACGCACCGCCGAAAATCAGAGCCAGGGTGACACTTCGACTATTGCACCGCAAGATAACCTCAAGTGTCAGGACAAGGGACAAGACGGCGAAACACTTCTCAACTCGCGTGCCGCAGAGCAGAAGATGTCCGCCCAAGAGAATCGCCAGTGTGAGCAGCGAGGCCAAGGCATTTGCCTCGCCCACACTGGGGATAGAAACACCCTCCAGCCGCCCGTCGACATAGTTCCCTTCGCCGTTGAAGACAACTTCGTATCCGATGTAGGCCGCCCCGACGAGAATCGCGTAGATCATCAATTTCAGGTCGAACCGATCCTTGATGGCCGCCAGCAAAAACAAGACAAGGGCTCCCTGTTTCCACAGTAATTCGAGTCCGCGCCAACTATTCTCGGGATTATCAGCGAACAGGAAATGGACGACGGTGGCGTTGAGGATATACAGCAGCAGGAGCAGGCACGCGGGACGCGTAGATTTAGCCGTTCCCGGTGATCTTGTCCTTCCGTCCAGCAAGACTCCCGCCACAAAGATCAGCGAGGCCGCGAGATTCCAACGGATTCCCAACGACGTCAACGGCCCCTGTCCCCACCACCATAGCCCGGGAAACGCCCAGTAGGTCAGCATGTAGAGCGGGATGCCCCAGGATGCGCGCCGGAAGGTCAATCCCGCCAGGATGATGAACGCACCGAGCCATACTAACGCTGTGAGGTTCATGCTGCTGCGCTAATCTCCGTTGCTGGATAAAATGAACGTCCGTCGTTCAGGAGCAAAACGCCATGCCCGACGCTAGTCTCGGTTGGTATTCTTGAAAGAGGCATTCGAGTGTGCAGATCCGGGCGAAAGCATCCGGGTCGTTCACGTTTCTGATGTGGAATAACTTCGTTAGATAGGGGAATTCCACGTCGATAACCGTTCGAAGGTAATCTTTTTGGAGGTAGTACGGAAAAGCCGTGTGCCGAAGTCTTCTCAGGCGGTTTTTCAGCCGATAAGAGGACATCGGCAGGCACGTCTTGCGAAGTACAGTAACGGCGTCCTTGACTTTTCGCGAAAGGGCGGGCTCATGCAGAAAATCGTGACCGTGCGCGGAAACATAGCTGGCAAGCGTCGGGCTGACCTCGCGAATCATGCGCGCCTCGAATCTTCCATATTTCTTGTATTTCAGCGGAATCGCGATTGCATCTTCAACGATGTTCTGGTCGACGAATGGTGTAACAGACCAAGAGAATCGATTGTCGATACTGTTTTCATGGCCCATCCAGAAGCGGGCTCGGAAACGGGGATAGAGGTATTCAATCTCGTTTCGCTCGAGAACGCTTCCCTTCCTGGCACGCACACTGTCGATTTTCGTTGCCAGCGCCGCGAGGTACCGGTTCGCCGAAAAAAGCGACGTGCACATTGACGAGTCGAAATCGCCGTAGCACCGCCTGACGAATTGCTTCACGGTCAACCGCACGTTCGCGATTGGGAAAAAGATGCGAAACACTTCGCCGCCACCACCGTTGAGGATGAGGGGGCCTCCCGCGGAACGATCCGCCCGCGTGGCCAAGTTCGAGCCGTTACCGAAGATGCGGGGGGAGGAACAACCGTCAAAGACAAGGAAGTTTCGTTTGATCATCGCCGGGAACGTCTCGAGGTCCCCTTTCGGGAATTCACTCTTGTCAAAATGCTTGATCGGAAACCTCTCACTCTTGGCAATACTAATTGCAATCCGGACGTCGGCGTTGTCGTTTTTCCCGTACACGAAGGCCTCTGGCGTCACTCCTTGTTCCAGCGCCAAGGCCCGAATGAGCCGCGAGTCATAACCTCCAGAAAGCGCAGCAGTCATATTGTCGCCGAAACATTTTGCGAGGATTCGAAAATACCGGCGGAGATTGCGCAGGTTCGTCTTCAGATGATCCTCAATTGATCCGTTGTGCACTCTTGGCCGCAAAGACCTCTGGTGAGGAAGAACCGTGACTCGATCGGAGATCTTGGAAACGAAATCGCAGTCAAGTTGATCGATCTCGTCGATGACGGTCTTGTTCCCGTACGTGGCGCCTCGGAAAACATACTCGTATACGGCTTGTGTGTTGACGCACGAAGATTCGAGCGACTCCAAAACAGCCAAGAACGAACTCGAGTACACTCGCCGTTGAGCATCGCAATAGACCTTATAGATTCCCAAACGATCGACGAACAGAAAGAGATCCGAGCCTTTGTTCACACCTACGCAAAAGTTGCCGTACATCTCCTTCCAATCGATGTTGCCCTGATCAAAACCATCAAGCAACAGCCTGAGTGCCTCGGTGCCGATGTTCTCCTTATAGATGAACGTACCCGTCGAGAAGGCAAACGTATCGCCGTCTTCGTATACCTGTTTCTCGTCCGGCACGTATCTCTTCGTGTAAAGCCTGAGGCTATAGTTGGGGCGCTCGATCCTCCGTGGCTTGCCGAATTCTTGACGTGAAAGACAGGATTCGAGACGCGCCGCCAGACGCGAATGATCAGAATGCGAATCGTGCCGAATTAAGAAAAACGCGCCCATCTTGCCGTCTACCTGTCGTTTTCGAGTGTTTTCGTATCGGCGCTTCTGCCATACTCCACCAACCTCATTCGGCCTTCGCCATGGGCCGCAGGCTCTGGTATTCGCCACGCAAACCTCTGCTTTGGACACCAGCTAGTCGAGCATACAATCGGGCATAAGACTCCACCATGGAAGAAACAGTATATCGATCTTCGGCCCTCTGGCGGCCTGCCCGGCCTAAGGAACTTCGCAGGTCAGGTTGGCCGGCGAGGTCACGGAGAGCTCGGACCAAAGACTCCGTGGCTTGGGCCGGGATCAGAATTCCGGCGTTCCCTTCGTCGAGAACTTCCGGAGCCGCCGCCACCCGCGTTGAAACGACCGGTATCTCACAGGCCATGGCCTCCAGGCTGGCAAGCGACATTCCCTCGTTATGCGAGGAGTTTGAAACGAACACGTCCAGCGCATTGAGCAACCGCTCCACCGGAGCCAGCACTCCCAGAAAATGTACGCGATCGGCAATGCCAAGTCGGTCGGCGAGTCGTTCGAGTTCGTCGCGCAGCGGACCGGTGCCAACTAGCGCCAGATGGGCCTCGATCCCTCCTTCCTGCAACTTCGCCAGAGCACGGAGAACTCCCGCGTGGTCCTTGAACGGAACGAACCTCGCCACCATGCCAACCAGCAGACCGTTCGGCGGCAAACCGAACTCTTCGCGCAATTCATCTTTTGGGGCGATCGCGGGGCGGAACCGCTCGGTGTCGACACTGTTGTGAATTACGTGGATTCGCTCTCGGGGGAAGCCGACGATGCTTGCCGCCCGGTCGGCCAAGGCGGTAGAGACCGCGTAGACCTGATTCGCCGCCCGCCATCCCCACCGTTGGGCAAGGACCCGTTTCGGACTATCGGGAATGGTGCCATGTTCGCCGTGGACAACGATCGGCACACGGGCCAGCTTAGCAGCGAGGGCTCCTTCGACCAGCGTTGCCCATTGGTTAGTTTGAAGGATATCTACCTTTCGACTCCGCAACTGCCGGGCCAAACGAAATGGAAAGGTGGGATCATTTCCAAAATAACGGCGCACGTAGATCAATTCCACGCGTCCTGCGTCGACTCGACCCTCGAAGCCTCCTCCGGACTCGAAAACGCAGATTGACGGCGAGTATTCTTCAGGCGGGAGACGATTGCACACGTTGATGATGGTGTCTTCCATGCCGCCGGTGCCCAAACCGTACACCAGATGCATCAGCTTCAGAGGTCGACTCGGTGACCGGATCTGTTTCATGAAACAACCTCTTTAAGAGACAAGAGACTTGACTAGGTGGTTGACGTTGGCGGCAAGCGCAGCCGTGTCGGAGGAGTTTTCCAGTACCAGCACGCGAACCCCCGCTTGTTCAAATCGCGTTACGCTTTCTTCGATGGCCTCTGCAAAACGAAAAAGGGTCTCACGGGCCATGGACTCGTTCAATCTCGTCTTACGCGGCCATGATCGCGGCACGCCGCGTTGCCAGAGACGTTTGAATGCCGTTGCCGGTGGCACTCGCAGGTGAATCACGACCATATCACCGGATGAATGATTCGCGAGCCACCTGTCGCTCATTGAAGAACATCGCCGGCCGGCAAACACGCTGACGGTGGCGCTGTGATGCACCACGCCCTCCGAGGCAAGACACACCGATTTCTCGCCAAGCGACGGGCGAAGCTCTTCGAGGTAGTAGCGGAAGAGAAGCATGTCTTCGCTGAGCCAGCGGCAGGCAAGTCTTTTGACTCCGGTCCAGGCGCCAAGCAGTTCGCCCGTCGCAAAGCGATTACGCAAATGCGAACAGGCGACGCGTGTACGATACGCGAGGGACACGAACGCTCGGACGGCCTTCATGCGCCGAAGCCGGTAACTCAGTCCGCACTTTGCGTAGATATGGTCGTGCACATAGCGGTCAAGAACGTCCCGGGTGGGCAATACCCGATACCCTTGCTCTTCTAATTCTCTGCGAAGATATCGTTCGCACGTAGTCTTCCCGGCACCAGGCAACCCTGTGATTTCTAGGATCATTTATCGACAGCGTCCCCCTCCGGAGGATCGTATGCGCCACGGAGTACGATGCAGGCTTTGTGTGCAGCAGGATTCTGGGGAGAATCCATCCTGCATCCTCTCATTAACCGATACCGTTGCCTCAAGTGTATGCATGAGTGCCATTCAACACGCTGAAGATAAGCGTGCCGTACTCTTCGGGAAGGGTCCATTCGTCGACCGGTTCAAGAGTCGTACGATCCAGTGCCACGAGGCGGCCTCGCGGGCAGTAGCCTGATGGACCCCGTCTTACCGTAAGACCAACGAACACACGATCCTCCACGGCCGCGACTCCCCTGAGAAAACCGTCTCCAAGAGACGCGGTAATGATCTTCTCCTTCTTCTTCTTGCCGAGAAAGGGGCCCGTCGGATCGAATTCATGCACGATGAGGCGGTTTGACTTCGGGTCGGTTACATAGTGCTCATTGCCCGCCACGATCCCATCGTGAGCGCGACCCAGCCCGTTGGTCAGAATCTTATCAGTTTTGAGACTGACGATCTCTCCGGTCGTACAAAGCGTTACCCAGACGTCTCCGTCGAGCGGGAGTACGTGATTTGGATGGAGAATATGCGGTCTGAAAAGCGTGAAACGTAGTTCGCGCTCCTTCCTTCGGTACGCGTTGGTTCTCAGTAGCTTTTTCGTACTTCTGAAAAGAGGGCGACGGGACAAATGGGCGTAGGGTCGTCGCCAGCCCCTCAAGGTGTGATATCCCCGGCGCACCGTATCGTACGCCGCAGTGTAGGAATACCGCAGACGGCGCAAAGGAGCGCCAAGCAGATCGTGTGTTTCGACAACGCGCCACTGTTCATCCAGAACCTCGATACAGTCTAGCCCCGTATTGCAAACCCAAATGCGGCCGTTGCAGGCAGAGAGGTGATGCACGTCGTTCAGGAACGGAAACGACCTGGTCCTTTTCAATCGCAACGGAGCGACCGCGAGTTCCAACAACTCGCATTCCGCTGCGACCAACAACTCATCACCACGCCACGATGCGCCGGCCAGTCCCTTGTGGCTGCTCTCATACACGTTGTGTTTGAAACGAAACTTGTCGATGATTCGCTTTCGCTCCCAATCCAGGACAAGTACGTCACCATAAGGCGACTCGTAGATTCCCGGACCACAGGTGAGAATGAGTTTGGTAGCCTGCATAGTTTCTGACGTCTCTGTTGTGAAAGAAAACCCTACCGCGCTACGCGCGTTGGACCAATAGCTCCGTTGACCCAATACACCGGTATCGTTCGCAGGAGCCCTTGCTTGCTCCCGGGAAACGCGTGTTTACCTGCGAGAAGTTCTCGTATTGTCCGTGGCCGATTCCTTAGCGGTTTGCGCCGACATTCTTTCCCCGAGGAATGAGCGGAGCACGTCGATTCTCAACTGTTTTTCTAAGCAAACGAAGAAAACACCGATTCCCGTAACCAGGCCCAGGCCGATTGCCAGAACAATCACTTGCACAAGGTGCGTCGGAAGAGCGTAGGATGCGACGCCCCAACCAGCGGCCATCGCCGGAACGGCAGCCGCTGCTCCCGGGATCAAGGCTCTCCCAACGACCTGGCCCGGCGATACCCCGAGGATGCGGCACGTGAAACCGGGGACCAGGACGCCGGCGGTGATCGCCTGACTGAACAAAACGGCGCTTGCCATCCCCATGATACCGGCGACAGGAACGAGGATCGCTCCCAGAGTCAGCGTCAGTACCACGTCAATCAAGCCGATCGCAGCCAGCGTGCCGACGTAGTTTGTCCCCTTCAGGAAGCTTCGCATACTGACGCTCGGCATCCGCACCACGACGGCTGCCGAAAGGACGCACAACACCGGGTAGGCACGGGACGAGTATCCCGGCCCGATCCACAGATCGATCAACGGCACGCCCAACACCACGAATACCGTGGCGACACCCAAAGCCAAACCGAAAAGTGTTCGATACGTCAACAGGAAGGTTTTGATGAGGTCGTCGCGGCGGTCTTGGGCATCAAGCTGGCTGGCGACCGGCAGCAGCACGCTGCGAATGCCGTGGCTTAACTCGACCGATTTGTTGGCCAGCGATTCGGCGATCGCGTAAAACGTCACCATGGCTGGCCCAAGAACGGCCCCGACGATGATCACGCCGGCCGACTGCGTGACGCGCTTTGCCATGCCGAAGACCGCGGAAAGCGATCCGAAACGGAACTGGGTCCGTAGTGTCGTTCGGTCAAAGAAACGTGGCGACAACGAGAACTGTTCCAGGACTCGCCTCGCGACCAAGTAGACGCAGAGCTGCCTGATGCAGGCGACCAAGAGTACGATCCAGGCCATCGCCAACAAGCCGCCGCCGCAGTTGACTGCCGTTACCACCAGCACGGCCAGGAAAACCTGCGTGCTGACTTCCACCACGTTCCAAACGTCGAATCTCTTGGCGGCCAGCAACATCGAAACGAACACACGGCCGCAAAAGGTCACCGCCACGCTTGCGCCGGTCAGCACGACTACCCAGCAGACCGTCTTCGGTTCCGTCTCTGCCGTATTGAAAACGAACGGAAATATCGCGGCCACCAAGCCAACCAGCAAAAGGACGACCACGGCCAAAATAAGACAGACCGCCAGCGAGGTTACGACGACCTTGTTGGCCGATTCCCAATCCTCTACGGCGTGGAACTGGGCGATATACTTAGTTGCCGCAGACTGTAGCCCCAGGTCCACCAGCGAGTAATACGTGGCGAACGACATCACGATCGACCAGATCCCGTAGCCTTCGTCTCCCAGTTTGGCGACCAGGATCGGCGTGACGACGAACGTAATCGCCAACGTGCACGCTCCTGCGAGCCAGTTGAACGCCACTCCTCGAATTGCCAGACGCTTCGTGCTCATTCTAGTTCGGTATCTGCTCGGCTAACTCTGTCACTCGCGAGTGTGAGCAAAGTAGAGAGCTGTTCTAGCCGCAGGTGTTTGGACGGGAGAGCCGATCGGCGAAGACGCCACCGGCCCCGGCCTTGCCTCACATCAATGACTTGAAGGGGGATCGCTCAGTTGACAGAGTAGTCGTCAGATCAACCGCCCGGGGCCAGCGAAAATCCCTCCACCTCGTCGAAGCCGCCATCGAGCGACGCTCTGAAGCCGTGCGCATGGGCCTCGACGGGCCGCCGACCGCGCGCACTCCGTCCTTGTGGGACGCGCCGCTGGTTTGACCGGCGTCGCGGCAAGGTTGAATTGTGCAAATAACGCGCCGTCTTCCGCGATCAGCTCGGAACGCTGATCAGCAGCACGGCGTACGCGTGTCAACGCCGGCGGAGGCGCGTTTTGTGCGTAGAAAATATAGGTTGCAGAACGCGGCAAGACGGGAATTATTCGTGGATGTTCATTTTGGGGAACATCACGTTTCGATTCTTACAGGCTTTGTTGCGGGATCCGCGTCGCGAAGGCGGGGGGCAGGCATCTGGTTCGCCTCCGCGATCGCGTCGGACAATCGTCCAAAACGGAATCTCCCCAGCAACCGGTCCATGCGGTGTTCGGTTTTCGACAGATTCACGTAGTGCCGGAATCGCGAAATCCGTGAGCCGGCTTGCAGCCGAGGTTGCTGAGGATCCACTTCCCAAGGGTGGACGTAGAACATGAACGGCTGTCCGGTCGTACGGTTGACCCTGTCCAGACAATAGACCGTCCAAGGCAGAGGGTAAAGGCGGAAATAGCCGCCGCCGCTGACTGGAACGTTCAGGCGTCCGAACTTGGCAATCGACGGCGGGAATTCCCACAACGGGCCGGCGGCGGTCGTGATCTGATGGATCCTCGGTTGGGCGTCCGGGATGCCATAACGGTCGTGATGAGTCGGAAAAATACTCGAGTCGTAGAGGAAGCCTTCTTCCACCAGGATTTCCAGGGCCCAAACCGACTGCTTCGTGATCGAGAAGCTCGGGGCGCGGTAGGCCGTGATCCGTTCTCCAATGATGTCCGTCAACACGTCGCGAGACTGCTGCAGGTCCCGGCGGAACTCCTCGGGTGACTGGTCGTAGATCAGGCGGTGCCAATAGCCGTGTGAACCGATTTCGTGTCCGCAGCGGTGGATTTCAAGCACCAGCTCCGGGTGGTTGCGGGCCACCCAACCCAAGACGAAGAAGGTGGCTTTCACGCCATGGCGATCCAGCAACTCGAGAATGCGGCGAGTGTTCCTCACCACCCGGCTGTCGTATTGGTCCCACCGACTGCGACTGATGTCCTTTTCGAACCCGGTGACCCCGAAATAGTCCTCCACGTCGACGGTGAAGGCGTTCAGCAAGCTTGTGGTTGCCATGCTCATCTCGGCTTCCGGCTCAGTTGAACTTGGCACGCGGCATGACTGCCGGTCGGACCGTTGCCCGAAGTGTTATCGGCGACACCGGGTTGACGATTCTCGTTCGGGCCGCCAGCTCCCGCCGGGACGGCCGAAGTACGTGACGAGCCGTTTCTGCCGGGAAGCGTGACTTCTCGATGGAGTTTCATCACGTGCGCCGCCAGGTCGCCGCTGAAGCCCAGCAGCCGCATCGAGGTGCATAGCAACATGCGAGTATCCAGCAACACGCCGGCTCGCTTGCCGTACTCGAGATCCAGCACCAGTTTGCGCCGCACGCTGTCCAGGTCGGTATCCGGCGGAAGATTGATCTGGGCCAGTCCGGTAACGCCGGGCGGGACCGTCAGCCGGTTGACGTAGCCGGGAATCTCCTTGGCCAAAACGTGGACGAATTCCGGACGCTCCGGCCGGGGGCCGACCAGGGACATTTCACCTTTCAGTACGTTGAATAATTGCGGGAGTTCGTCAAGGTGAAGTTTGCGCAACACACGGCCGACCGCCGTGATGCGCGGATCATCCTCACCGGACCAGGTAGGACCGGTGCCGGCTTCCGCGTCCAGTGCCATGGTGCGAATCTTGTAGATCTTGAACGTGCGGCCCCCTTGGCCGACGCGAACCTGACGATAGAGTCCCGGCCCGCGAGAAGTCAGACGGACCAGCAGCACCAACAACCCGATCAACGGAAGGCCGGGAATCAACAAGGCCGCCGCCAGCACACGGTCGAGAATGCCCTTCCACCGAAAATAACGGGAGGGCTCCAGATCGATGTTCGATTGGCCTTCCTGGGTGCGCAGCAGGTCCGCAAGGTGGTGGTCCTGGTGAATCGTATCAACGTTGATGACCGACATAGAACTGACTCCTCCGGTGGAAAAACTTGTTAGTCCGTCTGAGTGGTATCAGTTACCTGAGGGCTCGACCAGATAGCCTTCTGCAATCGGTACGAAGTCCTTCAGGAATTTTCGACAGGGATCGTTCTTCTTCAGGTCCACCCCCGGCACCAGGCCGGCGGCCAACTGAATCTTGTAGAGGTACGGTTTTCCGGCGAACGCAAAACGGGGAGATTCTGTTGCCGACCAGTCGCCGCCGGAACTCCAGGCGTAATACACGCGAAGCATGCTCTGATCGAGACCCGTGGATTGGAAAGTCACGGCCCAGAATTCGTCTTCCAGGCCCTCGGAGACCCGGACCTCTCGCCGTTTTTCGTGGATCCTGTGGTTTCGGCTGGAATAACAGACTTCAGGCCTGTGCACCGAGGTCGGCCCGGCGGGCCCGAGAAAAATCACTGCCCTGACGACTTCGCCCGTCTCTTGGTTTACATAGGCGCGGTGAACGTAGGCGGCACACTCCAACATGTTGACGACTTCGTCGCGCATCTTTTCGGGAGCCTGGCCTTGCCAGTCGCCGAACCGGTCGGGGAGTTGCTTCAATCTTTCCGCTGCGGCATCCGTGGCTTGCGAGGGTCCCCAGCGATTGCTCATGTGGCCATGGATAATGCCGGAGACCAGCGTCACGCCGGCCGCGACGAGGACGGCCAAAGCGGGTAGGAATCGTTTCATATCGTGGTCACCATGAGAGTCGAAGGGGCCTTCCACCAACTGCTCTTACTGGAGTTTCTGCCCCAACTCATCGAGCAGTTCTCGGTCCATGTCGGTCAAGACCCGGTCCTCCAGGTCACGGTCGCGCGCTTTGTTCAACGCGGTGCGGGCCTTGCCGTGATCGCCGGTCCGATAATAGGCCACGGCCAAGTGGAAATCGTATCGCGGGTCGGGCGTCAACGCGGCGGCGGCCTGTTGAACAGCCTGTTGAAGCAGGGAAACGGCTTCGCCCGCCTTGTCTTCGTGAACCAGGACCATTCCCTTGGTGTCCAACAGCCCCGGTTGAGGCCCGGCGATATCGATTGCCCGATCGATGTATTGCAGCGCTTCCGTTCTCCGGCCGGGTTGCTCCGCCAACAGGGTCGCCAGATTGTTCAGCGCCAAGAGGTGTCTGGGCTTGGAGTCCAGGATCTGCCGATAGAGAGCCACGGCATCTTCGATCTTGTCTTGCCGGATTCGGACGGCGGCCAGGTAGAACAGCAGATCGTCGTCGTTCTGATGACGCTCGGCAACTCGCTTGAAAACTGGTTCGGCAAGCCGGAAATCCTCCGCAGTGGGCTTGATCTTGGCCAGTGCTGCAGCCAACACCATAGCCGGTCGAGTCGAATCGTCAGACTTCATGGCCTCTTCGCAGAGACGAATTGCCTCTGTCGTTCGACCCTGTTGGGTAAGTGAAGTTACCAGACGCTCGTAGGTGCCGGGAGCTGCCTCGAACAAGCGCCGGTGCCAACGTTCCGCCGCGTCGTACTGCTTCAGCATCGAGTAGAGATTGCCAACGTTCAAGTAGAGATCCGCTTGACGCTGCCGGTCCCCTTGGCTCCTTTTCAGAAGTTTGGCCACCAGAGACTCTACCAACGGCTCGATCTCCGACGTTCGGTCCTTGGCATCAAACCAGCGGGCCCTTAATGCCACCACGATCAGGTTGTCGGGCGCCGCCTCTTCGAGTTGCCTCAGCCGTTCGTCCGCTTCGTCGGCGAGATCATGTCGAAGGAGCAGACTAACGTAAGATGCCAAGTGCGACGGGTCGGGCTTGGCCCGATCAAGGAGTTCATCGTATTGCAGCCGGGCTCCCGGTAGATCGCCGAGCCGTTCGCATACACTGACCAACAGCAAACGGTCGCTGGCGAGTGGCTCGGGTTCGGTGGAGCTCGCGATCAGGTTCTCCAAGACCTCTCGGGCCTTCTTCAAGTTGTCGCTACCGCTGCGCTTGGCCAACAATTTCGCCAGCAAACGTTGATTCGCAGCGGAATCACTCGACTCCGAGCCGGGCCGCTCCAGCAGATCAGGGATCTCGTCAAACTTCTCCTGGCCTCCGCGATTCGCCAGCAGAAAAACCAGCCATCGACGGGCCGGAGCACAGTCGTTCTTCAGATCCAGTATGCCGCGCAGTTCTTCCTCTGCCTTGTCAAGGTCACTGCGCAGCAGGAGGTTTGCCAAGCGCAACCGCACGGCAACCCGCTGGTCGACGTCATCCTCCGCAACGAGCTTGACCGCTTCACGGTAATGCCTTTCGGCCTGTTGCGCGTCTTCAATCGAGCTGTAACCGTGGGCCAAGATCAACTCCCGTTGGATCCTCGTCAACTGCTCGTCTTCGGCAAGTTTCTGGAGAAAGTCGCTCATGCCGTCGATCTGTCCAGTACCGACAGAGAACTTGAAGAACGCATCCAGCGTGTCAAGGTCGCCGGGGGCCAACTGTACGGCCTCTCGAAGCAATTGCTCAGCTTCATCCAGCTTGCCCGCCGCGAAGGCAGTGCTCGCGTCCCAAAGCCTGTCCGCGACAAGGGCGCGGGTCTTAAGTTGTTTTGACACGCGGTCCGCGTCAGTCGACAATCCCAACCCCTGATAGACGCGCACCAATCGCCTCAACAACGGCATCGACTTCCCATGTTTCTCTTCGACGTCGGCCAGCAATTGCGTTGCCTTCTCTTGATCGCCCTCTTCGTCACGGGCCGCGTAGTATTCCGCATTCAGCAGCGCCAGTCGCCAGGAATCGCTAAGGCCCGGGCCTTGGGAGGCGTCTTTGAGCTTGGCCGGCGTTTCGTCGAGCTCGGCTAGCGTTTTGTCCAGCGCGGTCCAGTCCCTCTTGTCCGGTTCCAATTCAATTTGGCGCCGATATTGTGCCTGAGCCAAGGAGAACTGCGTCTCTGCCCGCAACGCGCCGCTCAGGACCCACTTGTTGGCATTCTTGACAGTTGCTTCGTCTGTTTCGCCGTCGGGCTTTGGTTCTGGATCGTCTGCCTCGTCATCGAGCTTTGGTTCTGTTTCGTCTGCCTCGTCGTCGGGCTTTGGTTCTGGTTCGCCTACTTTGTCGTCGGGCTTTGGTTCTGGTTCGTCTGCTTTGTCGTCGAGTTCTAGTGCTAGTGCTTGCTCGTAGTACGGGATCGCCGACCCCGGTTCACCGGCGCGTGTCCAAACTTCCGCCGCTTGCAAGCAAAGTTGGGCCTCAATGGGCTTAAGTCCGGCCGCCTGCTCGTAGGCGGCTTCGGCCTGTTCCTCGCGGCCTAGTGCAGCGAACGCACCTTCCAGTAGCACGCAAGCTCGAAAGTTCAGGATGGCCTCGCGTGCCGAACTCTTGGACCCCAATGTTATTCCCTTCAAGAGTTCAGCCGCTTCAAGGTAGCTCCCGCTCTTCAGGTGCCATTTGGCCGAGATCAGGTCGCGTGAGCGCCTCTGGAATGCTCTTTGTGATTCCAGCCCCTGGTGCAACTCTTGCCGACGCGCCGTCATCGCAGCATCGAACACGTCGAGAGCTCCTCGGTCGTCCTGGTCTTTGTCCCTTCTTGCTTCGGCCAGCCGTCCCTGCGAGATCAGGGCTTTGGCGAGATACAGGTTCAGGCCCAGACTCTCCTTGTCGGTCTTCGCCAAACCGTCCTTGAAGGTCTGGATAGCTCGGTCGACTTCACCCAGATCGATATAGATTTGCCCCAGGGCTACGTACACGCGCTCGTCCCTCGGGGCAAGTTTGATGACGCGCTCATAATACATGCGGGCCTGCTCGTAGTGTCCGCGGGTTTGCCCGGGTTGGGCCCGCTGAGCTTGTTGATATGAGTTCTGCGCCGCGGCCAGCATCACGTTCGGATTGTCCCGCCCGTAGAACAAAGCTCTCTGCAGATCCTGCTGGGCCCCCGGCAATCCGTATTGGCGTCGATAGCGGTAGCGGGCAAGAAATACGTCCGGGCTTTTCGGATTGGCCATGACCATTTGATCGATGCACTGATCGGCCAATCGGGCCCGTTGTCTTAGGGACCAGTCGGCCAGGAGTCTCAGATCCAGCCCTGTTGGTGCCCATGCGGCCAATTCCGCTCGGGCGGCGTCCGTTTCGGGCGATAGCTCGCCGTTGAGGACTCGATCGAAAACACCGGCGCCGAGTGGCTTGAGTTGCTGCTCCACGGCAGTGGCCAGCGCCGACTTCTTGTCGCCTCGAATCTGCAATGCCACCCACTCGACCAACTCGTTCCGATTGACCTCTCCCAAGATCTGGCTCTCATCCTTCATCAGCTCAGGCTCATCCCGATAGATTCGAGCCAATATGCTGGCAAGCTCGACGTCTCCGGCGTTTAGAATGCTGGCAAGCTCGACGTCTCCGGCGTTTAGAATGCTGGCAAGCTCGACGTCTCCGGCGTTTCGTTTCCCTGCTTCACTAATTCGTTTCAGTGCTTCACGAGTTTGTTTCCGTGCTTCACGAAACACTTCGTCGACGGTCCAGCCCTGGGACGCCTCGCCAATGGTCCCTTTGCCCGGCGGGGAATCGCCGCCGCCGGAGCCGCTCTCAGATTGTCCGGGCGCCGCTTCGAGAACACCGGCGCGGGACTGCAGGTAAAGCGCCGACGCCAGAAGTCGCCATCCTTGCGGATCGTCATTGCGGAGTTTCTTGGCTTCCGCTTCGGCCGAAGCGAATCGTGCCGGCTTGCCGTACAGCTGCCCCACTTCCAGCAACAATTCCGCCAAGCGGCGGCGAAGCGCCGACTGCCGGTCGTCGGACACGCGTGCCAACGCACCGTAATAGTAGGCGACCGCGGTGACCTTTTCGGCGGGAAGACGCGCCGACTCGTCGAAGGTCTCCGCCAGACGGACTCGCGCATCGGAGTCGTCGGGATGCACCTTCAAGAAGCGGTGGATACAGACCGCCGCGGCCTTCCACTTCTTTTCCTTCTCCAAAGTGTCCGCGCGCTTTAAGAGTTCGCCGGCGGCGAGTCCGGCCTGGTAGCCATGCCAGAAGTAGGCTGCCGGAGCGAGTACTGCTGCCAAGACCAAGGTGCCGACCAGCCAAGGCACGTTGAGCATTCTGCGCGTCTGAGGTTTGGAGCCGGTATCGCGAGTCTCGCGACGCGCGGCCTTGCTGGATAATTCACTTGCCATGGAATTCACTTCTCTACACGACTACCTGAGGGACCTGAGGGCGTCTCGGACACGTTCGGGCGTTATTTGTTGGAGTAAGCGTAACTGCCGTACCGGTAGGCGTACCGTTTTGTGGGCACGCCGTTGAGTACGGTTCCGACGAGACGGGTCCCGGCGGCCGTCAGTCGCTGGCAGGCCTTGCGGACCTGGTCGCCCCGGCTGACGTCCTGCATGGCGCAGATTAGCGACGCGTCGGCGGCCTTGGCCAAGACCAGCGCTTCGGCGGCGGCCAAAACCGGCGGCGTATCGATGACGATGTAGCGGTAGCAGGTCTGGACTTTCTGAAGCAGCGATTTCACGTTGCCGTTTCCCAGCAGTTTGTGAGGACTCACGGCCAGTCTTCCCGCCGGAATCAGATGGACGTGCTTGCTCCAGCTTGTGACGATCGCGTCCTCGATCGTGCACTCATCGGCGAGCACCTCGGCAAGGCCGGGCGTCAAGGGGATCTCGAACACTCGGTGAACGTCCGGGGAACGCATATCGCCGTCGATCAACAGCGTGGGCTTGCCGGAGGCGCGGGCAATGCTGACCGCCAACTGCGACGCCACACTGGTCTTTCCTTCGTTGTTGGCGGCACTGGTCACCGTCAGCACCCTCACGTCCTTCAAGTCCTCCGACAACACCAGCGACGTCCTCAAGCTGTCGATGCTCTCTTCAAACATCTGGAGATCTCGCCCCACCCGTCTGGACGAAGAACCGCGAGCAACGCTGGTTCGCGCCGGCAAACAGGCAATTTCTCCGATCACGTTGAGGTTGGACAGTTGTTCGAGATTGTCCGTATCAGAGACGCGTCGGAGTATCCGTTCCCAAAAGACGGCCAAGGCGAACGGCAAACAAAGGCCCACCAACATCCCCAAACCCATCTGCTTGTAGGGAACCGGCTCCAGCGGCACCTTCGGAAGCCGCGCCGACTCCAGCAGGGAAACGCGGCTGTCGGCATGGCCCTCGATGCGAATGTTTTCGGCCCGTGCGGCGATGCGGGCGTGAACCTCTTCCGCCCGCTGCAAGTCGTCTTGCAAAAACTTCAGTTGCAACGACTCGACATTGTCCCCGGTGACTTTCTCGACGCGGCTTTCCAGCTTTTCCCCCAGCAACTTCTCCGTGATCAGATAGCTCTGGAGTTCGGCGCGCATGTCAGCCAACCCCAGTTCGCGGCTGAAACGTTGCGTTTGCTCCAATCTTGTCCGGATCTGCGCGCGGAGTTTCTCTTGGAGTTTTTCGAGAATGCCCTCGTCCAGCTTGATCTCCTTGGCCATCTTCGAATAGGCGAAGTCATCTTTCCCCTTGGCGGATCGGGCCTCGATTTCCTGAAGCCTCGACTGCTTGGCCGAGATTATGGCATTGCTCCGCAGAACCTCCGCGTGTTCCAGGACCGCTTGTTCGACCATCGCGTTGGGGACCTCGATCGTCTCCTTTTTGAGCAGTTCTTCCAGGGCGGTGATCTTCGATTCCAACACCTGGCGATCCACTTCGGCGTCAATCAACCGGCCCGACAGGCCGGCCAGCGGATCGATCTGGATGGATTCCGAGCTCTGGTTCCCCGCCGCCAGACCCAGTTTCTCGGTCATCACGCTCACGTTTCCTTTCAGTCTTTCGATTTCCTTTTCGCGATGTTCCCTCTCGTCGTCGAGCAATTCGAGCAGTCTCTGGGAGAGTTTCCAGTCCTCTTTTTCGCGCAACGCGAAATAGGCGTCAGTAATCGCGTTGACAACGTTCGCCGCGTCCTCACCGTTGGCGCTCGAGAAGAAAATCTGATACAGTTCCGACCTCCCCGCCGGTCTGACCTGAATCTCTCTCTTCAGCCATTGGATCGGAGCGTCCTGCTCCTGAAGCTCGGGAAGACTGGCGATTTTCTGTTCCGTCTCCACCCATTTCTGCTGCTTGGCGTTCCATTTCTTGATCGGAGCCACCAGCGCCGGGCCCAACACCAACCGGCTGCGAATCAACTCGATCTGAGTTTGCACGAACTGTTGCGATCCACGCTCGGCCGGTTTCACGATGTAGGGCGTTATGTCCTTAATCTGCAGCCAGCTCGAAGCCTCGTACTTCGGCTCGATGAACGCGAACAGCAGCGTCCCGATCACGGCGGCCAGCAACAGCCCGACCGGTGTGGTCACCTTCCACCACTGACGCAACACGTAGAATATGAATTGCACGCTAAGGGCTTGCGACGGCTGGCCGCTTCCGCGCCCGTCGGGTTGCAGCCGCATCGCCGACAACTTCGATGAAGATCGCGTCACAAGGGCCTTCGAAGAATCAGGAGGAAAATTCGTTTCAGACATGGTGTACCTTCTCGGTTCGGATAGTGGAACTGCGCCGTCACTTACGAACGAACACTCGCAAATCAGACCGCCAGGTCAGCAATTCAGGCTCGTTCGCGGCGCACTACGGCTCCGACGTCGATCAACTCGACCTCGTACATCAGCTTTCCCAAATACCACAACGCCAGCGCGAACAGCCCGGCCGCATAGGGGATCATGACCCAGCCCGCCACGTCGTGCGTGAACTTGTGGGCCGCCTCACCGGAGACCGTCTGGTAGAGCAGCCCGGTGACGACGATCCGCGTTGAATTCGCAAACAGGGCAATCGGAACGGCGCTGGCCAGCAGCAACGCCCTTTCCCACCAGGGCCGCCGAACGAGGATGGCGTAGGCAAAAGCCAGGGCGAAGATCCCCACGAAAATCCGCAACCCCGAGCACGCCTGCTCCACCTCCAACTGGTGTTCGCCGAGCAGGATCGTATTGCCCTCGGCCAAGGCCGGCTGTCCGAGGCCTTGCAGCACCCAGCAACTCAGTTTGGTGGCCACGCGCTGCAGCGGCAGGCTCAACCAACGCTCGGCACTCCACGGCAGAGGAATCATGAACCAAAGGAACGCGATCGAAGGCGAACTCCACCATAGTATCCGCCACCCGCCGAACAGCCAGGCGACCCCGGCAGCCCAGAACAAGATCGACCAGCCGTCTACCGAGCCCAAATAGTACTGGGCGCCTAACACCCGTACGCCGATGGCCAAGGCCATGAGGATTAGGCCGAGCCACGCCGGCCCACCGCCGACCCCAGGGAAAAGATCCCGCCGAGCCCACAAAAAATACAACGCCAACGGCGCCACAAAGAATCCATGGGAGTAATCCGGCTCCCGGTCCCATGCTTTCACAAGCTCGACCAGCGTGGGCCAATACGCCCAAGCGAAAACCGCCGCCAGAATCGTCCCCCCGGCAATCAGATTCGGCCACGGATCCTCCCACGATACTCGCGCCGGTACCTGGCCGCTGGGCAATGACGTTGGCTGATCGGCAACGGCCTTCTTGCGAGGCTCCGCTTGATGGTTACGCTGCTTCTGCACCTTGCGTGAAAGAACCTTGTTTTTCATGGCCCGAAAGAAATCCCCCTTTCATCACACGCTCTTGGCCGCAACCACTGCAAGCGCAACACGTCACAGTTGGCCCAACTGGCTTCCCGGCGGAAAACGCTCCGCGGGAGAAATGAAGAGCAACGAAATGACAACACTATTCAGTAGCTGCAAGAGATTGAACTCAGTCGGCGCACACTCCGTCCTTGTGGGTTGCTGATGTGTTCACAAACACATACTTATCAACCGCACTCGCGACATCCGTGCTGATACCCAAGTCCTTGGCATCGTACCGCCTCGCCATCGATGGTTCGGGCAACTGCCCTCCCAACGCGGGCTTCTAGTCCATTAGAAACTTCGGCTCTCCCGATCATCTGGACGCACCGCCCCGGGAGTATGGCGTGTGTTGTATCCTGCAAAAACGCCAAGTCACCACAGTCCGATGTGGTTTGCGAAAACCAGACAATCCAACTAGCTAACCAAGTAATTCCAGTTTTGTCAACAAGCAGCATTGCGAAAACTGGGGTTTTTGGGAAATCGGTACGAAAGAGGGGGGTAGTTTACCAGGTCGGATGAGTCCCGCTGGATCCACCGATCGTGATCCCTGGCCACGGTTGCCCGACCATGCACTAGTGGGAGTTGGCCGTCTGCACTACTAACCTCAAACATCCTTAACTTTCTGACAAAGATCCTAGACGGTTGACCATAACATATTGTCTGCAAAGGCCTTAGGGATCGGAGGTCAGGGGTCAGGATTTCAGGGAAAACGTGTCCTCAAAGTCCTGGACCCTGAACCCTCTTACTTTGGTTGGGGCCATGCCTCGCTGCGAAACCGCGACCTGAAACCGTCCCACTCCTGAGATACGGGAACCACTGCCGGGCCAATTCGGCGTGGAACGCCAATCACCAGAATGGTTCATGAGAATCCCCCCGAAAGAACCCCGCGCGTGCTGGCAATAATCGGGCCACACCAAATCGCCCCCAGCGGGTTCCGCTGCGCCCGGCGTTTGACAGCCAGGCGGCGACAGTTTAACATAGGAACTAAGAGC
>SDBV01001377.1_pt1 | contig 36593 bp, 31 predicted proteins | sample 2277081 | NCBI WGS metagenome assembly SDBV01 (sample SAMN10402039, study PRJNA504765) | marine sediment metagenome | isolation source: marine sediment core GS10_PC15, 223 cmbsf | place: Arctic Ocean: Southern Knipovich Ridge | collected 2010 | reverse complement strand
ACTTCAAAATGACTTGATATTGGCTCAGGGAATAACAACCCATGTAGGCTCTGTAACTCGTAGGTTTTCATGACTATGAAGCTAAACTATTTTTCCAACACCTCAAAATGAGATTTAGCCACTTCAAGGCGCTGACCTTTGGTAAAGCTGTAGATTACATCAACAATCCTGAAATTGAATATAGCGAAAAAGTTGCTTGTCTTACTATTGACGATGGATATAGCAGCTTCAAATCCAATGCAATGCCACTTTTAAAAAAATTCGGATATCCAGCGACTTTATTCATCAATTCTGAAAGTGTGGGAGGAGGATCATATTTAGACTGGAACGAACTTAAGGAGGTTCATAACCAGGGAATTGAAATCGGAAATCACAGTCATAGTCATGCATATTTTTTGAATATTGTAAAAAGAGATCGAATAGCTATTTTTAAAAAAGATGCTCAGAAATGCCAGGAAGAAATCCATCGTAACCTTGGCTTTTATCCTGATGTATTTGCCTATCCCTATGGTGAATTTACCCCTGAAATGAAGACGGTATTAAAGGAACTAAATTTTAAAGCCGCAGCAGCCCAAAACTCAGGGATCATGCATCTTCATGACAATTATTCAATCCCAAGGTTTCCTATGGCAGGCCCGTATGTAAAAATTGAAGGTTTTATCGAAAAGGCCAACATGAAAGCATTGCGGGTAAAAAGTGAAAATCCTGAATCTTTCCTTATGAAAGGTCAAAATCCACCACATATCACAATTGAAATTGACACTTCAGCGATTGACATATCAAGATATAATTGCTTCACTTCCGGAGCATGTGAAACAACACTCATTGGTAATATCATGACCATTCAGGCAAAAACCAAACTGCAAAAACGTAGAACGCTTTACACCATCACCGCTCCCTCAAAAAAAGGAAACGCATGGCATTGGTACAGTCATTTGTGGATACAAGCAGAGGTAAAAGAATAACGTCATTACACATTGATTTGTGATTTGGCCCACAAATACCCGAACATTCAATTAATTCATGGAAATTTCAAAAAATGTTTATACTTTTCATGAAATATTTAATTCATTTGTACTGAAGCAACATGAATACTCTCAATCTACTTTTAGGCCTTGTAAGTTTATTATACTTCAATAATTTTCAATTCGACATGATGCATTCCCAGCAAGAAAAATTAATCGTCACCCAATGTGAAGATTTTCAACTCAATGGAAAAGGAGATCATCTGCAATGGAACAAAACCGAATGGACAAAAATGTCGCTGCTCGACGAAGTGGAGGACAAATTTGAAACAAAGTTCAAAATGCTTTATTCAGAAACGGGCATTTATGTGTTAGCCTCTTGCGAAGACAAAATCATCAGCAGTGATTATGAAACAGATCAGGGAGACATCTGGGAGGGCGATGTGTTTGAAGTTTTTCTTCACACCGACACATCCAATCCATTATACTTTGAATATGAAATCAATCCATTAAATGCCGAATTGGTATTGCTTGTGCCAAACCGTGATGATGAGTTTTTCGGATGGGCCCCCTGGCATTATGAAGGAGATCGCTTAGTAAAAAAAGCGGTTCATGTTTTGGGTGGTAAAGCAGAACCAGGAGCAAAAATTAGTGGATGGACTGCCGAAATGTTCTTCCCTTACACGCTGTTCAAGGCGCTTAAAAATGTGCCCCCAAAGCCCGGGACAGAATGGACTGGGAATTTCTACCGAATGGATTACGATACCGGGAATCGTATAAAATGGTGTTGGGCTCCTGTCGAAAAGTCATTTCATGAATACAAGAAATTCCGGCCAATAATTTTTAAGTAAAATAACCTTATCGTATGTATATTTTTAAATTTACACACAAAGCTATTCTGGCAGTATTATGTTCTTTATTGTTGTTTTCAGCGTGTAACGAAAAACCATCCAAGCCCAATATTCTTTTCATCTTTGCCGATGATCAGGCATACAACACCATCCATGCACATGGAAATGATGAAATAATTACACCTAATTTGGACAAGCTCACAAAGGAAGGTGTAACCTTCACACATGCCTATAATATGGGCGCCTGGCACGGAGCTGTTTGTGTGGCTTCCAGAACGATGCTCAATACAGGCAGATTTGTTTGGCGCGCCCACAAAAACGAAAAGAAGTTAAAAGAGCTGGCTCAAAAACGACAACTCTGGAGTCAGATGATGGAAGATGCAGGATATGAAACCTATTTTAGCGGCAAGTGGCACGTGAAGGTTTCGCCAGACAGCATATTTAATCATGTATCACACATCCGCCCCGGAATGCCCAACCAAACCGAGGCGGGTTACAACAGACCAATCGAAGGTCAGGAAGATATTTGGTCTCCCTATGACACCTCCTTTGACGGTTTTTGGAAAGGTGGAAAACACTGGAGTGAAGTATTGGCCGACGATGCAGAAATTTTTCTGGATAACGCTTCCAATAGTGACAAACCATTTTTTATGTATTTGGCATTTAACGCCCCACATGATCCGAGACAATCCCCCAAAGAATTTGTAGATAAATACCCTCTGGCAAACATCGCAATCCCCGAAAGCTATCTACCGGAATATCCCTATAACGGCAAAATCGGATATGGGAGAAGCCTGCGCGACGAGCGGCTGGCTCCCTTCCCCAGGACGGAATATGCAGTCAAAGTGAACCGTCAGGAATATTATGCCATCATCACACATATGGATGAGCAAATAAAAAGAATCATTGCTGCATTGGATAAAACGGGTAAAAAAGACAATACTTACATCTTTTTCACTGCCGACCATGGGCTTGCCTGTGGCAATCATGGCTTGATGGGAAAACAAAACATGTATGACCATAGCGTCAGGCCTCCAATGATTGTGATAGGGCCTGACATCCCGAAAAACCAGCAATCTGATGCGGATGTCTACCTTCAGGATGTCATGGCTTCGGCTCTTGAACTGGCAGGAGTTGAAAAACCGGATTTCGTGGAGTTCAACAGTTTGATAACCCTTGCAAAAGGAAATGCGGATAAAGGAAATTACGACGCTATATACGGCTGCTATACCGATGCACAAAGGATGATCCGCAAGGATGGTTACAAACTTATTGTTTACCCGAAAGCGGAAACGACATTGTTATTTGATATGATCAATGACCCCCTGGAATTGAATAACCTCAGTGGGGAGGAAAAACACAATGAATTAAAGCAGAACCTGTTCAACGATTTACTTGAGCTTCAAGTGGGGATGGGAGACACTACAGACATCAAATCCGTATTTCCGAAATTGGCGCTTTGACAATCTTTTGGTTTTTGTTTCACCTGCATGAACCAGGCAGATATAACGAGGGCAAAAAGGATGACCCTACTATGACTTTTACAAAACTCTTTTTATCTGAATAATGCATTGAAGGCACTATTTTGTTGCTTTGGCTAAATAATTATATTCATCGAAATAAGGACTCTAAATTTTTTGAAGAAAAATAGACAAATCCATGTAATAATTAAAACAGTGCTTAAATTGTAAAAGATAACTCCGGTCATGTATACCGGCCATATTATTAAGATACTTTATTCACTTATATTAATGCAACAAAGAAATGGAACTGGCGATTTTAAAAGATATTGTCATTATTTTTTCCCTTTCGACCCTGGTAAATTTTTTATTTACAAAAATTAAAATCCCTACCATAATTGGCTATCTATTAACAGGAATTGTTGCGGGCCCTCATGCATTGGCAATTATTCAATCCCTAAAGGAAATTGAACTAATGGCTGAAATCGGCATTATTCTTCTTCTGTTTTCGATAGGATTGGAATTTTCACTGAATCATTTGCTGAAGATCAGGAAAATTGTGTTTTGGGGCGGATTGCTGCAATTTGTGACTACCACAATTGCTACCCTGTTTATTGCCCGCATGTTCAATTTAAATTGGCATTCGGCGCTGTTCATCGGATTGATTACAGCATTAAGCAGTACAGCGGTTGTACTTAAAATATTACAGGAACGATCTGAAATTACCTCCAACTACGGACGAACTGTCCTCGGCATTCTTATTTTTCAGGACATCATTCTTGTGCCCTTATTACTTTTTGTCCCAATAATTGGAGGTGAGATAATAAATTTACCCTACCAGATATTACTTCTATCATTGAAAGCTCTATTTATCATTGGCTTGGTTTATTTGGGAAACAAATGGTTGATGCCTAAAATTCTACATATGATTGCATTAACAAAAAACCAGGAATTATTTTTTATGAGTATTCTCCTCATTTGCCTGGGGATAGCATTGCTCAGCGCTGAATTAGGGATGTCTTTTGCTTTTGGAGCTTTTCTTGCCGGTTTGATGATCTCTGATTCGGAGTATAGCCACAATGCTTTTGGGAACATCATTACCTTCAAAGATACCTTCGCCAGTTTCTTTTTTGTGTCTATCGGCATGTTGCTCAACCTGAACTTTGTTATTGATAATTACCTGCTTGTCACGTTTACTGTTATCCTGGTCATCTCCCTTAAAATGATCATTGGAATTTTTTGTGCGTTTATATTGGGACATACCCTAAAGGGAACCATACTAGTTGGAATAGCAATCAGTCAGGTTGGTGAATTCTCCTTCATACTTGCCGAACTAGGATTGAACCATGAAATCATTTCGCCATTCTACTTTCAACTTTTTCTCACTACCGCAATTATTACCATGGCGGCTTCTCCTTTCATGATTCAAATAGCATCTCCCACTGCCGATTTGATTCTGAAACTTCCGATTCCGAAAATTTTAGTGAATGGCCTGTTCCCATTAAAACAGATGGATATTCCTGAATTGAAAAATCATCTTGTGTTGATCGGTAAAGATTCCCGTGCACTCAATCTTTCAGTAATGGCGAAATATATGAAAATGCCCTATATATCCATTGTATTTGATCCTGCCATTGTACGTGAAAGGCAGCTCAAGGGCGAAACTGTAATCTATGGCGATGCTGTCAATGAACCTATTTTACGTAAAGCACATGTTGATTTAGCCAAGGTTGTAATAATTTCCATTGGGGATCTGATGCCTGCAATGGCAGTTACAGAAAAAGTAAGATTACTGAACAAGCATGCAAATGTAATGGTACGCACCAAGAAAGTTCATGATATTGAAGAGCTTTATAAACTGGGTGCCGATCAGGTTGTGCCTGAGGAATTTGAAACAGCCATCAATTTATTTGAAAGGGTCCTGAAAAAATTTCTATTGCCACAACGAGAAATTAATCGTGCTATCAAAAGGATCAGAAAGGATAATTACGGAATATTTCGAGAGAAAGATTCCGATTCAGAATTTTCAGTATTAAAACAAATCCCTAACATCGAGATTTTAGCAATGAGGATAAGTAACGATTCATTACTGATTGAAAAGTCCCTTTCGGAAGTGAATTTCCGAAAAGTATTTGGCGTTACCGTTGTAGCGGTAAAAAGAAAGGGGGAAATAATTGAACATCCCGGTCCTGATGAAGTATTCAAAAAAGGTGATGTGATGTATGTGCTGGGAAATCCTGAACAAATATCCTATGCTATTGAATTGTTTTCCCCAAAAGATAAATTATAACTTTAGTCTTTTGCTTTATAAACTTAGCTTTTCACGAAGTTTTTTTCCTTGTATAATGTAAAAGCCATGAGCTGAAAGGAAAAAGGTAAAAGATGTTTTCTGGCTTCTGACCATCGTCTACTGTCTTCTGAGGTAACGAGGACTGATGAGAACAGCTTTTGCTAAGTTGATTACAGCGCTAATTTCAACCATCCCAGAAAGAAAATCCGCCTACCCATCAGATGACATTTTACTAATTTCCTCCTTGATCAGCCTATCGATTTCTTCTAGTTTTCCAATTGGAATGGAATTTAAAGTCTGGATAAAATCGATTTCATGTTCACTTTTCCGGATTTCATTCATCGGATGTTTCTTATCAATCTGATCTCCCTTTTCAGGTGTCCAAACCAATAAATCGTTGGGTGTACATCGCAGCAAAAGGCACAAGCGTTCCAAATGTTTCAATTCTAATCTGATAACGCGATTGTTCTTGATCCGGGTAGCCATGTGATCGTTGAATCCTGCATTGCGTAAATAGGTAAATGGCCTTTCAACTCCCCTTGCCTTCAATATTCGTTCAAAATCGTATTTGATCATATCTGTAGTTGGTTTTATGTAAATTAAAGTTAGTCATTTATACTCGTTTTCACACTAATAACTCGCCATTACCATACAATAAATCGCCATTTATAAATAATAATTCGACTGATATACATAATAAAACGATATTGAATCCATATAATACGATTGATCACCAACAATAAACGATTGAACACCAACAATAAACGATTGAACACCAACAATAAACGATTGAACACCAACAATAAACGATTGAACACCAACAATAAACGATTGAACATTTAGTAAATTCGACATATCACTTAACATATACGACTTATTAATTAATAATATCGACTAATTTTCTATTATAAACATTTTATCGCCAATAAATATCAAATGACTTGTAGCATATGTCGATTTATTACAAATGTTTTCGCCTTATATACTAATTATTTCCTATTAACGTCGAATATTTATAATGCCGGTAAAAGTAATAAGGGAAATGATACTATTAACCAGGATTAGAAAAGGCGACGTCTATTATTTTCATTTCTCTTCATATTTCTTTTTGCTTGATTTTGGGTAAGCCTTTATCATTTTACCTTATTCAAAAAGTCATCAATATAAAAGGCTTTATCCTCCATGGAAATGGAAGCTGATTCAAGATTCTCTTGAATGACAACATTCTCTTCCATTTTGTATTTCACAAGAAGCTTAAGAAAAACTTTAATTTGACTGATAGACATTTCATGAATATGGTCCGAAAGAAAAATAAGGCATGAGGTTTCAATGGTATTCAAATTGGATAACTTGCTAAAAAGAAGGCCACGGCCATTAGGCGTCAATTCCGGGAAGGCGCTTATCAATTGATTTTGGAAAGTAGGTTCCCTCCACATGGCATCAGGTATCTTTTTCAGAATATACAATTCAAGCAGTGGATTACTGGAGACCATTAGGTTTAGCACATGATCAAAATAGACCTTAAAATCTTTTTCTTCGAATTGTTTCAGTGCAAATAACTGCTCCTGATAATCTTCAGATTTTAATAGGCCTTCCGCCAGTTCAGGTGAATAAATTGCTTTTGTATGCTCCTGAATTTTGGATTTTATATTTCCATTCACCAAATGCCACAAAGTATAAGATGTATACAGCGCCCCTTCGACAATAGCATACTTTATAGCCTGATCCGTAGCTCCTGTTGTGGCATCTACCGTGTTGGATTGTCTTAGGCTGTCCCGATCAAACAACTCATCCAAAGACTTTCGCTCAAGAACAGAATTTTGATCTGTCAGAATTTCATGCAATTTTTCATAGTCTGCCCCGACAAATGGAAGGTGGTCATGTTTGGTCAGCGGCCTGCCAGCTACTGTATCATAATTCAAATAATTGCCAATCAGATTCCAATAGATCTTCAACTCAAGTGTCTGACAAAGTCCGTCATCACAAACCGGGGTTGATAAAATCGTGGTATACTTTTGAGGAAGGCTGTCTATTCCGTATTCCAATTTTACTGAGCTAAAAAAAGCCGGATCCTTCATTGGAAAATCGAAAACGTGCCTTACTGAGTAAGTAACATTGTCAATAGTAACCGTTTGGGCTTTAGCGGAGATGCCAGCAGATAATATCAAGATAGAACAAACACATTTTATGGCTCGATCGGGCAAGATTGAATTCAGGAGATTAAAGACATAAGTATGAATCTTGCAGGATTCTGGTTTCGTAATTCTACACTTTAAAATTGATTGTAAAAAAATAAGCATTCGTGATTACATACAGTTCGGAAAATCAAATTTCCGTTTTTCAATATTCCTACTAAATGATATAAATATCAACATGTTCCTTAATAGCACATTTAGGTTTGTTTGTGAGGACACAAACAAAGGCTTAACGAATTAGCGCCCTTTTACCTTTTATCCGGTACCGAATACCCTTCACCTTTTTTACCGTTTACCTTTTTTTACCCAGCACCTAGCGCCATTCACCCTTTCCCTACTTCACTTCAAAGAAACCGTCTTTTGCGTCAGGATCAAGCGCATATATTCATCCAGATAGCGCTGATAGATGGCTCTTGGTTCCACTTTGTATTTTTTGCAGAGCGAGGCGGCATAGCCAACTGCAGCCCCCATTTGCCCGGTAGTACGCATGACCCTGGGGCCTCCAAGCCCTACATGTGAGCAACTGAAATTTCTTCCTGCCATAAAGAGATTCGATATATTTTTGGAATACAATGATCGGTAAGGCACATAATAGCGATCTGTTTTATAGAATAATGCGGTGCTTAAAAAATCTGGCTTGTCAGAATCCAGCAAGTTTTGCTGATAGTGCACGTCCACTTCGCGCTCCTCCACTACAACTGAATCAGGGAATTTCACACTGTTTTTTGCATCATTAAAAGTGTAAATATGATCTCCTACCAATCTTCTGGACTCACGTTTCCCTACCAAATGCGACACCCATTCCAATTTTAAGTTCTTATTGCCCCGCTTTTGTTTTTCGTTATAAAAAGATCCATAAATCCCTTTCAACAAATGATCCCGAATAACTTCGGCATCATCCACCTGATGCAAATCATCTCTTGAAAACTCCCATTGCCATTCCCCATTTTTTGCCGCATTATTCTTTGCCACTTCCATAGCCCAGGGCACTTCAGGGAATTGATATGCTTTTTTGTCTTCAAATGATCTCCATAAAATAGAAGCTCCCATTACAAAATTATCAGCCTTCTCGGGGCTCCATAATTCTCCATGCTTGTCCCAGGCTTCCCCGTATTTATTCACGCTTTCCCGACCATACATATATTCAGCCCCTGCCCAGTATCCGATCCATCCGTCACCGGTACAATCCACAAAATATGGGGCCTTAAATCTCAGTTGTTCACCGGTAGAAGTTTGCCTTGCATCCACTGAGGTAATTTTCTGACCATCCGTATTTGTAGTAAATGCCCTCCAATTCAGATACAGATCAATATTTGTATACTTCTCCATATTTTGTTGTCGCTTGTCCTGATCTTTCAGCGCTTCAGGGGAACCATTCGGATAATGCTCGGTGTCAATCAATTTCAGGATGCGCTCAAAATGGCCATAAATCCCCAAGGTATGCACACGAATTTCACTACTCGCATTTCCTCCCAGCAAAGGCCGGTCATGGATCAATGCCACTTTCAGCCCTTGTTCAGCAGCAGCGATAGAGGCTGCGCAGCCGGCTATTCCTCCTCCTACTACAAGCAGATCATATGTTTTTTTATTTTCAGGAATTGCTGTTTTATTCGTCTGTTCATTTCTGAATTCAGCTAATTTTTCTAGTTCATTTGGCGGAGCAACATTTTTATTATTAAAAAACAAGGCATCGCAACGCCCTTCAAATCCTGTCAGGTCTTGAAGCTCGACAGAAATTATTTTTGTATCAATTTCTATTTCACCGGCATATTCCCAATTCCATTCCGGTTTCAACCCTAGCTCATTTACCAGATTCTGACCATTTACCACAACCTGAAATCTACCCGGTGCAAGCCAATTCCCAGGGGCCCAGTTTTTAGTCCGTGCCCAAACATGGTAATTGCCCTTTTTCTTAATCTTAATCTTAGTTTTAGCATTTTCTACTGACTCTCCCATGCCATGCGCCAATAAATAGGGAGATCCCATTTGCTCGACAAACTGAGGATCCACCAACCAACCTCCTTTATCAGAAAAGCTTTCGGCTTCAATGAAAAAGGATTGCCCATAAAGTTGAAAAGTCAAAAAGCTTAGGAAGATGAATAGCAGATTTTTCATTATATTTTTTTTGCAAGTTAAATATAATTTGTAAACCTCGCATTCTTCATCCTCAATCTGGATTTGTTCTTTTATAAATTCAATATTTTTCATTTTTCATTACGAATACCAGCAAAATAGCTTAATATTAATACGGTAATTCACACTACACTACTTAATATGAAACTGCACGGAAAAAACATCATCGGTACGCAATTATCTCAAAAAGGAACTTCTTCCTTTTCCGGATCAAATCCTTCAAATGGAAAATCACTCGAACCATCATTTTACGAAGCAACAGAAGAAGAAGTGAATGTGGCCTTTGAAAAAGCGGATGAAGCTTTTGAATCATTTCAGGAAGTGACACGAAATCGCAGGGCTAACTTTCTGGATAAAATCGCAGATGAACTAATAGCTTTGGGAGATGATTTGGTAAAACGGTGCATGGATGAAACCGGTCTTCCTGAAGCCAGAATACTTGGTGAAAGAGGCAGGACAGTCAACCAGTTAAAGTTGTTTGCCAACGTAGTAAGGGAAGGGTCATTTTTAGAAATATCTATTGACACGGCACAAGCGGAACGCGCGCCAATACCAAAACCTGACATTCGAATGATCAACATCGCCATAGGTCCTGTTGCAATTTTTGGAGCCAGCAATTTCCCTTTGGCATTTTCAGTGGCAGGTGGCGATACCGCTTCTGCTTTGGCTGCCGGATGTCCGGTTGTCGTCAAGGCACATCCCGCCCATCCGGGGACTTCAGAATTAGTAGGAATGGCCATAAAAAATGCAGCGGTTGATACTGGCATGCCTGAAGGCATATTTAGTTTGCTACACGGAAAGGGATTTGAAACAGGTCAGCATATGGTTAAAAATTCATATGCTAAAGCAGTAGCTTTCACAGGATCTTTTGCCGGCGGAAAAGCGCTTTTTGATTTGGCAGCCACCAGGGAAGAGCCCATCCCATGTTTTGCCGAGATGGGGAGCATCAATCCGGTTTTCCTGTTTCCCGAACGACTTGAGGATCAGGCAGAAAATATCGCCGCTCAGTATGTTGATTCGGTTAATCTGGGGACAGGACAATTTTGCACCAAACCAGGAGTTGTATTTAGCATTAAAAGCGCCTCTTTTGATGTTTTTATTGAAGCCGCGTCTAAAAAAATATCTGAGACAGGTGGAGGCGCTATGCTTCATAAAGGCATAAAATCAAACTATGACCAATCCGTTTTGGACATTTCCGAAGAAGATCATATTCAGGTGATTTCCAGTGGGACCGGTGAAGGGGAAAGCATTGGGAAAGCTAATTTATTAAGAACTGACGGGGCTTCCTTTATTCGGAATAAGAAATTACAAACTGAACTATTTGGTCCGGCCTCTATTATTGTGGAATGCGAGGATGAAGAACAATTACAATTAGTTGCCAGATCGTTGCACGGCAATCTCACTGCCACACTTCAGGCAAGCCCGGGAGACCTCGAAAATTCGAAAACACTCCTAAGAATCCTTGAAAGAAAGGTTGGCAGATTGCTGGTCAATGGTTTTCCTACAGGAGTGGAAGTTTGTCATTCTATGGTACATGGAGGTCCTTTTCCTGCCACTACGGACAGCAGATTTACCTCAGTTGGCACCAGCGCTATCAAACGATTTTTGAGGCCAATTTGCTATCAGAACTTCCCTGGTTCGCTATTATCAAAAGATTTACAAAATGATAATGAACTGGAGCTATGGAGGAAAGTTGATGGGAGTGTGTCAAATGGAAGGATATGATCACTTACAAAAAATATCAACTAGCTAAATCACAAATACTGAATTGTTGACTCTCGATGAAAAAACGATGGCAAATTCAAGTGAACAGACCTAAAATAAAAAACTAATGAATTCACTAAACCAAAATACGTGATCCAACCATTTACCGATACTCAACCATACAAACAACATCCCCTTTTATTCTTCCAAAACGACTATTCATGAGAATATTTCTCAAAAAAACATATATTTAAAATATTATAATTAATTTTGGTACTCAAATTGAGAAATAATCTCACAAACAACAACATTATGTTAATCGAATTTACCGTAGGCAATTATCTCTCATTCAAAGATAAAAAAACGCTAAGCCTTGAAGCGACTTCAATTAAAGAAAATCCTGAGAATGTAATTGAATCAGGAAAATATAAACTATTGAGAAGTGCGGTTATTTATGGTGCCAATTCAAGTGGAAAAAGCAATTTTCTTAAAGCCTTGGATAGAATGGGGAGTATGGTATTAAACTCTGCTCAAAATAGTTCTACTTCAGATATTGATGTAGAGCCATTTTTATTAAGTACTGAAACAGAAAAGCAACCTTCTTATTTTGAAATTCTTTTTTTAATTGAAGGCATTCGCTATCGTTATGGATTTGAAGCGGACAACAAAATCATTCATTCAGAGTGGTTATTTGAATGTAAAGTAAACAATGAAAAACCATTATTTTATAGAGATAAAGGTTCTATCGAAGTAACTAGCGGATTTGATGAAGGAAAAGGCATTGAAGAAAAAACCCGTGATAATGCACTATTCCTCTCTATTGTTGATCAATTTAATGGTGCCACTTCAAAAAAAGTAATGAAGTGGTTTAGTGGACAAGGCAATCTTTCCGGATTAAATCATGAAAAGGAAAAAGGATTAACATTTAGATTTTTAGAACATGAAAATTTAAAAGATTGGATTAGGGAATTTTTATCACCATTGAGTTTAGGATTCAAGGACTTTGCGGTAAAAGACGGTAAAATTGTTACCTTTCATAACAAATTTGATAAAAAAGGAAATATTATTGAAAAACATGAATTTGATTTATTGAAGCAGGAATCTGCCGGCACTAATAAATTGTATGATATGGCAGGCAATTTAACTTATGGTTTAAAGTTGGGAGTTCTTACTGTAATTGATGAGCTTGATGCCAAGTTACACCCTTTGCTCACAGTGGCAATTGTTAAATTATTTAATTCTCCAATACATAATCCCGAAAATGCGCAATTAATTTTTGCAACTCATGACACCAACCTTTTAAATTATGGATGTTTCAGAAGAGACCAGATTTATTTTACAGAAAAAAATAATTTTGAATCAACCGATTTATATTCATTAGTAGAATATATTGAACCCAATGGCAACAAAGTGCGCAATGATCGTTCTTTTGAAAAAGATTACATCAAAGGTCGCTATGGCGCAATTCCCTTCGTTGGTGATTTTTCTAAACTAATTAATAATGGCTAGAGTAGTAAAAATTAATAATGTTTGGAAAAAACGTTTTGAAAGAAAAGAGAAAAAGCGCAGAGTCAACATTCGTACTAAATTAGTGTATTTTCTTATTGTTTGTGAAGGTGAAAAAACAGAACCCAATTATTTTATTGCATTAGAAAGAACATTACCACCGGGGACAGTTGAATTAAAAATTGATGGCACAGGTCGCAATACTCTCGGATTAGTTAACTATGCAATTAAACATCGAGATGATGCATTGAAGAAATATGACCGTGTTTGGGCTGTATTTGATAAAGATGATTTTCCTGATGATAATTTCAACAATGCAATAATAAAGGCCTCTGCAAATAATGTTAATTGTGCTTGGTCAAACGAGGCATTTGAACTTTGGTTTTTATTGCATTTTCAGTTTGTAAATACTGGAATGAAACGAGAAGACTTTAAAGCATATCTTGAAAGAGAAATTAAAAGGAAATCAAAAAACGCTCATTACAAATACTTGAAAAACGACCCTAATACTTGTTCCATCTTGGAAATTCATGGAAATCAAAAACAGGCCATAGAATGGGCAAAACAATTAAACCAAAAATATTCTGATCAGCGTTACTCAACTCATAATCCTTGCACACTTGTACATGAATTAATTGAGGAATTATTGAACCCGCAAGAAGTATTAAAAAAAATAGAAAATAATGAAAACGAAATATGAATTTTTAAAGGACGGGAAGTGATCACTTCCATATAAAAATTTTCGGAAATAATTCATCCAGAAGAAATTAAATTTCAAATTTACAAGACAGGAAAAATAAAAAAGATCCACCAACATCAGCTGTTGCTTATTTCACCCAAAGGCATTCACGCAAACCAAAAAACCACCAATGACAAAAGAGTTTTAAAAAGTCATAAGCCATGCATCAATTCCTATCCGGATGCCTGCCCCATTCATATCTTTTTTCAGGATTGAAATCCGGGTTTGGAATAGGAAATTCAGCCTTTACATCCTTCTGCCATGCCTGAAGCAAGCCATAAAGCTCTGCCGTTTTATCCTTCATGGATTCTGCCAGATTTCGATTTTCACCTACATCATCCTTCAGATTATACAATTCCAGTGAGCCATCAACGAGATTCTCAATAAGCTTGTAATCCCCCTTCCTAATCACACTTGCCGGCTGACCGTGATGATAAACAGGATAATGCCAAAATATAGGGCGATCGTATTTTTCCTTCCCTTTTATCATTATATCCACCAGGCTTTTTCCATCAAGAATTAAATTTGGATCAGGTGCAACTCCTGCCAATTCAAGAAATGTAGGGTAGAAATCCACACTCGTAACGATAGAATGGTTTAAGCTTCCTGCCGAAACTTTTTCCCGCCATTTCACGATAAAAGGTTCTCGAATTCCCCCTTCATAAACAGTTCCTTTTTCAGCTCTTAAGGGAGCATTCGAGGAAGCTATATATTGCATCGTGTCCCCTTCATATATATGAAGTTTTGATTTCGCGTGAAGTGGAATTTTATCAAAACGACTTATCAATCCTCCGTTATCGGAAAAGAAAATCACCACGGTGTTTTCCGCCAATCCCAATTCATCCAGTTTAGCTTCAATCCTTCCCACACTGTTATCTACATTTTCGATCATGGCAGCATAAACAGCATTCGATGGATATCCTTCTACTTTTTCTTTAGCCAAATATTTATCAATTAATTCCTGCTGAGCATCAAGCTGCACATGGACATCATAATGGGCAAGAAACAATAAAAATGGTTTGTCTTTATTCCGTTCTATGAATGATACACTTAACTCCGTAAGCGCGTCAGCCAAAACCAAATCATCAGGAAATTCCATCGGAGGATCCATTTTTGGTCCAAAGCCAAAAAAACCACCTCCATTATAAACTACCTGCTCGTCATAGCCCTGGTTGGTTGGTATATTCTCCCCCCAACCCAAATGCCATTTCCCAAAATATGCGGTTGAATATCCAGCTTCCTTCAGCTTTTCGGTGAATGTGATGGTTTCCAAAGGCAAATATTGGGTTCGGTTTATTGGGACAATCACTTCCTCATATGGCCGCCAATGACCGGTAATAAAATCCGTTATGCCTACTCTTGCCGGATATTGTCCGGATTGAATGCTTGCCCTGGTTGGAGAACAAACCGGACATGCGGCATAAGCATTGTCAAACCTCATTCCTTCTTCCGCCAATTTAGTAATATTCGGAGCTTCGTTGAACTTATTTCCATAAACGGGCAAGTCTGCCCAACCCAAATCATCAGCAAGAATAAATACAAAGTTGGGGGCATTAGAATTATTTTCCGTCGGCAAAAAACAGCCACTGAAAGCCAACATTGAAACGCCAATTAAAAATTTAGAAATGATATTCATGAAAAAAGAATGAAATTGTGAACCAAATTCTACAAAAAATCTTCTCTCAAAGGAGTAAAACTATCGATAAGCCGGGCTTCCTTGGATAAAAGTTTGATGGTATGTTTTTTTCCGGAAGGAACCGCAAACATATCGCCTTCTTTAAGATGTTGATCGGGTTCGTCTTCACAAAAAAAGATCACTTCTCCTTTGGCAATGTATGAAGTTTGCTCATGAGGATGAGCATGCGGTGGTTCCCTTTCCGCCCATGGACCATCGGAAAAATCTAAAAGTACGGTCATCAATTCCTTTTCATAAATAATTTTCCTCTTCAATCCATCTCGCACAATTTCAAATGGAACGTTGTCAAATTTTAGTACAGCCATAATAACTTTTATTCTGAGTGATTTGAATTAAGTAAATATAAAGATGTTCAGCTAATTAATACCCCGGCACAACATACTTTTTACATCATCATGTCACATTTTATGGATCAGTTAGATTAAATTCTTGTTAAAAGTTTATATTGAATATTGTTAGAGTCTCAGAAGATAAAAAACCTAAACTAAATTTTACTTGTCACCCCAAAATAAATATGAAAACGGACAAAAAACTACGTAGTCAGGAATGGTTCGGTGGTAATGATAAAATGGGCTTCGTGCATCGCTCATGGCTACGAAACCAGGGATATCCAGATGATTATTTTCGTGGGAAACCGGTAATAGGCATTTGCAATACCTGGTCTGACCTTACCCCCTGCAACGGACACTTGCGTGAATTTGCCGAAATCGTAAAAAAGGGCGTATTGGAAGCAGGGGGATTTCCCCTGGAATTTCCGGTCATGTCGCTAGGTGAAACTATCATGAAACCCACCACTATGCTCTTTCGCAATCTTGTTAGTATGGATGTGGAGGAATCCATCAGGGCCAATCCCTTAGACGGCATCGTATTGCTAACCGGTTGTGATAAAACGACGCCTTCTACAGTGATGGGCGCCTGTAGTGTGGACTTACCAACAATTGTTGTCCCTGGTGGGCCAATGCTTAATGGAAAATTCAGAGGAGGAGAAATTGGTTCCGGATCATTTAATTGGATGATTAAAGAAAAACAAAAGTCCGAAGACTTGCTCGAAGCAGAAATATGCGCGGCAAGAAGTGCAGGGCATTGCAACACCATGGGTACGGCCTCCACGATGGCCACCATGGTAGAAGTATTGGGATTGACCCTGCCCGGAGCTTCTACCATTCCTGCCGTGGATGCTCGCAAAAAAGTAATGGCTCAATTATCGGGAAGAAGGATCGTAGAAATGGTAAAGGAAGATTTGAAACTCTCCAACATACTTACAAGAAAAGCATTTGAAAATTCTATCGTAGTCAATGCAGCGGTTGGTGGATCCACCAATTTGATCATCCATTTGATTGCCATCGCCGGAAGAATTGGTGTAGAATTGAATTTGAAAGACTTCGATGAACTGGGAGCTAAAATTCCATTATTACTTAACTTGATGCCGTCCGGAAAGCATTTGATGGAGGACTTTTACTATGCCGGAGGATTGCCGGTCATCATGAAAGAATTAGGTGATTTGTTGCAAAATGATATTATTACCTCCAATGGAAAATCGTTCAAAGAAAATTATGCCAAAGCCAGGTGTTACGATGATAACATCATCAAAACCGTCGAAAATCCATTACAGAAAGAGGCAGGAATAGCTGTATTAAAGGGTAATTTATGTGAAAATGGCGCTGTCATTAAACCTTCAGCCGCCACACCACGACTCATGAAACACAAAGGCAGGGCCGTGGTTTTTGAAAGCATGGAAGACTATCATGAACGCATTGATCTTCCTGATCTGGATATCGATGAAAATTGCGTAATCGTATTGAAAGGAGTCGGACCAAAGGGATATCCGGGCATGCCAGAAGTGGGCAATGTGGACTTACCCGAAAAACTGATAAAAAAAGGCATCAAAGATATGGTTCGTATCTCTGACGGAAGAATGAGTGGAACCGCCTATGGAACCGTCGTGCTTCATATATCTCCCGAGTCTTCGGTCGGCGGAACGCTGGCCCTGGTACAAGATGGTGATATAATCGAATTGGATGTGAAAAATCGATTGTTGAACCTTCATGTATCTGATAAAGAATTGGCAGAACGGAGAGCAAAATGGAAGGCTCCTGATCCTTTGGCAACACGAGGATATGTAAAAATATATCTCGATCACGTAGAGCAGGCAGAAAAAGGCGCCGACCTGGATGTGCTGGTTGGAAAGTCAGGGTCGAAAGTTGATCGCGATTTACATTAAAATCAGCTACCCTACCCAATTACTATGGCCGTATTATATCTCCTTCTGAGTGTTATCCTGATCATATTTTTAACTACAAAGCTCAAAGTCCATCCGTTCCTGGCGCTTTTTATTGTAGCGCTTTTGTATGGTTTTTTATCAGGCATGCCTGTAGAGAAAATTATTGAATCTATAAATACCGGATTTGGAGATACCTTGGGAAAGATCGGATTGATCATCATATTTGGGGTAATTATCGGTGCCTTTCTGGAAAATTCTGGTGGGGCATTCAGACTGGCTGAAGCTATATTGAAAATTGTAGGTAAAAAAAGTGTCCCCACTGCCATGGGAATAATAGGATATTTTATTTCCATTCCGGTTTTTGCTGACAGCGGATTTATACTTCTTTCTCCATTGAATAAAAGTTTGTCAAAAAAAGCGGGGATCACCCTTGCCGGATCAAGCATCGCCCTGGCACTTGGACTGATGGCTACCCATACCCTCGTTCCCCCGACTCCCGGTCCGATTGCTGCAGCCGGGATATTGAATGCGGATCTCGGGCTGGTCATGCTACTGGGTATACCGATTAGCGCGCTGGCATTAATTGTTGGAATTATTTTTGCAAAAAAATATGCCGGCAAGAAATATATTGACCCGGATCCTGAAATAAGTGAGGAAGAAATAAACTACAGAATGGAATCTTCACCCGGGCTTTTCAAGTCTTCCTTGCCTATTGTAATTCCAATTCTACTCATCATATTAAGGTCCATCCTAAATTCCCAGGTTGAATCCCCTAATCAATTCACCAGGTTAATTTTGTTTTTAGGGGAACCGGTAATTGCCCTTTTGATCGGTGTAGCGCTTTCATTGACATTACCAAAAAAGCTCGAAAAATCCATGCTTTCTACCTCAGGCTGGGTAGGAAAAGCATTGAAGGATGCTGCTACGATTATCCTGATTACCGGAGCCGGTGGAATATTTGGTAAAATCCTTCAGAATTCAGGGATTGCAGATTTACTAGGAAATACCCTGGCAGACATCCACATCGGAATTTGGCTCCCATTTTTATTATCAGCGGCCATTAAGACTGCCCAAGGATCATCTACTGTGGCATTAATCACCACTGCGTCCATCATGATGCCAATGATGAATAGTTTGGGCTTTACTACTGAACTACAAAAGGCCATGGTTGTAATAGCAATAGGCGCCGGTTCGGCAGTATTTTCCCATGCAAACGACAGCTATTTCTGGGTAGTAACTCAAATGTCGGGTATGGACGTAAAAACAGGTTACCGTTTGCACAGTCTTGGTTCGGCAGTATTAGGAATATCAGCCGCACTATTTTTATTTATTTGTTATTTAATCTTTATATAAATAGATCATGAAAATTTATAAAGTTAAAAGAGGCATATTGATCGAGGAGAAAGCTGCTTTTTATTTAATAAAAAATCAGGACTGGGACTCCTTTATTAATGATGATAAATTATTCCAAAAAACAGCAGGTGAAATTAGGAAACTCTCACCCATCCAAAATGCACGGGAACTTATAAGCAATGAAATTCAGGCGCCGATTCAAAACCAGGAAGTTTGGGCTAGTGGCGTCACGTATTACAACAGCAAAATGGGGCGTCAGGAGGAATCGAAGGATGCAGTAGGCGGATCATTTTATGCACATGTCTACGAGGCAGAACGACCTGAATTATTTTTTAAATCCCCGGCTCATCGGGTAGTTGGTACGGGTTCAAAAGTAAGAATACGAAAGGACTCAACATGGGATGTCCCGGAACCTGAGCTCACCTTATTGATTTCTTCTAATGGGAAAATCATAGGTTATACCATCGGAAATGATATGAGTTCCAGGAGTATAGAAGGGGAAAATCCACTGTATCTTCCTCAGGCGAAATCATATGATGGGAGCACTTCCATTGGGCCCTGTATCTTTGTGTCAGAAAAACCAATCCCAAAAGGAACAAAAATTCAAATAGAAATATCAAGGGCAGGGAAAATTATTTTTAAAGGTTCCATCGGAATTAATCAAATCAAAAGAAGTTTTGAAGAACTGGTTTCTTTTCTATATCTCGAATGCTCCTTTCCAGCAGGGAGTTTCCTCATGACTGGAACAGGCATTGTCCCCGGATCAGATTTTACCTTACAAAGTGGAGATGAAATTGCGATCACGATTGATCGGATTGGTTCTTTGGTAAATACTGTGGCATGAGATTGAAAGTGAAAATAATAACTCACTTTCTCAAAACCAATCCCCGGGAAATACATTCAGCCCAACTGAATAGCAGTATAAATAAATATCCTAAAGACAAAAATGATGAGGAATATCTTGTGCATTGTTTTATTTCCTAAACTGGTTTTCATAATTTTATATAAAAAATAATTATGCATTATGTAATTGTCATTGAACAAACTGGAACAGGATATAGCGCTTATGTACCTGATTTACCGGGTTGCGTGTCGGTTGGAGAAACCAGAGAGGAAATCGAAATCAATATACAAGAAGCAATTTTATTTCATCTGGAAGGAATGCATGAAGATGGATTGGGAATACCAGATCCAAAAATCGAAGCCATCACTATGCTTATCCCCAAAGTCGCATGAAAGTAAAGGAATTAATTAAACTGATCGAGTCTGATGGTTGGTATATGGTAGCTCAAAAAGGAAGTCACAGGCAGTAAAAGCATAAGGGCACCTCTAATAACTCCATTTTGTGTCCCAACTTGGGCTTTCTTCCAGCTACTGCGTTACCAAAATACTCATTTAGCGATGCTAAACTCCGTTTTTGGCGCCTTGTATCTGAAAAAAATACCTGCGTTGGTATTCCAAAAGGAATTAATAGAGGTGCCCATAAATTAAAAACCGGCAGAGTTACGATTCCTGATCATGGCCAAAACAAAGAAGTCGCAAAAGGGACCGAAAATAGTATTTTGAAACAAGCAGGTTTGAAATAGATAAAACAAACTATTTTTAGTTTACCAATTGATATTTTGGATGTTAAAAAATCCATGCCCGAAAGGCTCCGGGCATGAACAAATCTTATAACTCTTTTATTCTGATGTTTCTAAACCGTACAACGGAACCATGACCTAAAAATCCGATATGGCCTTTTGCTCTGTCGAGGCCAGGGTGCTCTTTACCATCCTTTGTTCCATTCTTACTCGCCTCCTTCATGTCTCCGTCAAGGATCACTGTCCCGTTTAGGATGACTTTTACGTGCTTGCCTTTTAAGATTACTTCCTGACTGTTCCACTCGCCGACCGGCTTTAAAAAACCTCGTTTTGCTGCTATTATTCCATAAGCCGATCCATGATATTGATACGCTTGCAGATCTTTGTATATGTCGGCGGTATTGTCAAGAATCTGTAATTCCGTGCCCACATAAGCGGCATCACCTTCAAGGGGCGCCCTGATGCCCAAGCCGTTGTTTGCTCCGGGGGTAAGTAAAAAGTCAAACCTGAAATTGAAATCAGCGTACTCCTTTGCCGTAAAAAGATTGCCGTGCCCTCCTTTTTTAGGATAAATTACCAACTCGTCCTTTTCGATCACATAGTCAGTTTTGTTTCCTGTCCAGTGATCCAGATTACTTCCATCAAATAATTGTTTAAATCCTTCGCCGGCTTCTTCTTCCGAAAGCTTGCTGCTTCCTGAGGCCACTATTTCCCTGATATAAATATCTCTGAATCCAAGCTCATTTCCATGTGCTTGTAATTCAATTTGCTCAACCGCAAAAATTGGCTGACTTCTGTCCCAGTAATTTTCCAGCACAACATCATCTACCACCAAAACACCATTAAGATACACCGTAACTCTTTCACCGATCATGATCACATGAAATGTGTTCCATTCATCAATCGGATTGTCGGCCACAACGAGTGGAGTGCTCCTGTTCTTTTTGTTGTTGTACAATCCCCCGGAACCTACCTGAGCGCCAACCTTAACATTGGAGGTATCCCAAACCTGCACCTGAGGTGTGCCCCTCAAATAAAGACCGCTATCGCCATGTTTGGAAATTCTCCAATCCACCAACATTTCAAAATCACCGTATTTTTTCTCTGTACAGAGGTTATGTCCTTTCCCATTGAACCAGAGAATGCCATCTTTAACAGTCCAGAACTGAGTTATTTCTTTGTTGGCTTTTAGCTGCTTTTTGGCCAATTCTCTTTTACTCATTTTTGGCCTTGTAATAGGATTTTCAACCAATCCTTTCCAGCCTGTCAAATCCTTGCCATTAAACACAGAAACAAAACCAACTTCATCAGACATCTCATTGAGATATTTCTGAATTTTTGCTTTGTCATAATCACTTTCTGCTCCTTTGATCAATTGAATGACAGTTTCTAAGGACTGCCTTACGATCTCGCCAGACAATCCATTTTTGTTGCCGTTGCCTGGTAATGCGATTTTCATGATGGCTCTTGCCACATCTTGTTGTAGGGATTTATCTCCCAGGTATGTCTTTGCTACCAGCAAAGCTGAGATTGAATTTATCTTTCCGACAGAATTTATGGCTATTTTCTTTACCGCCACAGATCTGGTTTTTTCTGCCATTTTCCGGGTCAGCAATAATTTTTGAGCTCCGGGCGCATTGGATGTATTTACCTGTCGCAAATAAGCCATAGCGGCTTTCTCATTCAAATCCGTTACTTTTATGGAAGTTGCAATTTCAAATAATATGCTTGTAGCCTCGAGCCCTTTCCATTTGCTTAGGGCGGTGAAGGCTGAATTTTTCAGCCTGGAATTTCCCGATTTGAAGTTTTTAAGTACGGTACTTAGCGCTTCTTCTCCTCCCAGATCAGGTAATATTTCCAGGAACAATCCAGTCTTATCTACATTCAGGTTTTCAGAAGCCTGCATAAAGTTGTTTTTTTCGCCTGGTGTTTCCAATTGATTTGCTACTGAGAGCAAGGCATTCTGAATTAATTTTAATTCTTTGGAATCGGAGGCAGATGTAAAAAGCACAAACAGCCTTTGCTGATCCGACTTTTCTGAAACTGATGCCAGGGCATTCAATGCTGCAAGATTTACCTTGTCATCCGAATTACCCACTTCTGCATATATCACCTCTTTGTAGTTAGTAGCTTTTTTAGCAGCAAGTATTTCTATTAATGCTATTTTCGCATTACCCGAATTTTGGGGTATAGCTTTGGCTACTTCGGGGATTACATTATCCGATTTCATCCAAAGCATTGTTTGGCCTAAACACCTTAATACTTCATTATTTGCCGAAGAAAATAATCCAATAAAGGGAGCAACTGAATTTTGAGGGTCTAATTTTGCAAGTGACCGGATAGCGGCAAGTTGAACCGATGTTTCATTAGGAGTCAGCAATTTTAATATTTCAGCTGAAGCTGCTGCATCACCACGATTGCCAAGCATGGTAATAATTTCAGCCTGAACATTTGCATCGTACTTTTTAATGATGCTAAACCATGAAGATGTATATTCAGTCCCGGGAATTTTGGTCGCTAAGCGCAATGCGGTTTCCCTAAATTTTTTACTGTCAGAGGATAATGCTTTTACTATAGATTTATTCGCCAGCTTGCTATTGTACTTAACAAGCAAACTTAATGCCTGGCCCGCAGTGTGCTCCGGTGCATTGCCAATCAATTTTTTACATATCTTTTCACTTTTTGATAGTTGACCTACCTGCGCAAGCCTTTCGGCGTATAGCAAATAAGAAGCGTTGGATCTCGTTTCTTCAAAAGTATAGCCTGCATTTTTTGCAGCAGTCTCCAATGTTTTACCAAACTTTTGGGTCGGTAAGTTGGCGAGATAGTGCAAACTCACTTTTTTCAAATTCTCATCTTCGGAAGCGGCAAATCCACTGATCGCTTGCTCTGCAGAAGCAACTCTAAGTGTACCGAGGGCTTTAATTACATTCACCTGATTCTCACCTTTCAATCCTGAAAGGGAACTGGAAAGCGCTTCGCCTGCTTCTTTGGTGCCAATAGTGGTAAGCGCCATGGTGGCAACACCACAAAGCCTGTCATTTGATAAATAGTTGCTCAAGGCATCAACAGCTTCATTTTTCCCAACCATCTGCAACTGCTTAATCAGAAAAACTTTGATTTCATCATCTTGCTGCTTTTCCAAGGCCTTCAGATACGAAAGACTAACCATCATTCTGTCAGCATCTGCTTTTCCTGTGGTTACGAACTTCGATAAATTTCCGAGTGCGTATCTTACTTTTACATCGCCGCCTGTTTTGGGTGGCGTAAGCATAGCTGTAAATTTTAATATGCCTTCCTCGCCAAGACTTACCAATTCACCCATTTGCTTATCGAGAATCTCAAGATTTGCAGCGGGCATTTCGGTCAGCACATCCGCCACCCTGGTTTCGAATGTTTTGTCCTGAGCGAAGGAAATACTATGCGCCAGCGCCAGGACTATTATTATTGATATTAATTTTCTCATTTCATTAGTCATTTGTCTTCGATAAAAATTTTCATTCAATCGAACGGTAAAAAGTCTTAATTTGTTAAATAGTCCACGGTCCGCGCATCGGTTGATTGATCAGCTTGTTCGCTCCTTCATCGTCTATAAATCGTTGCTTTACAGGATCATATTTCAAAGACCTTCCCAGTCTCAATGCAATTTTACCCTGGTTAATGATGGTACAAGAGCGATGACCGTTTTCTTCGTTGAGTGCGAATTTCTTTCTGTTTTTAACAGCATCAATAAAATCTGTTTGCTGCGGTTCAGGATCCGGAAGCGAGGCAATTTTCTTTTCTATATTTGGAATGTCAGACTGCATGTGCTTGTACAGCTTGCCTTTTGGCCCTTCTAAAAATGCTGCATTTGTATCTTTATTCTCTCCGTCCAAAATAATCTGGCATCCATCTTCATAGGTATAGGTAATTCTGCGCCAGGAGCCAACCGCATCATAATGTTGTTGCGGAGTATCTACCTCTATGCTTACCGGGCTGGTATTGTCCTTGCCCAGGATGAATTGTACAGGATCGAGATAGTGCTGGCCCATATCTCCAAGTCCGCCTCCATCATAATCCCAATATCCACGGAATTTTGCATGTACGCGTTCCGCGTTATAAGGCTTATAGGGCGCCGGTCCGAGCCACATGTCATAGTTGAGGTGATCAGGAACTTTTTGAGGTTTCAGGTCAGGATTTCCTCCCCAAAAGAATTTCCAGTTGAAGCCGGTAATTCCACTAACGGTAGCTTTGACCGGCCAACCGAGCAATCCATTTTCTACCACCTTTTTTATTGGTTTAACGGTCGTGCCAAATCCATAAAATCTGCTATCAAACCTAAACCAGGTATTCAACCTGAAAATACGCCCATGCTCACGAACTGTATCCACCACCTTAATGCCTTCGCCGATTGTCCGTGTCATTGGTTTTTCACACCAGATGTCTTTCCCGGCCTTTGCTGCATCCGAAGCCATGATGCCATGCCAGTGAGGAGGAGTGGCAATGTGGACAATATCAATATCTGATCGCTGGAGTACTTCACGGTAATCACTATATGCTTTCACCCCTTTATCAGCTTTTTCCAGGGCGAGCTTTATATGCGTTTTATCCACATCACAAACAGCGAGTAGCTTAGTTCCACCATATCTAAAATGACCTCTACCCATTCCGCCAACTCCTATAATGGCTTTGGTAAGCTGATCACTTGGGGCCGTAAAGCCGTTTCCGCCCATCACATGTCTCGGAACAATGTAAAATGCGGCAACTGAAGCAATGGATTTTTTAATAAAATCCCTCCTGTTATTTCGTTTCATATCTGTGTTCATCAAGTTTTAGTTCTAATTCCAAAAAAATTGTCAATAAAAATGTTGGGCATTTATTTAAATATAAATAAGGCAAAAAATAAATCAACAATTTTCAAAAAAACACCATTATTTCAAACGATGAAGCAATTCCAATGGCTTATTATATTGAACTTACAAGGTATTTTTCGTCACCAAAAGTAGCTTATTTTTTTTAATTCTGAACGCAATACATCTTATTTTACGCCTTTCAAAATCAAATGATTCTCTATAGTTCGCTAATTAAAATCTCTTTTATTCTGATACTCCGAAATCTCACTAAATCCCCATGGCCGAGAAATCCGATGTGACCTTGTTTATTTTTTAATCCAGGGTGTCTTTCTCCGTCCAAGGTCCCTCCTTTTCGAGCTTCTTTGATGTTGCCTGCCAAAATCACTTCTCCATTCAAAATAACTGTGATAGAATCTCCATCAGCAATTACTTCCTGTTTATTCCATTCCCCTACGCGTAATAAAAATCCTCTCTTAGCAGGAATAACCCCATAAACAGAGCCGTGATATTGGTATTTCTTAAGATCGGTATACTTATCTGAAGTGTTGTCCAGAATTTGTAATTCCATCCCCTTATAGGCGGCATTCTTGTTCATTGGCGCCCGAATGCCCAAACCGTTATTTGCTCCGGGAGTCAGTTGAAACTCAAAACGAAACACAAAATTTGCATACTCCCTTTCGGTATAAATATTTCCTTTGCCCCCACTATCCGGATAGATAACGATCATTCCATTCTCGGCCACATAATCGGTTTTATTTCCGATCCAGCCGTCCATATTCTCACCATTAAAAAGCAGTTCAAATCCATCGACCTTTTCCATATTGGTCAATTGGTTTTGGCTATACACATATAAGGAACTTAGGATCATTGCTGAAACAAATAAACTCTTTTTCATGATATATCTCTTTTTGTATTAAGGGCAAATATATAATTTTTTCCATTGGAAGATTTGGGTAAAATAAGATTATTCTGGTTTTGATTATCAAGGGGAAAATTGAGATATAATGGTGACTGTGGGGACTAAGTTCTTTTTGATAAATAATTGAAAAAACAATTATCCTTTTCTTTAAAAAAAATTCAACCGCTAAGGCGCAAAGACGCTGAGATTCCTCCGCAACTCACCGCATTTCCACGTGCTGTCGGATATTTATATCCGATATAAAATATTGAGTGGTAAGATTGGGAATTGTCAGGTAGAAACACACATGACAACACGGGAATAGTTTTGTTAATTACATGGCTTCATTGGAATAAATTTCCAGTAAGCGCTTCGCTTTTGCAAGAAAATATGTAGATTTAATCTGAAATAGTCTTTTTTTACGAACGCCTAATCTGTTTTAACCATCATTTTTAAAAAGGATAAAATAGCATGATGCAGATTTTTTAGATGAAAAAATCAAAGGTATAAATCACAGGCATAATAGAAATAAACCCGTTGGGTTTAGGGAATTATTGGCAGTAATTAGTATCTAGCATATGAATATCCTGAACTATCCATGAAGACGCTTAGAACTATAACGTCCATATTAATTCTTGCAACAATTGTCCTATGTTCATTTCTATCACCTAGATATTCTCATCCAGACAATTCCGTAATTTCAAACTTCGGAACTGCATTAATGCCGTTGATTTTCATCCCAATCAGCTTAATTATAGCATCAATATTAGGAGTAATTCCTTTCAAAGGGAATCCTTATAAGAAGAAATTAGAAGTCTTAGCATACAGTCTTATAATAATATTTTCAAGTACAGCAACAATAGTAATTTCTGTTGTTCTAATTGGACTGAACGCTTCATAACAATGAAAAAACTGAAAAAAACTACCAACATTGTGTATGCTGGCATGTCAATTTAAGGCTAAAAAGCTATAGTTGAGTCACTTGAGTTAGGCCCCAATATTTACTTGTGGCTTCGTAAAACTCGGGGTATGGAACTCAAAAAACGCTTTCGTTGCGGGCTCGTTGACAGGAATCTTGCAATTTGAAACTCCGCAATTATTGCAATTTTTATGTCAGTAAGCAATCCACATACACCTGGAGTGTACCACGGAGAAGCTTAATACCCTTAATGATTGCATTGTCTAAGCAAATTGAATGCGTTTTCTTGAAGCTATAATCTTCTAGAAAGGAATATACTTTTAATATATTTAAAGTATATTAACATATGAGGTGTCGAATGGTCTGCCTGACGCAATTATTTAAATATATCTAAATATCATTGACATTTTCAAGGATTTGAATATATTTGTTGCAATAATTTAAATATGAGTCCACTCCGAAAAGTCAGAGTTCATTGATTTTCAACTCATTTACCCCTACCCCCTAAAGGGGAAGTCGTTGAAAATCAATGAACTCTGCCAAGTCCCCTTCAGGGGATTTAGGGGTGATTAACTTTTCGGAGGGGACTCAAATATAATTAAAGTTGGTTAGATGACTAAAAAAGAACTAGGCAAAAAACTAAAGGAAAGAAGGAAGGTAATGTCTATGTCACAGAACCAACTTGCAGAATATACCGGATTGTCAGTTGTCACTTTATCACAGATAGAGAGTGGAAAGGCAAACCCATCATTTGAAACTCTGAAAGAGATTTTTCACTTCTTAAATCTTGAAATGTTAGTAGCAGTAAAAAAAAGATAGATGAAATTAAGAGTAATATATAAAGGGAAATACAATGCAGGAGTACTATGGAGAGATGAATATGGATATCATTTTGAGTATGAGGATGAATTCATATCAAATGAAAATACTTTTCCTATATCAGAGAATATGCCAAAATCTCAAAAAAAATTTAACTCAGACAGATTATTTGCAAATTTTCAATCAATATTGAGTGAAGGATTCAATCGGGAATTACAATGCAAGGCATTAGGAATTGATACCAATGATGATTGGAATCTGCTAAAATATACGTGCGGAAAAGACACGATAGGTGCAATTACAATTGAAAAAATATAAGAATAATGGCCAATTGTAATGGATGTCTAAAGGAGAATGTTGATGGTTTTTGTTCAGCGTGCGAAACCAAATTATTTGACAGGTCTAAAGTTTCCAGCCAACTTGAATTTAATTGGAATGATATTCAAGATAGGATTATGGGGCAGCCTGCAGGATTTAGCATTTCAGGAGTACAACCTAAAGGTTTTATTGGAAGAGATAAAAATAATCTTTTAGTTCCAAATAGGGATATTGAATCAATGTACATTATCAAGCCATTTTTTGATTCAAGGAGAACTTTATACAATGATTCTCCGGCAAATGAACATTTAACCATGACCATGGCTGACCAATTGTTCAATATCTCAACAGCAAAATGTGGGTTATTGAATTTCTCAAACGGGGAACCGGCTTACCTTACAAGAAGATTTGATAGGGATAAAGAAGGCAAGGTACTGGGGCAGGAAGATTTTGTCTCTGTATTAAATGCTACTCCAGGCACAAACGATCATGGTCTTTATAAGTATAATTCATTCACTTACGAAGATGTTGGAAATCGACTCAACCCTGCAGACCAGATACGTTTCATTAGAATTCTTGTTTTCAATTTCCTATCAGGAAATGGAGACGTTCATTTAAAAAACCTTTCCCTTTTGGAATCAGCTGATGGTGATATGTTATTGTCTCCTTCATATGATTTAATGAACACAAAACTTCACATCAATGACCCGAAAATAGCAATGAACTTGTTCAAAGAAATGGAGAGAACAAAACAAAATTTGCTAACTGCCACATACGATTATAAAATTGAAGATTTCATTGAATTAGGAAAAAGAATAGGAGTAAGAGAAAGGATATTACTCCCAATAGAAAAAGAATTTCGTGCAGCTAAAGCGGATATACTTTTGCTTGTTGATAAATCATTTCTTTCTAACGCCGGAAAATTAAAGTATAAGGAAGTAGTGGAGTCGCACCATAGCCAATTATTCAATCCTTGACAGAAATTCCATGTAGCGCCTGAACGGAAACACATCAATAGCAAAACCATCCTATCCGTTAAAAGAGGAAGACGAATTCACCTTCAATCCCAGAATTTATTTTGAGGATGATTGCTGGGACGCAGTTTTGCCCTTGCTCGCTCATGATCCGGCAATGCCTTATTGTAGAAAGAACCAAAACCGTTTGCCTGATGATATACATGGGCTGCCCATGGATCATCCCCTTCAATTCTTGGATCTCCGGTTTTCTGGAGGTAGTCAGTGAGCCTTTTGGATAAATCCTCCTTAATATCAGCAAGCTCAGTGCTTTCTGCCAGGTTGTGGATTTGTCCCGGATCGTTATGGACATCATAGAGTTCTTCTGCCGGCCGCTTTCCAAAATTCAATTCATAAAATTCTGGCATTGCTTTCTCATTCTTAACTATAAATGCTTTGGTAGGACACGCATCTACATCTCCGTGAGTAGTTTTGTTGGAGGAAATAAATTCAGGCCCTCCCGTCGGCCATCTGTCCGGCTCAAAATTTCGGATATAAAGATAGTCATGTGTTCGTATTGCCCTTGATGGATAGGTCGCTCCTTCCGGCCTGCAGTAGGTATGTCGCTCCAAACCGGTAAATACGCTGAGGCGTGATGGGTCGATCCTTCCTTGTTTTTCTGAAGTCAGTATCGACAGGAGACTTTTACCTGTCATTTCTGAAGGGATTTCCAAACCTATAGATTCCAGAATGGTTGGAGCAAGGTCTGTAAGGCTTACCAAATCATCAATGGTTCGGCCACGCTTAACCTTTGCTCCCCAACGGATTGCCAAAGGCATATGCGTCCCCCAATCGTACAGGTTTACTTTTGCGCGGGGAAAGGGCATTCCATTATCCGCTGTAGCGATAATAATGGTATTTTCCAGTTCTCCGGCCTGTTCCAGTTCATAGATCATGCCGGCAAGGTGCGTATCGTACCACATGATTTCATAAAAATAATCCAGTATATCCTGGCGAACTATCTCATTGTCGGGCCAGAAGGACGGCACCTCAATTTCCTCCGGATTTAGATTTGCTTCTTTCTCCCCTACTCCATATTGATATTCCCGATGGGGTTCTGTGGAACCAAACCAGAAAAAGAAAGGCGCATTTTCAGGCCTGTCATTTAGAAAATCTTTAAAATTTGCCGTGTAATCCCGCTTATCAATTCCATAGGCAATCTCCATTTCAAGGCGATCGTTATAGGCTTTGATCAAGGGTTCTCGATCCAACCCCAGGTATTCCCAATTTCCGGGAGCCCAACCTTTGCCGGTGTATCCGACATGATATCCGCTATCATCGAGGATATGGGTAAACAGTTTAAGGTCTTTTGGCATAGCCCCCATCAAAAGGCCCGCCTCTTTAGTTCTCCATATGTCCTGTCCGCTCAGTATGGCTGTTCGCGATGCTGTACATGAAGGACATGCAGAAAAAGCATTATTGAATAATACGCCTTCTTCAGCGATTTTATCGAATGCCGGGGTTTTAATTACCTTATTACCGGCAATACCCGTATGTAGCCAGGATTGATCGTCAGCTAAGGCGAGTAATATATTCGGTCCGTTCGGAACTTCACTTTTAGGATTAGAGTTTTGACATCCAAAAAACAATACTCCTAAAAATAATAGGGCCGCCAAAAATGGTGTATTTACTTTCCGGGTATTCCTTAGAAATTTAAATAAGATCATAATGTATGCGATTTAAACAATCAATTTTAATCTGAATAATTTTTAGCGCTCTGTATCCATCTATTATATAACTGATCCAACTCTTTCACTTTTTCAGGATATTTGTTGACCAAATCATTGGTTTCGGTTTGGTCAACATTCATATCATACAGTTCCCATGGGCCATTGTTATCCGAAACCAGTTTCCATTTCCCTTGCCGAATGGCTTTCCCTTTTTGCCATTGCCAAAACAGTGGTTCATCTCTTTGAGGGGTCACCCCTTTTATAGCAGACAATAAACTCACCCCGTTGATTGGATTTATCTCTTCATTTTTAAACTGCTCAGGATAGTTTGCTCCGCTGGCTTCCAGAATGGTAGGCATAATATCAATCAAGTGCGATGGAAAATCATTCATATCGCCCGGCTTCAAGATTTTTCCTTTCCAGTACATGATCAGTGGAGTCGAAATTCCTCCTTCATGACTGTTCGACTTATATAATCGAAAAGGCGTATCGCTCACATTCGCCCACGACAAACTCAGTGAAGTGTATCTTCCCATGCTTCCGATTGGTTGGCTAAAATCTGAATTTTTACCTTTTGCCCAAAGCCATTTGTTCGGATCCGATTGAGCTTGAGCTCCATTATCTGACATAAATAGAATTAAGGTATTATCCAGCTTATTCAGCTTTTCAAGTTGAGCGAGTAGCCTTCCAATATTTTGATCTACCCGATCAACCATCGCCGCATGGGTTGCCATAATGGAATCACGTACCAATTTTTCTTCCTGAGAAAGCGCCTCCCAATTTTCGTAGGTCGGAGCCGACAGTGGAAAATTCTCATCAATCAGCCCCAACTTCTTCTGCCGTTCATAGCGGTTTTTTCTGATGGTTTCGTAACCAAGCATGTATTTGCCCAGGTATTTTTGCTGATCTTCCGGCCAGGCCATTAAGGGATCGTGAGGCGCTGTGTAGGCAATGTAAAGAAAAAATGGTTTGTCTTCATTTTTATATTCCTCCAGATAATCAATCGCATAATTGGTAAAATAGTCTGTGGTATAAAAATCCTTTTCAGGAGGGGTGTACGGCACATGAACTTTATCGTCAATTCCCCATTCACGGGGTTGGAAATTTTCTTTTTTATGGGCAGGAATCCCCTCCCCTTCTCGTTGAAGTCCCGGATTAAAATGGTTGCTGCTACCGTCCTTTAAACCAAAATACCTGTCAAAACCGAAATGAAAAGGATTTTCTTCGCCGTGGTGTTTGCCTGTCATTAAGGTGCGATATCCTGCCTCGCGCAACACTTCGGCAATGGTCACTGCATTGGTAAATTTTCGCGCTTTTTTGCCCATACCATTGTTTTGAGCATACTGTCCGGTGAGCAAACAGGCGCGGGATGGAAAGCACTTTGAGGTATTGTAATACCGCGTAAACCGAAGCCCTTCACCCGCCAACTTATCAAGATTGGGAGTTTGTATTTCACCCCCATAACAACCGATATCTGAGTATCCCATGTCATCGACCATGATAAGTAGTATGTTGGGCCGGTCACCATTTGAGGCCTCTGCATCCTGATAATAAAAGGTAAATAAGATGAGAATTACCGACAGGGCAATCAATAATATTTTTTCAACTGCAAGCTGTAGTGTCATTTAATATGCTCGTTTATGTGTCCGTCAAAAATAAAATTGTCAGTTCTATATAGCATTTTTGTTATTATCCTTCAATTTAGTTTAATTGCGTTATAATTTTTTTCAACCCATAAACTTTCAAAACAATGTCATTATTATACAAAATTGCTTCATTCATTTTATTTTTATTTTTTGCTTCGTGTGGTTTTCAAGATGAAATATCAAAAAATGCAGAAAAAATTGATGATAATTCCAATATAGAACAAATTGCTTACACCAAAAATAATTTTAAGAACATAGGTACTGAATTAGCTAAAATTGCGAATGATAATTTTTTTAGAATGGTTCTATATAGAGAAGTAGAAAAAAAATTCGATGGTGATTATAATGTCTTACTTAGTGATCTTATTAGCGAGTTAAAACAAAGATCTAAAAACGGTAGAATGTCCTCTGTCACAACTTTATCATTAAATCAAATTGAACCCTCCCTATTATTTTTTAAAAATATTGATGGGAGAAACTATTACCCTCAAATATATATTCCGTTTTTTGAAACTAAACGAGAAATGAACATTGATTCAAACTCGGCTAGACGGTCTGGGAATAGTGAACCGATGTTTGTTTTTTTTGCTGGTGATGAATCACAAGACATCTATCCCGGATATCAAATGAATCAAAATGGCAAATTTGAAGAAACTGGAATCCTAATTGATGAAAATTATGCTGAAAATAATGAGGTTTGGGTCCTGTCCATCAACGAAAGAGTTAATGATAATGGTGTTGTGGATGTAATATGGAGGACTGATGATTTATCTAGTGCAAGGATAACAAGTTATGGAGATGCTATAATACCTACAATGAAAATCAAATCGCACAAAGAGAGTTGGGCTGGTGGACAAAGTGAAGTTCATGTACTTAGATACGTTGATAATTCTTCATTTACTGATAGAACCGGAAAGCAAATTGCATTGCAAGGTAGAGGTTCAAATGAAGGTGATCAAATTGTAAAGGCTTCCAGAAAGGATGTGAAAAATAAAAGGGAACTTGCAGTTGGCTTTACGTTAGTTCCTGCCTGGAATATTATGACAACTGATGTGGTGTATTACGTTATTTTTGAATATGATACCTGGCCAACTGGAGTAAGAGATGCTCGTTGGGATAAAACTGCTGGTACTTTAATTCTTGGTTATAGGTCTGCAGACGGTTGGTATGATAAGAAAGAATTCTCAAGATGGGATGCACCTTACTATCAAGTGAATAATTCAGAGATTGAGTTTTATGTACAATATCCTTAATATATTAACATGAACAACATAAAAGTTTTATTTGTCTTTTTATTTTTAACGGCTTGTTTAAGTATTAATAGTGATGCTCAAACACAAGAGGGCACCGAAACCAAGTCTGTGGAGATTTGGTTTGGCTTAGAAAATAGAATTACGCCGATTTATACTGATTATAAAAATGGGCAAGTAATCAGAGGCCCTGTTCTTCCCGTTAATATAGACAAACAACTTTCAGGAACAGCATTTAGCATAGGGGTAGCATTGCTGCTACCTAATATAGAAACTTATATCTCGTTTGAATATGCCGCCCGATATGATCATTTGTATTATCGACAAGATAATATGACTCAGTTTTCTGAATCTGTAAATGGAATAATTAGTGATTATCATATTCGACTTTCAAAACCAATTAATGTAAAAAGTATTTCTATCACTCCAGGTTTAGGATATTCATCTATGAATCATGGAACAGAATATAGAGCCTATTCAAGTGGTAGTTGGGGTGAAAAAGATTTGAAATTCAACTGTTTTGACTTATCTGTAGGCTTTGGAGTAAAGCAATTTGACTTTGAGCTCAGGACTTATCTTATTGGTGAAAATAGATATGATTATAATACAGGCTTCATAATATTACCTGAGATTAAGCTTAAATATAGAATTCATATTTTTTGATTTTATCTACACCAACTCGTCCTCGTTTGTAACGAGGATGAAATGGAAAGAGCACCCGCCTGCCGGCGAGGCAGGTTTGAAATGCGGTGTAGCTTTAGGAGATAATATTTAAACCGAAAAGAAAATCATAAGATAAAAGGAAGCCGGGTAATGCAAAAGGAAGAACAACTGTAGGAGAAATACAGTTAAAAACGTAAAGCCATCAAATCCTCGATACAATCGAGCACCAGCTTGGATAAGGATTTCAAATCCCTTGTGAATCAGCTTCCGGATTATAAATCCGGAAGAGCTATTCATCATAGCTTGGCTCTAATTCTTCACGGCAGCCTCAAGCCTTGGTAGGATCGGATCTCCGGTTTCTTTGGCCAGATTGATCAACAACTTCTCATACTCCTTCTTTTTTGCGCTAAAGTCCGGGTTGTCATACAAATTATTCATTTCATAAGGATCATTGGTATAATCATAAAACAAAGGATAATCCAGCATCGAAAGCATATACTTGCCATCCCATACAGCCCGCCAGGCATCCTGACCTTTATACAAACCCATATAAATATAAGGCTGATCTGGTCCGTCGCCGGTTCTGTACCAATCTGCCATACTTTGTCCCTGCATATATCCGGGCACATCAAGGCCTGCCAAATCCAGAATCGTTGGAGCTAAATCGATACTGCTCACCAAGGCGTCGTAAACCGATCCGGGATTTTTTACATCTGGTCCTGCGATGATAAATGGAATTCGGAAAGCGGTAGCAAAAGGTTTCCCTTTGGTACGAACCGTATTGCTCAAATTGCGCTTGGTTTCGATATATTTCTTTACTATTTCTACTTTATGGTCTCCTAAGACATCACCGTGATCACTCACATACACAATAATGGTATTTTTATCTGCTCCCAGTTCTTTCATTCCCCGCTGTAACCGGCCCACTTCATAATCTACCGCAGTAACCTGAGCATAGTACAATTGCAATAATTTGCGCAGCTCCTTTTGTTCATCTTCTGTACGGTTCTTCTTAGCATCGGGATTCAATACAAAATCTTCCGGCTTGTATTTCTCTAAAAACTCAGGAGTGCATTGTTCGGGCTTATGCGGCGGGCCATAGGCCACATAGTAGCACCAGGGCTGGTTTGTTTCTGTTTTTCGTTTGATAAAATCAAGCGTCATGTCGGTATGCCAGGTTGGTTCCCAATTATATCCTTCGACACGTACCTTTTCTTTTTTGTTGTTAAATTTCCATACTTCCAAAAACTCATGCGACTTTTCATAGCCATGCCATTCCTGCCAGCCTTGCCTCGCTTCGCCGGGTTCTACAAAACCGCCAACACTTTCTTTAGGATAAAATCCTTCCAGATGCCATTTGCCAATATATCCTGTAGCGTATCCGTTTTCAGAAAAAATCTCCCCAATGGTTTTTAGTTCGCGTTTCAATTGAATGCCGTTCGTTACCACGCCGTGCTCATGAATATATAATCCCGTTTGCATGGTGGCACGGAATGGGCAACACACCGGCGAAGCGCTGACGGCATTCGAAAAACGCACGCCTTGTGAAGCCAACTTATCCAGGTTTGGTGTGAGCGCTGATGTATTTCCTGCGCAACCCATAACATCTGCCCGATGCTGATCAGGCTGAATGATCAATACATTCCGGCGAACATATTCATCCTTCTTGTCTTCCGGCGCACACATGGTTCTCACAAATAGCACAAGCGCTAAAACGATATACAATTTCATAATTCTTATAAATTATTGGTTCTACCACGAATTTAATGAAAGATCATAAATAATGTCAGAAGTCGGAAGACCGGAGACCGAAGTTAAAACGAGTAAAAAGCCCAAAGTAGGATTAAGAAACCTTAGTAGTTGCTTATT
>SDBV01001376.1_pt1 | contig 36594 bp, 27 predicted proteins | sample 2277081 | NCBI WGS metagenome assembly SDBV01 (sample SAMN10402039, study PRJNA504765) | marine sediment metagenome | isolation source: marine sediment core GS10_PC15, 223 cmbsf | place: Arctic Ocean: Southern Knipovich Ridge | collected 2010 | reverse complement strand
TCCTTCCTTTTTTCGTTGTCCTTGGCGCTCTTGGCAACTTGCGCGTAGCAGTTTGCAAGGTTATAAGAAGCGTTTGTACGAATCTCGAAATCGGGGCTTATCAATGTCTTGTCGAAATACTCCTGCGCCTTCTCAAACTCGTCAAGGGCAACGTCTGGCGACTCATTTTCAAGTGCCGCCATACCAAGTTCATAATTCGAGCAACCCAAGCCGTAATAAAGAAGGTCCGATTCGGGCTCGTCGGTCTGCAAATCGCGGTAAGCGCTCATAGCCCCTTCGTGATCGCCGCTGAAATACAATTCATTAGCGTCCGTCAACCGGCTGGCGAAGGGCTGGCCGTACGCCAAACCGCACGCAAGTCCCAAAACCAATATTGTAGTTGCAAACCTAGGCATTGCCGGTTCCTTTCGCTTCACGCCTAGCAGACAATACCCTTATCCAGGGCACCGCCGCAAGCCAGATGCCTTCGGCAAGAAAAAACAAAAACGCAAAGGCAAGCGGCCACTGATAACGGTTCACGAGCCGCATGCGCAAATCACCCGAGACACTTCGAGCCGCAAGTTCCTGTATGCGTCCGTATATTTTGTCAACGTCCGCATTGTCCGGCGTCGAACGAATGTACCCGCCCTTGCCAACCACGCCAATTTTCGTCAATGTCTCTTCGTCCAACCTCGAAATATGGGGCTTTCGTGACGCGGCATCAGCATCGCTACGAGCCATCCAGGCCGGATACCTAACCTCCGCGCCATTAGGATCGCCAACGCCTATAACGTAAACATTGGCGTATTTCGCGGCGTTCTCCGCTTCCTTGACCGCATCGCCGGAAACTTGCTCACCGTCTGAAATTAACAAAATCGCCCTGGAATCCCTCGAAAAATCGCCCGAACGTTTGTCCTCCTCCTGAAACGTCTTTACGGCCTCACGCAATGCAGCGGCAATGTCAGTCCCTTCGGTGCTTAGCGTGTCGGTGTCAATTGCGTTGAGAACAGCCTTAAAGTAGCCGTGATCGACAGTAAGCGGGCAAACACTGACAGCGTCGCCGCTGAAAGCCACTAGGCCAAACCTGTCGCCGGCAGTGCGCTGCAAGATCGACACTATTTTCTGCTTCGCCCGCTCGATTCTGCTCGGAAGCGGGTTCATCGCGTTCATGCTTTCCGAAGTATCGAGGCACACGACAACATCATGGCTTTGCCGTTCGATTTTATGCCATGCCTGACCCCAATGCGGCTGGGCAAAAGTGAGAATAAGGAACAGAAACCCGAGCAGAGTGAACCAGAACAAAGGCCTTCTGATTTTTTCATCAAAACCCGAAAGCAATCGCGGAGATAAATGCGCTTCCGCGAAAAGCAATAGACGTACCCTGCGTTGCTTCTCAAAGGAAAGCAGCAGCAACACAAGCACCGCCATAATCGCAGCCGCGCACCCTATCCACCAATGCAATTGGTTAAGTGGAAATGCAAAGCCAATATCCATAATGCCAATTAAACCTCTGTTACTAATATTCGTTTAACCCATACGAGAGCGCTGCAAACTGAGCAAAAAAGGGACTGACGCAAGTGCAGCGAGTCTTCGAGCGGAGACGTGTCTGTCCCTTTTCTTGCGCCTCTTCTCTGCAAAACTGAGCAAAAAAGGGACTGACGCAAGTGCAGCGAGTCTTCGAGCGAAAACGTGTCTGTCCCTTTTCTTGCGGCCCTTTCCAAATGTGCTACGGCTTTAACAGACATTTTACCTCTACTCAAACCTCTTAGGGAATTGGTTCCCACCATTTACGTCTACTGAAAACCGAAGCGGCCAACGCAATCGCGCCCGCCAATGCATAAGGCACAAACGCGTCCTTATACTCGTAATAATCGTTGACCTCTATCTCTGTTTTTTCCATTTCGCTGATCCGCGCATAGGCGCTCTCAAGCGTGGCAGTGTCGGTAGCGCGAAAATACTGGCCCTCCGTTACCGCCGCGATCTTCTTGAGCGTCTCTTCGTCAATAGGATCGTCTCTGCCGATAACCAATCTCGGCCCAAGTATCGTGCTCAATGTATGACCAGAATCTCCAGTCGAACCCGCGCCTATCGTATATATGCGCATGTCGTATTCTTTGGCGAACTGTGCCGCGGTAATTGGATCAAGCTCGCCCGCGTTGTTCAAACCGTCCGTCAAAAGGATTATGACTTTCGATTCCGCCTCCGATTTGCGCAATCGGCTGACTGCCAAGCCCAGCGCCGAACCTATGGCCGTACCACTCTTTCGTTGGTCGTACTGGTCAATGTACGCATTCTCAAGTTCGCGCGAAAAAACGCCATAATCGAGCGTAAGAGGACACTGCGTCCAGGCGTACGCGGCATAAAGGATCAGGCCGACCCGGTCCGTGCCGTAAACTTCGTTGCCCTCTCCTTGGCGCGCCTGTATAAACTCCCGCACGGCCTGTTTCGTAACAAACAACCTGTCCCGGCGCTGGCCGCCTGATGTAAAGTCCAGCGCGCGCATGCTGCCGCTAACGTCAACGCAAAACATTATGTCTATCACGTTCTTCGTGTCTTTCCTAAGCCTGAAACCGTCCAAGGGATGCGCCAAGGCTACAACAAGCATCATAAGTCCGGCCGCGCGAAACAAAGCGGGCGCTTTGTGCCAACTGACACGCGGCCCCGCATGCAAACTGCGTACCGTTTCACATGTGGAAATGCTCAGCGTGCCGAAGGGCTTAGCCAAAAGCTCAGCAACAAGAAGCGCGAAAACCACAAGCCCTAAAAGCAACACCCACGGATGCGAAAGCATGTCGAAAGTGAACGAATCTATAATCCTGGCCGGACTCATGCCGCCGCTCCTGTATCGTATTGTTCATCCGCCTCATCCCGCGGCACGGTTTCATCTACAAACTGAAGTACCTGGCTCATGCTGGTTTCCATCTGCTCGATCTTAGGTGTATATCTCGCGAACTTTACCCGGTCGCTATGTCTAAGGAATCCCGCAAGCAACACCTGATGCTCCTGAGATACGCGGCCACTTTGCGCAGCCTCGCCAAGAAACTCCGGCGTGGTCTCCTCGGGTGCGCGCAACTCGAAACGATCTTCGATGTAGTAGCGCAAAATCGACGACAACTGGACATAGTACTGTTCGTAGTCGTTGGACTTTATCAATTGCTGTTCATCGAGTCGGCGTAACCGGTTATAGGCAATCTCCCAAGCCGTCGCGCGGATCTCCTCTTTCTCTTTTCCACCCCGGCGCCGATAGAAAACAACCAGAAGCGCCGCAACTGCAATCACAAGGACAGCCAGGCCGCACCAAAACCACCATTTCTTCGCCAAAGCCATGCGCACCTCGATAGGGCCCGCTATGTCCTCGAAATATTCCGCGGCAATGGTTTCCTCCTCCGTCAAGTCGCGCACTCGAATGCCTGGCGAAGCCACCCGGATCTTCTCAGATTCGCCAACGGATACCTCAACAGGTTCTATCGGATAATAGCCAATGAAAATGGGGTCAAGCTTATAAGTTTCCGTAATCCTTTGACGATTTCCCTTAAGCCCTTCCACATCACGCTTGGGGACTCCGTACACATTCAGTCCACCGAATTTGTCCACCATTTCAGGAAGCCTGATGTCCACGTCGGCAGGCGCCTCCACGGTTATCGTGAATGCGGACTGGCGATGGAAGGGAATCTCCTGAGGGTCCACGTTCACAGAGACCTGCACATCGCCTTCGGCCATTGCAGTGCCGCACAAAACAAGCGCGGCTATGTAAGCGAGGGCCTTCATTTAGCCGCCCCCGAAGGATTCAACCTGTCGAGATGCAACTTCACGTTTCTGGCCTTGAGCGTTTCATCAATCAGCAACTTAACCTGTTCCTGCTCTTTTGTCATCTCAAGCATTTGGCGCGCCTGGCCCTCGACCTGTTCAAGCGGCATCACCTCAGCCGCAACTTTCTTATTGACCGCAAAGGCATACCATTTGCCATCAATCTCGATGGCTTCGGAAACTTCACTTTCGCCAACTTCGCTCACCTTGGCCCAAATATCCTTCGCAGATTGAGAGAAATGTTTTCTGTCAGCCTCGGAGCCTTCAATGTACCCGCTCTCGACAATTGTCATCAAGCGTTCGGAACCCGGCGCAGCCGAAACGGAAGCTTCCGAGGTGTCCGCTTCCCCTACGCCCAACTCGGCCCGTCCCGGCTTACGAAACCTGTCCTGCTCGGCCTTATAAAACCTCTCAACGTCTTCCTGAGTAATCCTTACGTTCGCGGACACGTCGTCGTCGATCAGTTTCCGGACAATCATTGCGTCCAACTGACGCGACAGGGCCTCCTGTATCTCAGGGTCCTTGTCCAGTTCGAGACGACGCGCCTTGTCCAATAGCAGACGTTCCGCAACAAGGTTTCTAAGCAACTCCGATTTCTTTTCAGGGGTATTGAAGCCTTCTCGCATGGAAGCGGGAAGCTTTTCAATCTCCTCTTCAAGGTCACGCATAGTAACTTTTTCACCAGCAAATTCGGCAAGAACCACCGCGCCGGATTCAGGAGCCGATTCAGGCCTGTTCATGTCGCCTCTCTTATAAAGCTCATGGCGCAAATCGACGGCGCGGTCAAGTTTGTCCAGACAAAGCACAACCTTCTGGCCTATATCCGGTGTAAGCCCGGAATCAGGTGCAAGCATATCCGCCTGATAAAGAAAGCCCAACGCCTTTTCATAAAGTTCCGCGTCCATAGCCAGTTTAGCCACGCTGTAACAAACTTTTGCCCGCGCATCATCATCGAGTACAGCCCTGTCAAGGTAACGCTCATAAGCCACAATCGCTTCCCCGGCCAAATTCCTTTCGGCCAAGTAACCAGCATAGTCACGCAACCGCTGTTCAGAAAGACCAACCGACGAAGAACCATCCTTGCCAGCCGAAGCGCCAAAGCGACCGACCACATTAAGAACCGCAAAAACAAGAATCAAAACAAGAAGCGCAACCTGCACAAGCGCCAGCTTCCCAATCCGCTCCCTCTTACCAGAATAATTCTCACGAAAAGCCCTAAGTCTCTCTGGAGTATTCTCACTCATCCTAAAACCTCTTTCTAGCTCTATCCATTATCATGCGCGCAGCGCAAAACACATATGGTTTCTTTAGGAAGGGGGTGTGGGGGAAACCCTTTCTTTTCCCAAAGAAAGGGTTTCCCCCACAAAGCCCCTCCTCAAGCAAAACGTCTTTCTCTCATTCTGAAGAACCTGTACAACTCTTGCACATACGATTTATCCGTACGCACATGTATTGCATCCACGCGGGTACGCTGAAAAATGTCCTCCCGCGCCTTAATCCTCTCCCTTGCCGCCACTTCATATCTTCTACGAAACTTCGCATCATTCGTGTTGACCATGACCTCACTACCCGTTTCAGGATCATGCAACGCCATCAGGCCCACTTCCGGCAAAGATTCCTCACGTGGATCGCTCACCGTAACCGCGATGATGTCGTGTCTCTTATTAGCTATCCGCAACGCTATCTCATAATCATCTTCCATAAAATCCGAAACAAGGAACGCAACCGCCCGCCGCTTGATGACCCCGCTCATGAAACGCAACGCATGAGGAATGCCCGTACCCCGCCCCTTAGGCTCGAAATACAGCACCTCCCGAATCACCCGCAACACGTGTTTTCTGCCCTTACTAGGCGGAACATAAAGCTCCACGTCCTCCGTGAAAATTATCAGCCCGACCTTGTCATTGTTCTTAATCGCCGAGAACGCCAACACCGCGCACAACTCGGCCGCAAGCTCGTTCTTGAACCGGCCAACGCTGCCGAAACGGCCCGAACCACTCGCGTCAACAACCAGCATCACCGTAAGTTCACGTTCCTCCGCAAGAATTTTCACATACGGATGGTTAGTCCGCGCCGTGACGTTCCAATCGATCATACGAATATCATCGCCCGGAACGTACTCACGCACCTCCTTAAACTCCATACCCTGGCCCTTGAAAACACTTTCATACTGCCCGGCGAGTATATCGTTCACCACATGGCTCGTTCGGATCTGAATCCGCCGAATCTGTTGCATTACTTCCTGAGGTATCACTCTGCAAACTCCTGAGTCGCAGTAAACATTAATTAAGATTTTTTTGACAGGATAACAGGATTAACATGATTACTGAATTCCGTTAATCTTTATCCTGTAAATCCCTGACTTTTCGTTTTATTTCAACTTTTTCTTCAGCGAAATTGAGGAGCAATCCAACCGACTTTCCAGTGCCGACAAGGTAATTCACCAATTGAATTTCATGCGCCCGGACAATTGCTCGTACAGACTTGAGCTCTACAATAACCTTATCTTCAACGATAATGTCGGCTACAAATTCTCCAACCACTTCACCTTCGTAATGAACCACAATGGGTACCTGCGTCTGCGCTTCGAGTCCCTGTTTCCTAAGTTCAATCATCAGGCACTTTTCATAAACGGATTCCAAAAAACCAAAACCCATTGTGTTGTAAACTTTGTACGCGCAGCCGATGATTTTCTCGGTTAGTTCTTTGTGTTCCATCCTGTTTATCCTGTCATCCTGTCAAAAAAATCTTCTTAGGGCACAGGCACGGTGTCGAAAATCTTGCGTATGATGTCTTCGCTTGCTATGTTCTCAGCCTCGGCCTCGTATGTGACAATCACGCGATGCCGAAGAACGTCCATGGCGATCTGCTTCACGTCGTTCGGGAACACGTTGCCTTCGCCCTGAAGAAACGCAAGCGCACGCGCGGCCTGTTGCAGATAAATTGTTGCGCGCGGCGAGGCCCCGTACTCAATCAGGTGCTTCATATCCAAGCCGAAAGCTTCCGGATGCCGCGTTGCCTGCACAATATCGACAATGTAATTCTTCGCTTTGTCGTCCACATAAATCTGGTTAACAATTTCGCGAGCATTAATGATTTCCTCTTTGCTCACCACCGCCGACACTTCCGCCTCATGCAGAACGTCCACCCTGTCCATTATTTCGCGCTCTTCGGTCTTGCTCGGGTAGTTGACTTTCAACTTCAGCATAAACCTGTCCACCTGCGCCTCGGGAAGCGGATACGTTCCTTCCTGCTCGATAGGGTTCTGCGTCGCCATAACCATGAAAGGATTATCAAGTTTGAAAGTATGCTCGCCAATCGTAACCTGCCGCTCCTGCATGGCTTCCAATAACGCGCTTTGCACCTTGGCTGGAGCGCGGTTTATTTCGTCGGCAAGGATGATGTTGCCGAAAACAGGCCCCTTCTTCGTGGTAAACTCCCCGTCCTTAGGACTATACACAAGCGTGCCTATCAGGTCCGCGGGCAACAGGTCGGGCGTGAACTGGATGCGCGAAAACTTGCAATCCATCGACAGCGCCAGCGACTTAACCGCGAGCGTTTTGGCCAGTCCCGGCACACCTTCAATCAACACATGCCCATTGGCCAACATGCCCACAAGCAACCGGTCGATCATATACTGCTGGCCGACAATTACCTTCGATATTTCGCTACGCAAACGTCCTATGAATTTGGACTGCGCCTCAACACTCCTGCGAATCGCTTCTACGCTAACCGTCATGGTTCCAATTCCTCCGTTTTCCGCCTCAATGCACGCTCAACTTCCTTAAAATCGCCGTCCAGGTCGTCCTGGGTAGGCTCGATATTTCTATAACCTATTTCTTTCGCCCGGCTCCCAAGCCGCACAACCAGCTCACTGTCAGAATCCGGCGTTAAAAGACCTGCCGCCCGGCCCAATTCAACATAATAACCATAGCTGTCGCCCTCAATCCTACGCTGCTTGGCTGTATGCAAGGCGCTCTGGACAGGAATCAAATCGACAGCACCGCTCCCGGCACTCTCCTCAACGCGGACGCGCCGTTTCGACACGGCAACAAAACAAACCGCCAAAACAAGCGCCAGCCCAACGCCGAAAATACCTAAAGAAACCCACAGCAAGGTCCGATCAGATGTGACACTAAGAACAAAAGACTCCGCACTCAAACTCGGCAGTTTCTGTCCCTGTTCCGCTTCTTGTCCTGGTCCATGAGCTTCGGCGGTCTTCTCCTCACCGAGTACCTTTTCCTCAGTATCGATGTAAGGGATGCTGATCGCAGGCACTTCAAAATCGCCCTTTTCATCAGCCACAATCACAAGACTCACACGCGTCTTGTTGTAGTCTCCCGACACCTCAGACTCGGCAGCGCCGACCGAAATAGTCCCCCAATCCACAGCGGGGACCTCAGGCGGCATAACCGAATAGCGGCTAGCCGGGCCAGACCAAACAAGCTCATAAATGATCTCATATGGCTGGCCCGGGTGCGCGCGGTCTTGCTCCATCACGACACTCAGCTCGGGAGTTGCAAAAGCTGGAACCGAAAATGGGAACGCGCACACTGACGCTATTGTAACGAGGAGAAACGCCCTATAATTACTAGTTCTCATGCTTCTCAATAAGCAGGTTCCATGCCCAATAACCTAAAGACACAGCAACTCCTTACCAAACAAGCACTTAAAGACACCAAGCACCCCTGGCCCTAAGCCCCAAATGAGGCCATTCACCCAAGCAAGCCCTATCTGAGGCTCCGCACCTCAAAAGAAAGGCCCACTGCGGTGCGTGACGCACATTTATCCCACATGGCCGCATCAGATGACACCTTTTTCATTCGATTCCCCATAAACAAATTTCGAAAAGAAAATTGGGGGAAATTTATATCTTGCCAATATTTGGTAATCATGTTATAAGAATAGGGTGGAATTTAGGTTCAATTTGCGGCAGGCGTCCGAGGGACAGATGACCCTGTGTCCGTGAATTGACTTTGCGGAAGGGGGTGGGAACTGTTGAAAGTGTCCGTGTGCGTTCTCATGAGCCTGTCTATCCTGTTCGCCTCTCTACCTTTTGTGGGGAACAGCGGCGACAAGGATGCCGTAATCCACCAACCTATCGAGTTCAATCACAATGTGCATACCCAAGACGCGGAGCTCGAGTGCATGATTTGCCATGCGTATGTCGAGAGCGAGGAATTCGCCGGCCGCCCGAACGACATGGTTTGCACGATGTGCCACGAGGAGCCGATCACCGACGGGGCAGAGGAAGCAAAGCTTGTCGCCTTCCTCCAATCGGGAAAAGAGATCCCCTGGCGAAGGCTGTACAAGGTACCCAGCCACGTCTACTATTCGCACAGGCGTCACGTTAGTGTGGCGAAAATCGAATGCAATGAGTGCCATGGCGAGATCGGCCTTTCGATGTCCCCACCGAAAACCCCACTCAAGGAATTGACTATGGATTTCTGCATGGATTGTCATGAACGGCAAGATGCCTCTCTGGATTGCAACGTGTGCCACCGATAGAAAGGAATATGCGGCCGCCTGGATGCCGCAACACTGTATAGCATGAATTCTGACCTAAGGATGCTCAATGTATACGCGTAGGAGATTCATAGGGATTTTGGGTGCGACGGCTGCGGGTGCCGGCCTTAGCGCTGGCGTAGTATCCCAAGTTCAAGCCGCACTGGCCAGCCGTGGCGAGTGGGATGATCGCACCGAGGAACGCATTCCGGCGATTTGCCAGTTGTGTCCGGGCGGCTGCGGATTGCGCGTGCGCGTGGTTGGGGGGATGCCCGTCAAAATCGAAGGCAATCCATTGTATCCGGTAAATCGAGGAGGCATGTGTCCGAAAGGGCTCTCGGCCCTGCAATCGCTCTATAGTCCCGACCGCCTTAGTTCCCCTTTGCGCCGCATGGGTCCGAAAGGCTCGGACAAATGGGAGGCAATATCTTGGGAAGAAGCCCTTAAGATCGTTTCAGAACGTTTGGCCCAATTGCGGCAGCGCGGGACACCTGAGGCCTTGGCCATCCTTGGCGGCGATTACCGCGGTATAATCGCCCAGCTTTGGACCCGGTTCGCCGAATCCTTTGGGACACCCAATTACATCCGCATGCGCTCATTGAAACCAGAGGTCCCTGAACATATAGCGTCGCTCATGCACGGCGAGACACGGCCTATTACCTATGACCTGAGCAATGCCTCCTTCGTGCTGTCCTTCGGATGCAACTGGCTCGAGTCCTGGAATGCCCCCGTTCATCAGATGCGGGCCTATGGTCAGATGCGCAGGGATCGCAGGGCGGAGATTGTTCACGTCGAGCCCAGGGCATCGCATTCGGCCACCAAAGCCGATGTGTGGATTGCCATTGCACCGGGCACTGAAGGGGCCCTTGCGTTAGGACTTGCCCACCTCATCATCCGCGAACACATATACGACGAGAGCTTCGTCGACAATAACACCTTTGGTTTTGAGGACTGGGAAGACGACGATGGCCGCAAACATGACGGGTTCAAACGGCTGGTGTTGAACCATTATTCCCCGTCGGCCGTATCGGAAATCACTGGCGTGCGTCCCGAAACCATTGTGAATGTTGCCCGGCGATTCGCTTTGATGCGACCGGCAATTGCGCTGGGCGACAACCGCTCGCCTCTTGAGGCCCACGACCTGTTTACGCGCATGGCCATCCATAGCCTGAACGCGCTGGTGGGAAGTATTGGCGTTAAGGGGGGCGTCATGCCAGGACGGAGCATGCCTCCGCTGACACAATGGCCCGATGCCGTTCCCGATGAGACCTCCCGGCTTGGACGGCTTCGCGCTCGCTTGGATGAGGCGGGCCGGGCTGAGCGCTTTCTCGACGATGACGTTCCGCGAGGTCTTGCCGAATCGATCCTTCGCACCGAGTCTTCCCCAGTCGAGGTGCTCATTCTTCACCGTGCTAACCCGCTATATGGCCGTTCTGACAAGGACCAGTTTCGTAAGGCGTTGATCAAGACCCCCCTGGTAGTGAGTCTTTCGAACACGCCTGATGAAGTTAGCCGATACGCCGATCTGATTCTTCCCGAGCATCATTTCCTTGAGGGTTGGCAAGACGACGTGGTCACGCACCTGCCCGGCTTTTCTCTTTTTGGTTTGGGCCGGCCTGCGTTGAAGCCTTTATACGATACGCGCCATTCGGGCGACATCATCCTTGAGCTTGCTAAAGGTGTGGGCGGCGTGGTGGCTGAAGCGTTTCCTTGGAATTCTTACGAAACCTTGCTTCAGAGCAGCGTTGAAGGGCTGTTTGACACGGATCAAGGTCATGTGGCTTCGAAGGCAACCGACGAACTTTTCCACCAGGTTCTTCAACGGCAAGGTTACCGTGTTCCCGGATTCAACAGCTTTGACGAGTTTTGGCAGGCCCTGGTTACGTCAGGCGCATGGTGGGATCCAGTGGAGCCCCTCGAGAGCTCACGGCGTAGGTTCACGACGCCCTCCGAAAAGTTCGAGTTCTATTCACAGGCCCTCGAAGCCCGCCTCCAAGAATCGGTTAGTGCCGAGGCACGAGCTGGGAGTCCGGCACAGGAGAAAAGACGGAGAATCCTTTTTGCACTGGGTGTTATGAAAACCGAGGGAGACTTGTTTTTCCCCCGTTTCTTGCAGTCCCCTCCCGGCAAGCCCGACCCAAGCTTTCCATTTCGTCTGCGAACGTACGAGTTGCTCACGCTCGGCAGCGGAGCGAACTCGAACTGTCCTTGGCTTCAAGAAAGCCTTGCCGTGCATGTTAAGGCAAGTTGGGAAAGCTGGGTCGAGATTCATCCAGATGCCGCAGGCGAGATTGGCGTTCGCGACGGCGACTGGGTATGGGTCGAGTCAACGGCTGGACGGGTTCGTGTCCAGGCACGCATTTACGAAGCCATGAGATCGGACATAGTCTCGATGCCTGTGGGCCAAGGGCATACGGCGAGCGGGCGCTGGGCTCAAGGAACTGGCGTGGATCCCAGCGATATTTCGGTGAGTTCCACCGAACCAGGCGAAGGACTGGGAATTAGAAAAACGACATGGGTCAGAATTCGGCCCGCCTGAACAGGAGGAAGCGATGGCACGCTGGGGAATGGTAATAGACCTTGACCGCTGTACGGGTTGCCAAACCTGTGTCATAGCGTGCAAGGCCGAAAACAATATCCCCTTCGTGGGGCGCGAAGAAGCCCACCGAGGCCGTGACATCAGTTGGATGAAGATCATTTCGGAAAAGCCCACCGGCGGTGAGGGCACAACTATGCGCTTCATCCCGCGGCCTTGTCTCCAATGTGATAAAGCCCCTTGCGCCAAGGTTTGTCCGGTGCATGCCACCTACGTCGATCCAGAGGGAATCGTGGCGCAGATCTACCATCGGTGCATCGGCTGCCGCTTTTGCATGGTTGCCTGCCCGTACACGGCCAAGTACTTCAACTGGCGCCAATACGAAGTGCCTGAATCCATGAGACGCCAACTCAATCCGGACGTCTCGGTACGCCAAGTGGGCGTGGTCGAAAAATGCACTTTCTGCCACCACCGGCTTCTCAAGGCAAAAGACCTTGCCCGTTACGAAGACAGAAACCTGAGACCTGGGGACTACGTGCCGGCCTGTGCGGAAAGCTGCCCGACTGGGGCCATCGTTTTTGGAGACTTGGACGATCAGCACGGCGAAGTTGCCAAGCTCTCCCGCGGCACGCGCGCCTTCCGTCTTTTGGAAGAACTGGGAACAGAACCAAAGGTTTTCTACCTCAAGGAGGGCGAAAACATTGAGGTCTAGACGATCAGAGCAAGATATAGACGCTGTTTTACTTGAACCGATTATGAAGGTGTCGCTAAGGTTCTTTGCCTTGGTGGTTTTTCTGTTGGCCATCGTCGCGTGGGGCGTTTACGGCTACATCCACCAGTTTCGTCAAGGATTGGGCGTAACGGGCCTCAACCAGCCCATCTCTTGGGGCTTTTATGTGACCAATTTCGTCTTCTTCATTGGCATCAGCCATGCCGGAACATTGATCTCCGCTATCCTGCGCATATGCCAGGCCGAATGGCGCCGGCCCATCACACGCATGGCAGAGGTCATTACGGGCATGGTGCTGGCCATCGGCGCCCTCAACATCTTAGTGGATCTGGGGCGGCCGGATCGTCTTCTCAACGTGCTGCGCTATGGCCGTTTGCAGTCCCCCTTGCTTTGGGACGCCACTAGTCTTTCAGCTTATTTCACGGCCAGCTTAGTTTATCTCTGGCTGCCCATGATCCCGGACATCGCCATCGTGCGCGACTCTGGCATCCGCGGCCACTGGATCTACCGGATCCTTGCCATTGGCTGGCGCGGAACAAAGAAGCAGCAAAAGGTTTTGAATCGGGGTATTGCGATCATGGCCATTATGGTCATTCCAATCGCCGTCTCCGTGCATAGCGTGGTTTCCTTCGTGTTTTCCATGACGCTGCAGCCCATGTGGCACAGCACTATCTTCGGTCCGTACTTCGTAGCGGGCGCGATCTTCTCGGGAATCGCCGCACTGGTCATTGCCATGGTGATTGTACGCAAGGTATACCATTTCGAGAATTATCTCAAACCGGTCCATTTTCACAACCTGGGCAGCCTGCTTCTGGCCATGGCGCTGGTATGGAGCTACTTCACCTTTTCCGAATACCTTACCTCGTTCTATGGAAACGAACCCGAAGAGATGCAGGTTTTCTGGTTGAAGTTCAGCGGGGCCTACGCGCCCTATTTTTGGGCAATGGTCGCATGCAACTTTGTCATCCCAATGGCCTTTCTGTGCTTTCGAAAGACCCACACCATCGGCAAGACCCTGGCCGCCTCGATTTCTATATGCATAGGCATGTGGCTGGAACGTTTCATCATCGTCGTGCCGTCCTTGGCAAGTCCCCGCTTGGATTACGGCCCGGGCGTTTATTTTCCCACGTGGGTCGAGTGGAGTGAGACGGCGGGTTGTTTCGCTCTTTTTATCTTACTCTTTGCCCTCTTTAGCAAGGTTTTTCCCCTCATTTCGATCTGGGAAATACGTGAAGCCCGCGACGAAGGCATGCATGAGATGAGCGAACGGTTGCGGGCATACCTGCCTGACACCACCGAAGGTGAAGGTGGGGCAGAAGAAGAGGACGCGGGTGAAGGCCAAATTGAGACCGATGAATAAGGAAAGGAGTCAAATCTTGAATACGGATAGAATCCCGCCCACTGGCAAGGTCAGAGATCCCTGGCTTGTCGTCGGTATTCAGTACCTCATTCCATGCGCGTTCACCGTGGTAATGGTGGGCACAATTTTATGGATCGGCAGCCTCATCGTGCTTTCAAAAAAGATGCATGACGTACCGTCGGCGTCCATCGGAATCTCGATCGTGGCGATTCCAGTCTTCCTTGTGCTCCTTGGCGTCTTCTGGTACGTTTTTCTCGGAATCATCCTAAACCAGGATGAAGAATCTCCTGAACAAGGCCACCATGAGCAACCGAAGCGTCAAGAAGGTTCAGAACTATGACTGTTCCACGCAATTTCGTCCTCATCCTCCTGGCGCTGTTTGCGGCATGTGCATCCATGGTTACGGTTGCCCGGGGCGAGGAGGATAGCGCCCTCTCTTTCCAACTTCCCGAGAATCCCGTCGCAGGAGGACGCCTTTTCATGGAGAAGGGCTGCGTAAACTGCCATGCGATTCAGAGTCTGGGCGGCACGGGAGGACCCGACCTGGGCAAAGTCCAAGCTGCCTGGACATTCTTGGATATCGCCGGCGTCATGTGGAATCATGACCCAAAGATGGATGCCGAATTCGTGCGCCGCAAGATTTCCAGACCGAGATTGACAGGCGATGAGGTGTCTCAACTGATCGCCTTTGTCTATTTCCTGAATTATTTTGGCAAACCCGGAGACGCCGCCAAAGGCGAACTGATTTTCCTGAGGAAGAGCTGCGCCAGATGCCACACTGTGGGGACTCAAGGTCTGAAAGGGGGAATCCGGCTCGATCACTTTCAGTTATACCGTTCACCGGCGTTTATAGCGGCGGCGCTGTGGAACTCACACGTTGGCATGACCCTCATGATGGAAGACATGGACATTCCAAGACCCGTTTACGAAGCGAACGACATAGTGGACATTCTCGCATTTATACGGCGGGACGCAAATCCCACCAAGGAGGAAAGACCTGTCTACATCCAACCGAGCAGCGCCAAAAAGGGAGAAGCCTTATTCCGCGACAAGGGGTGTATTAAGTGCCACGCCGTGGGCGGCCAAGGCGGCGACCGAGGCCCCGCACTCGATTCGGGACAGTTCCATGGCGTTTTGTCCCAAATGACGGGCGCCATGTGGAACCATGGTCCGGACATGTGGGCTTCCATGAAAGACGCAGGTATCCAGTTCCCGGAATTTTCGGCCGAACAGATGTCGGACCTGATGACATTCCTCTATTTTTCCAGTTTCATCGACCAGCCAGGAGACCCCAAGAAAGGCCTAGAACTCTTTGAAGAAAAAGGCTGCGCTGTATGCCACGACTCCTCGATAGGCCAGGTTCCCGAGGGAACGGACGCGCCCAGCCTCAAACTGCACAGTGCCTCTGAAGTAATCGCCGCTATGTGGAACCACGCTTCTGAAATGGAAGAGGCGACGCGCACGATCAATATTGCCTGGCCACAACTCAAACCCGGCGAGATGGGTGACCTGGTTGCATACATCAATTCAAGAAGCCAAACAAAAAGCGAACCCTGACATGGCCACGCATGCTCTATTATGAGCGCTTGGGGACAGGCAAGACGGGGTTTTAAGGAGAGGGGCCTATGAGAACCGGGGAACAGAACAGGGGAAACTTTTCAGTAATCTTCAACCTTTTTCTGGTAGGTCTACTCCTCTCAGCGGGTTGCGTCTCAAACAATAACGCAAATCTGCCGAAACAGATGAAACAAGGATGGGATCAAGTCGATGCCATCCTGAAGCGCATCGTCCCGCCCACTTTTCCAGAGCGGGATTTCGATGTGACACGCTACGGAGCCGTCGGCGACGGCGTGACTGATAATAAGCTGGCCTTCGCAAAAGCCATTGCCGATTGCGTGCAAGCGGGTGGCGGGCGCGTGGTCGTTCCTGCGGGCAAGTACCTCACAAACGGCCCCATCCACCTCGACAGCAACGTCAACCTGAACGTTGCCGAGGGAGCCGTGATCGCATTCGGCACAAATCCTGAGGATTATCTTCCCTTGGTGCTGGTTCGGTGGGAGGGAACGGAGTGTTACAACTACTCGCCCTTAATCTACGCCAACGGGAAAACAAATGTCGCCATCACCGGCAAAGGAACCATCGACGGCCAGGCTGAGGGAGCCTGGGCAACCTGGAAAAAGAAACAGAATCCCGACAAGGATGTTCTGAGAAAGATGGGAAACGATGGCATTCCTGTAGTCGAACGCATATTCGGGCCAGGCCACTTTCTCAGGCCCAGCATGATACAGCTCTTTGACTGCAAAAACGTGCTCGTCGAAGACGTAACGATAAAAGATTCCCCTTTTTGGATCGTCCACCCCACCTACTGCACAAACGTCACCGTGCGTGGGATAAACGTGGACTCATGGAATACCAACAACGACGGGTGTGACCCGGATTCGAGCACCGACGTGCTCATCGAAAACTGCGTCTTCAACACCGGAGACGACAGCGTGGCAATCAAGGCCGGCCGCGACCAGGACGCCTGGCGCGTGGGGAAACCCTCGGAAAACATCATCGTACGCAATTGCCAGATGAACTCAAAGGCCAACGGACTGTGTATCGGCAGCGAAATGTCAGGCGGCGTCAGAAACATATTCCTGGAAAACTGCAAACTGGGCAAACTCGATTCGGCGCTATACTTTAAGTCCAACCTGGACCGGGGCGGCTGCATCGAGAACGTCTTCGTCCGAAATATCCAGGCCGAGGAAATCGGTTCGCTCGTCATGTTCCGCAACGACTACCACGGCTACCGCGGCAACCACTTCCCTACGTCCTTCCGCAATTTCCTCATCGAAAACGTGGACTGCGGCAGCGCGAAAAAATACGGCGTCCACATCGTCGGAGTCAAGGACGCGCATATCGACAACGTCTTTCTACGTAACGTCAATATCGGCAAGGCGAAGACCGCCACCAAAATTCAATACGTCGGCCGAGTCGAGTTTCGTGATGTAAGCATCAACGGCGAAGCCCAGCCGTTAACACCGGAATTGACTCCTATCCAAGAAGAGTCAAAGTAAAAAAACACTCATGGCTTATGTTCCTGTCACCTGATGATGGGGGCAAATGGCTGCTCGTCCACCCATGACCAGCCTGCCACATTCCCATGCCAATCCCGACTTTTTTCGCTCTGCCCATTGCGCTCTGGCCGGTTATGGCGTATATTAAGTGTATAGGATGTTGCGGTGCCCATCGGTTGATGGACAGGCTTTGGCGGATCCGGAGTTTCGGACAAGGAGGTGGCCTGTGTCTAAAAGATTGCAAGATTTGCTTTCCTCGGCGCTCTTTGTGTGTGCAATCCTGGCCGGGACGGTGGTGGCAAAGTACGCCCTGTACTCAGGCGGCAGTGATCCCTTCGAAAGACAGCGGCTCGAAATGGTCCAAAACCAAATAGCAACCAGCGGGTACTGGGGACGCGATCCGGTCATTGACAAGAAAGTCCTGGAGGCTATGCGCACGGTTCCCCGCCACAAGTTTGTGCCAACCGCTATCAGGAGCCGGGCATATAATGACAGCCCTCTTCCCATCGGCCATGGACAAACCATTTCGCAACCTTACATCGTAGCTTACATGACCGAAATGCTTGAGTGCGATAAGGACGCCGTCACACTCGAAATAGGCACAGGCTCGGGATACCAGGCGGCCGTCCTGTCGCGCATAGCGAAGAAAGTCTACACAATCGAAATAGTCAAAGCATTAGGCGAAGAAGCCGCAGAACGGTTGAAAGAACTCAAATACAAGAACGTTGAGTGCCGGGTGGGCGACGGCTATTACGGCTGGGAAGAGCACGGACCCTTCGACGCAATAGTGGTGACCGCCGCGACAAGCCATATACCGCCCCCGTTGCTGGAACAGTTGAAACCTGGAGGACGGATGGCCATACCCGTGGGCCCGCCTATGCACGTACAACAGTTGATGCTCATTGTTAAGCAAAAAGACGGTTCCATCATTAAACGTTCTGTTATGGCGGTGCGGTTCGTGCCTTTCATCGGAAAAGCCGAAGGCGGAAAAGGACCCGGCCAATCAGCACCGACCGAGTGAAAAATCGCATACTTTATGGCTCCGTTTTTCTGATAAGCGCCGTCATGATCGCTTATCAGTTGGCCCTCATGCGCGTTTTCACAATCTCCCAATGGCACAATTTCGCATACATGATCATCAGCATAGCCATGCTGGGTTTTGGAGCCAGCGGCACGGTACTCTCGCTAGTCAAACGCAGAATCTCCGGACGTGAACGCGCACTGTTTCGGTGCGCCGCATTGCTGCTGGGTATAAGCTTCGTAGCATCCTACGCATTGAGTCAGAAAGTGGGTTTCGAAACCTTCGAACTCATGTCTCAGCCAGGCCAGATGCTCAAGGCATTGCTCCTTTACGTAATCCTGGCGCTCCCGTTTTTCCTTGCGTCAACGTGCATAACCCTGAGCTTCCTCATAATCCCAAAACAGATAGGCCGCCTGTATTTCTTCAACATGGTGGGCTCCGGCCTTGGTGCCGCGTGCGGAGTTTACTTAATGTACCTCGCCCACCCCGCCCAAATCCCATACATACTGGCCGTACCCCCAATCGCTGTCTGCTTCCTGATGCCAGGCGAATCGCCTGGACGAACAAAGGTCTTCAGAGTCATAGCGTGCGCAGCGCTCCTTTTCGTCGTTCTCGGACCCAAAACACCCATAAGAATTTCGGAGTACAAGGGCCTGTCGTACGCAAAACAGTTTCCCGACGCGCGTGTAGTCGATGAAAGATACGGCCCATTCTCAGTCATAACCGCCATATCCTCCAAACAAATTCGCGAAACCCCAGGTCAAATCGCCGGATATCCAATGAGAGAATTGGGCCCGTTGCCGGAACAAATAGGTCTCTTTTTCGACGCAGGAGGCGTATCCCCCGTAAACCGCTTCGACGGCTCCTTCGACAGCTTCGCATATCTGGATTACGTCACATCCGCCGTCGCCTACCGGCTTGTGGAAAAACCCAATGTCCTTGTCATAGGCGCAGGCGGCGGCACGGACGTGCTGGGCGCACTGACCCACGGCGCACGGCACGTGACCGCGCTCGAGATTGACCCATGCGTCGTGGAAATACTCGCCGGCCCGCTTAACGAATTCTCCGGCGGACTTTTCGACAGAGAAGACGTATCGTCCGTCATCGCGGAAGGGCGAGGCTACCTGCAAGCCAACGACGGCACATTCGACCTCATTCAAATATCGTTGCTGGACTCCTTCAACGCGTCCTCGGCAGGCGTGCATGCACTAAATGAAAGCTATCTGTACACCGAGGAGGCATTCGCGCTCTACATCAGCAGACTGGAGCCGGGCGGCGTACTGTCGCTCACGCGATGGGTCAAGTCACCGCCGCGCGACGCGCTGAAAATGTTCGCAACGGCCGTGGAAGCCTGCGAAATGGCGAATCTGACACCCGCCTCGGACCATCTCGTCTTCATACGTTCATGGAACACCGCAACCCTGCTAGTTTCAAAGTCCCCCCTCGACACTGCCGCAATTGACGCAGTCAAAAGCTTCGCAAAAGACAGAGGACTGGACCTTTGCCACTATCCAGGCATCGAAGCAGACGAAACAAACCGATACACAATCCTCGAAGGTCCGGTTTATTACGAAGTCGCCCAGGCATTGCTGAGCGAAAACCGAGAAGACGCTTACGAAGACTTTCTATTCCACATCAAACCGGCCACGGACGACAAACCGTATTTCTTCCGATTCTTCAAATGGTCGTCCATGCCCCGCCTCATACGCGGAATGGGATCCGAATGGGTCCCCTTCGTGGAATGGGGCTACGCCGTCTTGATAGTGACCTTGTTCCAGGCCGTCGCGGCCAGCGCGTTCCTCATACTCATACCGCTCGTTGTCTTCGCGCGAAGCACCGGCAAGACGAAAGCCAAAGGCTGGGTGCTGCTATGCACGGCCTCGCTCGGACTGGCCTACACCTTCCTCGAAATCGCGTTCATCCAGCGCTTCATGCTCTTATTGGTATACCCAATATACGCAGTGTCCGTCGTTCTTACCGCACTCTTAATTTTCTCCGGTCTAGGCAGCCTGCTGGCCAACAGGATAAGAGTGAAAAGGGCAAAACAAGCCACAATCGCTGTCATCCTTATTGGAATCATCGCAATCGCCTACCTGGCGATTCTCCCCTCAATAATCGAATTTTGCATAGGATGGCCGGACTGGGCCAGGATAATCGCCAGCGTCACACTAATCGCGCCAATTGCATTCTGCATGGGCATTCCGTTTCCGCTTACAATGCAATTGATCGCCGAGAAAAGCGACAGCCTTCTTCCCTGGGCATGGGGAATCAACGGCTGCGCATCCGTAATAGCCGCATGCACCGCAACCGTGCTGGCCATACACTTCGGTTTCAGCCGCGTAGTAATAACCGCTGCAATAACCTACCTAATCGCAGCAGCATCCCTCTGGAGAATAGAGAACCGTTTGAGCAAGTGCTCGCTTAATCTATGCCCAAGCAGACAAACTGAGCAAAAAAGGGACTGACCCCCAGCGAAGCGAGTCCGCGAGCGTAGACGGGTCTGTCCCTTTTCTTGCGGCCCTTACCCAAAAGCCCAACGCGTTAGACTGAGATGCCCACCATAGAGTAGAATACCCGCAACGTTTTTGGTAAGTATTCGTTTAACCCGTGCATGAGTGTGGAAAACTAAGCAAAAAGGGGACTGACGCAAGCGTAGCGAGTCTTCGAGCGAAGACGGGTCTGTCCCCTTTCTTGCGGCCCTTATCCAAAAGCGCCACGGGTTTCTCGAATACCCACAACGTTTTATGGCGGCCGTTTTTGAGCGAATCTAAGCAGTAGGGACAGCACTGTTGTGAATGAACCTTTAAAAGGCAACGAGATTATTGCACAGGTCATACGAGAAAACTATGACCTGGGCGAAGTCGATTTGCCTCAAATGCTCGAAGCCGCACACCAACGCCGCCACAGAAAACTCGCCGTAGAAACATCCCAAGGCAAGTTCCTTATAAAAACATACAAACGCGACCCCTACGTGCTCGACGCACTGCGATTTCAACACAAGCTTTCAGCCCACCTGCACGAAGGCGGACTCCCCATCGCACAAATTCAGCACGCCAAAAACGGAAAAACTATAGTTGAAATCGACGACTGGGCAATCGAACTGCAACACTTCATCGTCGGCGGCTCGATGAAAGTCACCCCCCGTTCACTCGCCATCACCGCCGAGGCGCTCGGACGCTTCCACCAAATCTGCCACGATTTCCCAAGACCCCCGCGAGACGCACAAATGTGGCGGTTCAGCGAAGTGCCGCGCTCGTCATTGTCCACGCTATACGAAAAAGCCAAAGAAAGCGGAGACGAATCAACCGCAACGGATTGCTGCAACCGCATCGCCATGTTTCTGCACAACGCAAAGACCGACCTCAGCGAAGAAGCCCGCAACACATTCGAAACAGGTCTAATCCACGGAGACTGGCACGGCGGAAACCTCATGTTCCACGACGACGAACTTGCCGCAATTATCGACCTCGAATTCGCGGGCGACGGATGCTACCTCGAAGACCTCTCATACGGAATTTCAAACCTGTGCATAAGGACATCCACAGAACCCGAACGGCTCGCAGTACGAACCAATATAGTCCTCGACAACTACTCGCGTTACCGTTCGCTGTCCTTCGCAGAAGAAGCCGCCCTCTATTTCGCGATAGGAATTAAACACGTAGCCACCGTTTCATACCAGATAGAACAAGGAAACGACGTAGCAGGCCTATCCGCGGCACAATGGATGACACGCCTGGACCTTCAATGCCAATGGCTGGCAGAACGTGCCCACAAAGTAAGATGGCGATAGCCCAACCAGAGACGCGCTGCCCCTGTCCTCGTTCCCATGCTCCGCGTGGGAATGCATAATTTGACGCTCCAGCGTCAAGGCTACTCAAAATACACCACGCCTAACCCGCTTCCACGCTGTCGAAATGCAAAACCTGTGTTACAATAATCTCATGCTAAGAACCTATGCATACACCGGCAGCGCAACAGTCGACGACCCAATCGCACCTGCGGTTTCGACAAAGACCGCCTATGCCAAGGTTGAAGAGGAGGCGGCACTATGACCGAGGTCACTGAAAAGTGTTTTATGCCGAAGATTTCTTTAGCGATAGAACGTATAGAACATCTCGCCTCTCAGCCTTGGTTCAAAGTGGCCTGCGCACTCAACTTTCTTCTTGTCCTGGGAAAGGGGTCAGGTCTTGAATTATAAGGTGCGCTGCTCCGCCTGTCGGATGATGACGCTGATGGTTGTGTAATGTAGAGCCTGTCCCAGAATCACTTTATTAACGCCCGTTGGGGCGAGATGAGTCTGTTTTCTTTTTACGAATAGCGAATTTCTCTTTAATTGAGAAGAAATGTGCCCTATAATTGGGTTGCATCAGGAATCATTGAGATTTCTGACCCAAAAAGAGGACACACCAGTATGTTGGCGTTTCAGAGTGAGCTTTGTCCAGAACTTCCTCCAGTCGTTGGAAATAAAGATTTTTGTGAACTGGACGCGTTGTTGACGCGGGTGGATGAACTCATTGTCCAAAGTGGGCTAGAAGGAAAGTTCGTTGGGTCGTTTTCCAAGAAGCAACGGAAAACGCAGAACAAGCGCAAGGGTTTGGTGGTGGCCTTGCGGTGTACGATCATTCGACTCTTGTTTCAGTTGCCCTACCGCAGGGCGGCCCGCGAGTTGGCGACGAATTATCTGTATCAGAAATTCTGCGATGGCACCCTAACCCAAGGGGAATTAACAGGTTTTATGAACGACGATTCGGGCGGCGAGGGCGAGGGTGAGCCACCTGTGAGTTGCATTGGAAAAGCGGTCCACCGTTCGACGATCTTCAGAAGGCCCTGGGCGACCTGCTGCTGCTGGGCGTGAGCCTGGCGGGCATGATTGCGCTACGCGGGTGGGCGAGGGCGTGATATGCGAATGCCAAAGTACGCCCGCCCTGCCGTATTCACCAACGCATGAGGATTGGGGCTATCCGCGTGGGGCACTCTAGCGATAATCTCGCGGTGCCGTATTGCGAAGAGATTGGCACCCGCTTTGCGCGGCATCGCACGGAATATGTATATGGCTGTTCCCCAAGGTAGACCGTTGTGTATTCATCATGGACCCAATCAGAGACAATACCGAGATTATTGAACGGCTAGGAAGCTCCTAAGTATCTGTGGTGCCATTAGTTATGAATTCTTGAGCTTCTAGATATGTTCGCACATACGGCGAGTCATCGGCCCATAACCACTCCTGCCTGGCGGCTAGTCTTTTGTGTAGGCCCGGGTGAACGGCCAGCGGGACGAACTTTGTAGGTTGTGTAGGTTGAGTCTCGCGCGAGAACAGCTTGGCCTGTGCCGGGGGGTGCCGTCTTCGAATGTTGCCAGAAAGAATCCTGCGTTCACTGGCGCCACAAAGCTCCGGTGGATCCGTTGGTTATGACCCGCCTACATCCCTTGGGCGGCTCAAGGCTTCACCCAGAGTCCGTTGAGCATCACCCGGCGCACTTGCCGCATCGCCGAAATGTTCTCAAGCGGATCGCCGTCGATCAGAATCAGGTCCGCCAGTTTGCCCGGCGCCACCGCCCCTAAACGATCCTGCGCGCCGAAAAACTCCGCGTTGTTCTTGGTCCCGGCCAAGATGGCCTCCATGGGTGTCAGTCCGCATTCGACCAACAGTTCCAATTCGCGGCAGTATGCATTTGGCGGCTCGCCATGGGACCCAACTACAATCTTGGCTCCGGCCTTGTGGCACATGCCGGTAAACTTCATCATGTTTTGAAAAGCCCGCACCGACTCCTCGGTCGCCCGGCGATCACCCTCGCGGGTCTCCATCGTAAAAAGCGTTGGCGAAACAACGACGTCTTTGGCAAGGATCAAATCGAGTAGCGGTTTCACGCGCGGCGAATGCTCAAGATCAAGCGTAGCCCACAACTCGGGCCTGGCGCGTCGCCGGGCGGCGTTTTCGGCGGTCACCGCGGCGACGAATCGCGCCGCCACGTCCGGCTCAGCCAGCGTAGTGCCAAAAGAGGTAATGTGTTCGATACCGTTCATGCCCGCTTCGATCGCTTTATCTGCTCGCACCAACTCCAAATGCGCAGTGACCGGCACACCGCGCTCTTGTGCCGTTGCGCAGGTGACCTGGATCAGGTCCAAGGGAAGCCGGTAATAAACCTTGATGGCCGAAGCGCCCTGATCCACAAAGCGGTTCACGGCCTCGCGGGTTTGTTCCTGATCGTTAAGGATGATGGCATTGCGAGGATACGCTGGGGGCGCGTTGTCGAAATGTGGGCCGGTCAGAAAACAGCGCGGCATAGGAACATCAGCGTTCTTGACAAAATCCCAGACGGGAATGGGCCTGCCGGGATCACGCACCGATGTCACTCCCCCCGCCAGCAATTTCGGCGGCCGCCCGGTATCGGGACCCTTTCCGATGTGAAAATGGGAGTCAATCAAACCGGGCAGTAATGTCAGGCCCGCCGCGTCGAAAACCTCGGCATCGGCGGGAATGGGCGTGGACTTTCGCGGCCCGGCCGCGACGATTTTTGTGCCGCGGATGACCACCGTCGAATTCTCTACCGGGTCGCCGCCCAGGCCGTCTATCAACGTTGCGCCGCGAATGGCCAGCACCCGATCCGCATCGGGAGACGGCACGTCATTGACTTCCCGCAGTCCCGACCATCGGGCTTTCTTCTCTCCAACCGTGAATTCGGCAATTCTCGGTTCGGCCAGAGGGGTCCCGGCTTCGTTCTTCGTCTGGGTTGAAACGGTGACTTTATACTGCTCACCCTCTGCGAGAGTTTTTGCGGGCGTGAAGGTGAACCGGGCACCACCTCGTGAGCTTTTCCATGAACCCTTGACCGTTGAACCGTCATCTGAACGTGTTACCTTGACGCTTCGTCCGTCGATGATGGTCGCTTTATCCATTACCGGCGCGAACTGGATTATGATCGGTTCCGATGGTGCGACGTCCTCCGCCTTGTCGGGCGGCGTCGTAAACAAGACCACGGGCGCGAGCTTTTCCTCGACCTTCAGATAGCGGTCGAAAAAGTTCATCACCAGTTCATACCGGTCCACGCCCAAGTCCTCGTCGCGGCCGTAGGCCAGTTCATGCCCGAGACCCAGCATGCCGAGTGCGACGTGATTGGCGTCGACACTTTCATAGGCATTGACCACTTGGGGCCAGTCGAGCCAATGGTTGAAATGGTCATGCTCGCCGCACGCCACAATGGTGGGCGCATAGTCTTTGGTTACGTATTCCGAACTCCATCGCGTGCCGTTGCCCATGGACTGGTAACCGGCGCTGATCCGGCTCGAGTAACCAGGCCACGGCTGGGGCTCGGGGCTGCCTTCGGGCTCGTCCTCGTCACGTTGGCGCTCGACGCCCTCGGCGTGGTTCGGGTCAGAGAGGCGTACGAGGGCGTAAGCGCCCTTGGAGTGTCCCCATCCGCCGATGTAGCGCGGGTCGATATTGTAAGCGGCGGCGTGGGCGCGGAGAAAGCGGATGGCGGCCGTGTAGGATTTCAGACCGTTGGTGTTGGAGAGCGCATGGCCTTTGTGATGTCCGTAGCGTAGCGCCACGGGACTGTAGCAGTGGTCAAAGATAGCGTATGCATAACCGCGCATCGGGAAACCGGTCATGTGAGGCCGGTATCCGCTGGGTAAAGAGCTTGGCGCCCGGGTCGTGAGGGTGGAAACCCAAAAGATCAGCGGCACCTTCTTTTTGGCTTGAGATGGATAGATGATGTCCATGCGGTGTTTTAGATCCAGGGGCGAACCGTCGCGCTCGATCAATTCGTCGGGAGATGAGATTCGGGGGCGGCCGGGGATGTGGTGTCGGCCTCTCTCGTTGACTACTTGCTCGTTGTATATACGGACGACGCGCTTCATTGTGCCGTACGAACCATGTTTGTCGACTTCCCAGAATACCAGGTCCGTGGCAACGCGATAACCGGCGGGCAGAAAGAAGCAGCGCATAGGAACCGGTTCGAGTCCGAGGCCGCTGAGCAAAGGGCTTTCTGCATCCCTCTCCATGCCGTAGATAGTGCCGAGAATGGCGTGCAGGTCCCCGTCGATTGCGGGCGACACGGCGCGCGTATCGCCACCATAGTCGACAGTAATGACGATGTAGCGCTGCTCGATGTAGTCCGAGAGGATTGCGAGGTCGCTTTCCTGTCCCACGCGCTCGACGGCCAGGCCCTTGACGTAGACGATGACCGGCGCCTCTTGCGGCGAGGCGCTCTCCTTGTCCGCAAAGTAGACGTTGAGCGGTATATCCTTTTCAAGCTTGTCGCTGTGCCACGCCGTCGATTGCCGCAAGTGGCTCTGCAATTCGGGAGGGTCTTCGCCATGCACTTCTTGTGCAAAGGCGCTTAGGAGTAATATCGATGTCAGGAGGCCATGCATTATTCCAACGCGCCGCAATGTTTCTCCGCCCATCGTTGCGTTTCTTTTGTCGCTTTTCATCATCTCTCCTCTCCATGCTGCTATCCGTCAGAATCTTGCCTTTTTACAACATTCATCGTACAACCCCACCATCACAAAACCTTACCGAAAAACTCAAAGAACCTCGAATTCTTCTCTGCGTTCCTCAGTGTCCTCCGCGGCTCTGCGTAAAAACCTTAATGTCTTTTCATCGCAAAGACAGTAACTCCTGAACAAATCAACTCTACTTCCTCATCTTCTCTGAGTCCTCTGTGATGAAAAATCTTCTTCTTTGGTTCCGGCTACGCCGCGCCAAAAGATCTGTGGTCAAAAAAAATCTTCATGCTCTTCATGTTCTTCATGGTGAACAATCTTTCTTAGTTCCGGCTATGGTGCCCAATGTCAGTGGCGCGAAAAACGGCCAGGCTATCTCCGCTGCGTGGTCGAGTGTGAGATTCTGCAATCAGGCAAAGCCTCTCGGATTTTCTGGACGCCCGCTTCGGAGACTTTGGAACCGTCCAAGCGAAGCGTTTGAAGTTTGGTCAGTTCGCTCAGGAAATCGAGCGCGGCGTCTGAAACGGGGGTGCCCCTAAGATTCAGATAGCGCAGGTTGGGTAATCCCTTCAAGTGCCGTAGACCGGGCCCGGCAACCTGGGTGCGTTCCAAGCTGAGCATTTCCAGTTGGACCAGCCCTTGAATGTTTTTGAGGCCCACATCGGAGACCTTGCTCCCTTTGAGGCTCAGCATTTTCAGATTGGTCATTTCCTGCAAATGTTTCATACCTGCATCGGTAACGTTGCCGCCGAGCACGTCCAGCCTCTCCAAATGAGACATGTCCTTCAACGCTTCCAAATCGGCATCCGAATTCAAGGTCAAGCTATTGGCCCGCCCCGATGCGTCCCGCGGATCTTGGGATGGACGTCTTCTTTGGCGCGAGACCTCTACATTCGTGGCGGCGTTTACGTTTTCCAGGTACTTGGTCATCATCGCGTGAAGTTTCTTGGTTTGCTCGGGCATCGTGGTGGACAAATCGTGTGCTTCAGAGAGGTCTTTGGAAAGGTCGAAGAGTTCGAGACGGTCCTCGGCCCAGGTTTTGACCAGTTTGAGGTCGCCCAGGCGGAGCGCCGTTTCGGCTGGGCGGCTGACGGCGTGGTGGAAGATGAGGAAGGGGTTGTTGCGTTTTATTTGGCCCTCGCCTTGGTTGTGAAGGACCGGAAGCATGCTGCCTCCATCAATGTTCTTGGGAAGCGGATTGTCGTAGCCGGCCAGTTGTGCGAGCGTGGGTAGGATGTCGAGGCCGGTAACGGGTACGCGGGAGACGGAGTTGTGCGGGATTTTGGGGCCGACGACGGCGAATGGGACGCGTAGGCCTCCTTCGTACATGGAGGTCTTGCCATCGCGGAGAGGGTAGTTCCGGGGGAGTGGCGCTTCGGGTGATTTGGGCATGGTGTTGCGCCCCCCGTTGTCGGACAGGAAGAAGATATAGGTGTTGTCGGCGATGCCGAGTTTTTGGACCTCGTCGAGCACTTGGCCGATGCTTTGGTCGACGTCGTATGTCATGGCGGCGAATTCAGGCATGCGGTGCCTTTGGCCGGGTTTCCATGTTTTGGTTTTTTCGAGTGTTTCCTGGTGGTAGAAGATGTCGAGGTGGACGGCGTAGTGAGAGAGCTGCACGAAAAACGGGGTCTCGCTGGCAGCCTGCTTCCGCATGAAGCTGATGGATTCGTCGGTGATGTGCTGCATGAGTTTGGGGTCTTCTTTGGCAGAGGGCCCCCCGCTGCCTTTGCCGCCGCCGGTACCATTGCCGGTGTAGCCGTCCGAGGCGTCGTAGCCCTGCTCCTGCGGAGTGATATCATCGTAGCGATGGTCCCACTTGCCGAAGTGGGCGGTCTGGTAGCGTGGGTCGGCCGCTTTGAGCATGCGTGGGATGTTCAACTGCTTGCGGTATATTGCGGGCCAGGCGTCTTGATCTTTTTGCATGAGGTGGCGCGCCGGGCTTTGGCCAACCTGGATGCTGCGCCGGGTAGGGCAGCAGAGGGGCGCCGGGGCGTAGCCATCCGTAAAACGCATGCCCATGTTCATGAGGCGTTCAATATTTGGCGTTTGGAAGTAATCGCTCTTGGTCTCGGGGTTTTCAGGATCCATCAGCGCCGAGGAGCCCACATAGCTTTGGTCGTCGGTGAGTATTAGGATGAAATTTGGAGGGTTGGTTGCGGCTTGGGTGATGCCCGGCGCGGCCAGCGCCACCAAGGCGGTAGCCATGCCAAAGGTCCAGGCGATAAAGTTGCGTCGGGGAATGTGTGTAGATTTCATAATTTCGTTATCCTTTCGTTGATGATGCGGGCTAGGAATAAAGCGACAACACGTCCGAATCGACGGACTTGAGGTAGTCCATTAGTTGCTTGTGGAGTTCCTCCGTCTTTTTCGGCATGGCCCCGGCCAGGTCTTTCGTTTCCTCAAAGTCATCTTTCAGGTTGAAGAGCAGCAACTTCTTGTCCCCTTGCCAGAATTTCACCAGCTTGTAATCGCCCACGCGGATTGCCGTGTGTGCGTAACTGCTGCTGTAGCGGTGAAACACCAGCCCCGGATTGGGCCGTTTCACGGAACCCTGCCCTTCATTTTCCAGCAGTCCGCGGAAGCTCCCGCCGTCTATGTCGTTCGGCAGGGTTTCTTTGTAGCCAACAATGTCGGCAATCGTCGGCAGAATGTCCCACCCGACCACCGGCACATTGCAAAACGAGTTCGGTTTTACGCCTGGGCCGCGCACGATAAAGGGCACCCGGACCCCGCCCTCAAACACCACCCACTTGCCGCCGCGCAATGGCCCGTTTCTGCTCGGCTTTTCGTAGGTCGTGGGATTGGAAAGGTTGCGCGTGGTGTTCGGAGGAATCCATCCTGCCGAGCCGTTGTCCCCCATGTAGATCACATAGGTCGAGTCGGCGATTCCCAGCTCATCCAGCTTGTCCAGGATTTTGCCGACGCCAACGTCCAGGTCTTCTGTCATTCCGCCGAAAGCAGGCACGTTGTGTTTTTTGCCTTTTGGCAACGCCTCGTATTTTTCCAGCATGGCGCGGCGCGTCTGCATGGTCACATGCACCGCATAGTGCGAGATTTGCACGAAAAACGGGCGCTCCTCCCGCGTGCTGCGCATCATGAAATCAAGCGCGCGATCCGTGATGCTGAAGATCCGCTTCGGGTCCTCCGTCACCGTGTAAAGATGCCACTTCCCCGACTTGCCGAAGGTGGAGGTGATGCTGCCTGGGCGGTTGCTCGTGTTGCCGTCGCCATCATCGTAGCCCAAGTGTTCCGGGGCAAGCTCAGTACGGTGGTCCCACTTGCCAAAGTGCGCCGCGGCATACTGTGGGTTTGCCGCCTTCAGGATGCGCGGTATGGTCGGGCGCGTGTTGTCGATCGGGTATTTCTCGCCAAAGCCCCGTAAACCCTGGCGCACGGGCATCTGTCCAAACTGCAAGCTGCGGCGGGTCGGACAGCACAACGCGGCCGGTGCATAACCCTGGCTGAATCGCATGGCGTGTCTTGCGAAGCGCTCCAGGTTAGGCGTCTGAAAATAGTCGCTCTTAGCGTCCTTCCGCGATGGGTGCATCTGCACGGAGGTCGCTGGCCAGCCCTGATCGTCGCTCAGGATGAACACGAAATTGGGCGCGCTGGTTTTTGTCTGGGCATTGCCAAGCGAGGCCAGCGCCGCCGAGGCGGCCGCCATGCCAAAGGTACGGGTGAGAAAGTTGCGTCGTGAAAACTGGCTAGATTTCATCTTTTGATACCCCTCGTCAATGATGCGGCTATTAAGTCGAACTGCAAGAGATCATTATCCGTCTTTTCCCTCATACAATCAACAACAAGTCAAGTGCATCGAATTCTTCTCTGCGCACCTCTGCGATCTCAGCGTTCTCTGCGTTAAGATCTTAATATTTTTTACAGAATAATGGTGATGCAGTCATGTTTAACACAATGATTCTGTAAGCATGATTCTGTTCATTCATTTTCATTTTGTTAAGAGAAAGGTTTCTGTGCTGAAAAGACATCAATCCCTATCCCGACAGCCAACAGTTCTTCTTAGAACTGTACACGGGCTCCGTCAGGAGACCATTCATGGTGAATCAATGATTCTCAATTTTCTGCATCCAAGATAATCAGCCGTCCTCAGCAGACGCAATTGGCGTTCATTAGCGTGCATTAGCGGCCAGTATAAGCAAAACCAAGAGGCAGTTGTTGCGCATGTCAAAATCTCCTTGCCGGTTGTAAGTTCCCACCGATAAAAGTCGATAATCTCCAGAAAAGCACCCTATCGTCATTCTGAACGAAGTGAAGAATCTCTTTTCTCCCAAAGACTTACACCCGAGAGAGATCCTTCGCATTCGCTCAGGATGACGGTGCTGCCGACTTTTGTCGGGGGAATCTTGTAATTCGATTATTCCCTTGCCTTATCTCGATGGCTTGAGATGTTTGTCGAAAAAGGCAAATATCTCTCCGATGACTTTAGGGTCATCAATATACTGATGCGGCATGCCGGGTTGAATGACAAACCGATGTTCCAGTCCGACCTCCTTGCAGGTGGCGGCCAGGCGCGTCATTTGGCCCACGCGAAATTTTTTGTCCAATTCGCCCACGCACAGAAAAGCGGGCGGATCGTCGGCGGTCACGTAGGCGTTGGTGCTGTTGATGCGGATTTCCTCGACGGACACTTCCTTTTGCTGGCGCAGGGCCGATTCACGCTTCGCCTGCCCAACACCCTCAAGATACCCATCTTCGATGAGAAACTCTTTGGCGTGCTGCCCGGCGGATGCGAGCACGACTTGGAAACGGGCCGATTGATCAGCATGGGGGCCCAGATCATCTTCTTCGTCCGCTTCGTTTATGAAGGCGGCCTTCGCCGCTCTGCTGCTGCCTTTGGAGTGTCCCGTGACCCCGATTTTCCCGGAGAGGTTCCATTGCTTCGCCTTGGCCCGCAATAATCGCGCGGCATGCTTTTCCGGGAACACGCGGCCCACGGGCGCCACCCTATCGCCGCCGTTATAATCCATGATGGCGCCGGCATAACCAGTCGTCAGCAGTCCGTAGATGTAGTAAGCCCGCTGGTTGATCCATTTTCCAGGGGTTTTGGTCGAGGTAATCTGGAGCATCAGCGGAACGGGATCGCTCTTTCCAGAGGGGTAGATTACATCCATGCCGACCGGCTGGCCCCGAACGTCGCATATGTGGACTTTGCGGTCGATGGCATAGCCCTCCGGCACAATGTAGATCCAATCGCGGTCCACCGGATGCTCCTCGTTCCTGAAGAGATAGCCGTACCAGAGGTCGATTTCGGGCAGCAGTTCGGGTGCGGCCGCGCGCGCGTCTTTTTCGTAGTCCACCTCGAATACGATCAGCCCCTGCTTGAGGAATTGCTGAATCAACTTTGCATCATCGAGTTGACCGAGACGCTTAGACGGAAGGTTCTTCAGATACACTAAGGCAGGATGCTTGGCTGCATCCGAATCGGGCATATGCACTTTGTATGAAAGTGTTCTGCCCAAAAGCGGGCTCTCCCAAGACAAGGAAGCAGGCGGAGTTTCCGCATATAGAGAATGTCCAAAACCAACACAAATCCCTGCAAGGAACAGGAACACCAGAGCACTTTTGAGGCGCTGTGATGTCCCATTCAACAATGTGCTATCTTCTGTGCAGTATATCATCATCTTTTCTCCATGAGCGGGGTTGCGTACACAGGTTTTTCCCTTCGTACAGTTCGCAAAGGCTGGGTTGCCCAAGACTGCCCGGCGGCTGACATTTCAGTCTACCCAGAGCAGGGATTGCTGTCAATACTTTTCGCGGCCAGCGCACAATCCAACACAACTCAGGGTGGCACGCTCAAACCTTAGCTTGGCAGTGGTTTCAATGCGTCAGTCTGTGCGGATAGCCCCGTCCATCAGCGCCAAACTGCCGCTTCCGGGCGATGGGTTTGCGTGTGGCACCTTCAGTTCGCCGACGCCGGCTTAGAGAAACTTTTCTATCTCGGCGTAGACGTTCCAGAAGCCGCTACCGTCGACGGCCGTTATGCCAGTAGAGCCCCACTCCGCGGCGGCCAAATACTGAGATATCGGATGCTTGCCGGGATACTTTATGAACTCTACATGACCGTCCATGAACAGCACGTTGGATCCACCGGGTACGTGATTATACCGGCTGGCCAGACCGGCCGGGTTCATATTACCCCCTCGGTCTTTGGTCCCCATAATGCCGTCGAACATGACGGGAACATTGCTCTGTGCCATTGCGCTGCCTGCCGGGTTATAGATGTCCGTGACCATAAACCGCTCGACACCTTCCCGCACTGCGTACATGATCGAGCTGCTTTCGTCGCCTGCCGACCCCGTCGCCATCACAGTCTCTCCCCAGTTATCGAAGTAAGCGTCGTCTCTATTGCGAAAGTCACCGCTGACTCTGAGGTCAACGTCGACGCCGAAATCGCACCAAAATCTCGTTCCCGTTCCCGTCGGACTGTCGCACACATTATTTCTGTGGTATGCCCGGGCCCTTACGTGGCCGCGGATCCCGTTGTCGTTCAGAACGACCCAGCCAAAGTGGCCATACGAATACCCATTGTCCAGCATCCTGACGATAACGAACCTCCTGTTTTTCTCAATGCTCAGATCGCGGGCCGAATTGAGTATGTTTTCCGGATCGCCAGCTGCAGCAGCCGCAAGCTGCTCTGCCAGGTCCTCGGGTGACTGGCTCGAGTCCGACGGACATGTAAGAAGTTTTATGTCCGTGAGATACTCCGGATAGACGCATTGGCCGCAGAACTGAGATTTGCCGTTCGACTCTCGCGCATGCGGCGGGAACAGCCCGCCTGACTCGTTGGCATACATCTTCATGACAAGGCCCATCTGTTTGAGGTTGTTGGCGCAACTCGCGCGCCGCGCCGCTTCCCGTGCCCGTGCCAATGCCGGCAACAGTATCGCCGCCAGGATCCCGATGATGGCGATGACCACTAATAGTTCTATCAATGTAAATCCGTGTCTTCGCGTCTTCATTTATTAATTCCTCCGTAGGTTAGCGCGTGTGGCCCCTTCTTTCCGGGCCATCGTCACTAGTGGTCGCCCGGCGCCGGAGTCCACGCTTTTTTGAATTATCCAACATTTTATCGTGCTCCAATCTGCTCATTTTGTCAAGACAATTCTCCGCATATTGCGCAAAACAGAGTGATGGCCCTTCCTAATACAAATAATATCAACAAGTTGCAAAGGATACGGGAAATTTGTCCCAAAAAGGACCGCGAGGCCCGAGACGGGCCACGAAATATCGGAAGAGATAAGTGGTCTTGCTCTGAAATTTGCTTGAAACTTTGGAATCTCCCGGAATTATCCTAGAATTACGTCCATGCGTCGCAGCCAATTGTGGACGGTCCTTGACAACGAATATCGTTTTGAGTAGACTTCAGTAGGAGCTCAAGCGCTTCCTGCGCCCAATGCCAATTGGTCGCCCGAGCGCACAGACGAAAGACGCGCGCGAAACAGTAGATGGCGGAGTTGTTGAAGAAGCCCCATGGCGGTCATTCTAGATTCTTCGACTACGTGTCTTGGATGCGTCGGGTCCTTTCGCGGTATTGACGGTGCAGTCACGGCAAGACATAGTCTGGTGGCACTTTTTCAACAGTTCCAGTGTCTCCTGTTTACCCGGGTTAGGTTTACAATGTTGATGATGACACGATCATGAAAAAGATGGACTCAAGCGGATTGCTGATTCGCCCGGCTCAGCCGGAAGATTATGCAGGGATCCGAGAATTTCTTATCGAGAGCAGTTCTCTCTATCCAGGTATAGAATTGTGGTGGGATAAACGTGTTCGCCCATCTCTAGAGCAAGACAGAAGGCTTGTTCTCGTCGTTGATGCAGGAAGTTCTCTTGAAGGGCTCTTCATCGGCAAGCCAGGCAATTTGGCCAAGCTGTGTACTTTGCGGTTGCGGGAGTCCGTTCGCAATCAGGGCGTCGGAAGGGTCTTGGTAACCGAGGGTCTTAGTCGCCTGTTGAATCGTAATACTAGCAGATTTCATGTCACTGTAAGTGAGGCCGCCGAAGAAGGCTCTACGTCATTCTTCGAGTCCATCGGTTTTCGGCGGATAGCAGTCGAACCAAATCGTTACAAGAGCGGGGTGGATGAGTTTATTTACTCATGCCCAAGTGATGAAATAGCCGAGATCATCAATAACGAGCTTTCGCAAGGCATTGAAAGGACACTATTCGGAGTTGTCCCTACACAAATGCCCAACGAACAGACCTTGCTGATGTCACTGAGACCGGAATATGCGGAACCCATACTTCAGGGTCGGAAGACGATTGAACTTCGACGTAAATTCTCCAAGAAATATGAGGGCGCAACGATTGTATTCTACATTACGCGTCCTGTGCAGCAGTTCATGTTTACCGCTACGATTGCCCAAGTAGATCACACTCAGAAGAAACGCCTTTGGAATATGTATCAACAAGAATGCGGCATTTCGCAGACCGCGTTCGATCAGTACTTCTCCGGCATAGATCACGGCTATGCAATCCGCCTCTCAAACGTAAGACTCGTTCCCAACCAACTTTTTCTGGAACACGCAAAGAAGGTCTGCCCAAAACTCCGGCCTCCACAATCTTTCCAAAGGTTGGCTCCAAGATCGCCATTGCTGCGTGCTCTTGATTTGCCTGTCCATGTTTAGGGAGGTTCTTGATGAGCGCAGGAATATTGTGTGAGAGTCAAATAAACAGATTGATTGAGCCAGGCGATGGAACGATTAGGCTTCTGAAATCAGCGGGGTGCCCTTTTGAAAAACTACCTAGTGGTGAAGCGTCCATAGATCTTCCCTTGGGTGATAAGTACTGGGAGATGCGAGGTAGTTGCCGAACCGGGAACGAATACAAGGTTACCGATCTCATAAGCAAATATTCCGAGCATCCTGACAACCCGAAACCTCTCGGAGACGAGTCAGTCCTGCTCAAAAGACAGCATGTCTACCTATTCAAAGCAGACTGCGAATTGGATCTGACCGATACGAAGATCGAAGGTAAGGCCACTGCTAGAAGTTCCATCGGTAGACTTGATGTCCTAGTACGGCTCCTTGTGGATGGTTCCGATGCTTTTGACTTCGTTGCCAAGGGCAAGAAACATGAGCTATACGTCGAGGTTACGCCAATAAGTTTCGACTTGGAGGTGAAACAAGGCACCACCCTGTCACAACTCCGCCTGTTTAAGGGAAAAGAGCATGATATATCGTTAACGAAAGAAGAACTGTCTCATGAAGAAGACGATGCCTTCCCGGTCTTGGATGAAAACGGAAAGCCCTATAGAGATCCTTGTCGTCGTCAACCGGATGACATATGGTTTCCCTTTCGCTTAGACCTTGATCCAGATCCAGTAACCGGGTGTTCCGCTTTTGTTACAAAGAAAAGTAAAAATCTTCAAGGCCTGCCGCCTATTGATCCTGACAAGAAAGATTGTTACGATCCCCACAAATACTGGGAGCCCGTGAAGGCAGAAGATGGTTTCATTTTGTTGGAACCGGATAGGTTGTACATCCTTCGTTCCAAGGAGCGGCTGAGCATACCAGGGCATCTTGCGCTTGAGTGCAAATCCTATACGACGCAAATGGGCGAATGGCGAATAGAGTACGCAGGCTTCGCGCATCCATACTTTGGCTGTTCACGAGATGACCATAGAGGCGCACCGATCATGTTCGAAGTTCGCGGCCACAATGTGCCGACGATTCTGACACACGAAATACCTCTGGGCAATGTCCGTTTTCTCCGCATGTCACAAACACCGGAAAAGCCCAAGGGAAAACCCTCCTATGAGGAACAAGAGCTTACTTTGTCTAAGTGCTTCAAGGCCTGGGGTTGAAGCCAACCTCAAGAAGTGTGATTACATGTTAAAGCAGGGACGTTTACCTGTTTGTTGGCTCGGGGATAGAAATTTCGGAAACAATTCTGGGAACGCCATACCTCATTGTTAAAGATCGATAGATCTCTTTTGTGTCCTCAGTCTGCTCCAATCCTCTCAGCCTATCAAGACAAATGTTCATTGCCGGGATAAAACGGTTATAGTTGGTTTTCCCAATCAACCAAGGGCCACATTTAGACCTTTACGCTAGGTCATGGACAAAAAGGAGTATGCGCTATGCGAAGTCTAAAATTCTCCGCGACTTTGGCTGTTTTGGTGTCCTGCTG
>SDBV01001375.1_pt1 | contig 36595 bp, 31 predicted proteins | sample 2277081 | NCBI WGS metagenome assembly SDBV01 (sample SAMN10402039, study PRJNA504765) | marine sediment metagenome | isolation source: marine sediment core GS10_PC15, 223 cmbsf | place: Arctic Ocean: Southern Knipovich Ridge | collected 2010 | reverse complement strand
AGGCAGAACGCCGACAATGCGCTGCAAGCAAGTGGACTGGCTCAGACGTCGGCCAAAATCGCGGTGAAGGGCGGTGGTGTCGTGAGCGAAGTGGTCGCGACCATGGGTGAGATCAATGCGAGTTCCGAGAGAATCGGCCACATCATAGGTATTGTTGACGAGATCGCGTTCCAGACCAACATTCTGGCGCTCAACGCCGCGGTCGAGGCCGCGCGCGCCGGCACACAGGGCCGGGGATTCGCTGTGGTGGCCACGGAGGTGCGCACGCTCGCGCAACGCTCGGCGAAAGCAGCGGGTGAAATCAAAATGCTTATCGAGGATTCCGTGAGCAAGATCGGCGCGGGCGCAAGGCTGGTCGATCAGGCGGGCGTGACCATGGAGGAGGTGGTGTCGAGCATCAAGCGGGTGACAGAGATTGTCGACGAGATTGCGGCCGCCTCGGACGAGCAGCGTCGTGGTATCGACCAGGTGGGGAAGGCGGTCATGCAAATGGACGAAGTCACACAGCAGAACGCGGCGCTCGTCGAGCAGGCTGCCGCCGCTGCGCAATCACTGGATGACCAGGCAAGCAGGCTTCACATCGAGATGAGCGCTTTCAGACTCTAATCCCCGAAGTTGTAGGGTCGGCCTGCATACAGGCGGCAATTCATTCGAGGTAACGGTACCGTGGAATTAGTGGACGGACTCGCGTCTCCTGAACGCCGGACATTGATCCAGCCGCGGCTGAGCATGAGCGGACCTCGTATTCTCTTCTGCTGGGCGCTGGCGGTTGCGCTTTGCATGTCCGGCATTTGCGCAGCGATTTTCTTTCAGGCCCGGGTCGACGCCTCTAACCACGCGGCCGAAACGTCAGGCAATCTCGCGGTATTGATCGAGCGCGACGTCGAACGTAACCTCGAACTCTATGATCTTTCGATGCAGGCGGTCGTCGAGGGTCTGCGTGATCCGGAAGTACGCAATTTGTCGGCGCATCTGAAAAGGCAGGCCTTGTTCGATCGGGCGCTGACTGCACGATATCTGTCGGCGATGGTCGTGATCGATGGGTCCGGTCAGGTCGTGCTCGATGCTGCGAGCGACACGCCGCATGCCGGCAACTTCGCCGATTTTCCATTTTTTACTGTGCATCGGGACAGCCCGAGCGTCGGACTCTATATCAGCAACCCGTATCATTCGACGTTTCGCGATCGTCCGCTCAGTATTGCGCTGAGCCGGCGCGTCTCTAACCCCGATGGCTCGTTTGCCGGTGTGGTTCTGATCGAGCTTGACCTGAACTATTTCCGGGCATTGCTAGATGGTTTGTCGCTGGGCTCTCACGGGTCCATATCTCTGGTGAGCCAAAAAGGGATTGTGATCATGCGTCAGCCGTACAGTGCAGCGATGGTCGGTCTCGACATCAGCCTTGCGGCCACGGTGCGTCATTTTCGCACCACCTCCGAAGGCATCTTCACTGCGACTGCATCGATCGATGGCGTGCGCCGGCAATACGCCTTCAAAAATTTTCAGAAGCTGCCCTTGATCGTGATGGTTGCGAAGGCGGAACAGGACATCTACACGCAATGGTGGGATCGGGCCATTCGCATGGGCTCGGCGATGGCGATTTTCTGTGCCGTCTTTGTCTGCGTGTCGGTCTGGCTCGGCATGCAGCAACGCGACTGCATGCGGGCCGAGGCCGAATTGCGGATGCTCGCGCGGACGGACGAACTGACGGGACTCAACAACCGTCGCACGCTTTTCGAGGCGCTCGAGCACGAGTGGCGCCGGGCTCGCCGCACGAGAAATCCGTTTTCGCTGCTCTTTATCGATATCGATAGCTTCAAGGCTTACAACGACACATACGGTCATCAGGCGGGAGACGATACGCTCGCGGCTGTCGCGTGTTGTATCAGCAGCAATGTTTCGCGTCCGGGCGACAGTGCGGCGCGCTATGGCGGCGAGGAGTTTGTGATCGTGTTGCCGGATACGGATGAAGCAGGCGCACTAACGGTAGCCGAAAAAATCCGCGCATGTGTCAGCGCGATGAATATCGCGCATGCCGCAAGCGTATATGGACACGTCACGGTGAGTATTGGAGCAGCAACGAGAATTGCGAACCAGGACACCGAAGTGGATACCGTGCTGCAAACGGCAGACCAGGCGCTTTATCAGGCCAAACACGCCGGTAGAGATCGCGTTGCCGTGTATGGAGAAGAGGCTACCGCGTGTCTTCGACGTCGCGCGGGCTGATCACGCGTTGAAAAGCGCTCAGGAAGGCCGCGCGCTCCAGCGACTTTTGCGCTACCGTGGCGGTGTCGCGGGTAGACTGGAGTCCTGGACATGCGATTTCATCTCAGCCTCCTGGCCACTTGCCGTTAGCCTGGTTTTCGCGTCATAGTGATCCCTATGAAAATACTAGTTATCGACGATCATCCGGTTCTGAGAGAGGGGATTGCCGCCCTGTTGCTGCAGGACGGTGCGGACACCATTGTGCTGCAGGCCGGGAGCGGAGCTGAAGCAATTGGACTTATCAATGAGCACGACGACCTCGACGCCGTCGTGCTCGATCTGCGACTGCCGGACATGAGCGGCTTCCAGGCGCTCGCGGCGTTTGTGAAGATCCGCCCGGCCTTGCCGGTCGTCATCCTGTCATCGTCGGAAGATCCCCACGATGCACGCGAGGCATTCGCGCACGGCGCACTAGGCTATGTGACTAAATCGTCGAGTCGGTACGCCTTGCTTTCCGCCATCAAACTCGTGCTCAACGGCGATCGCTATGTCCCGACGCTCATGCTCGACGAAGGTCCGGACGCACGGTCCGAAACCCTTAGCCAGTATGGCGGAGGCGGCATGTCGCTGACACCGCGTCAGATCGAAGTGTTGCGGCTTGTTAGCGATGGTCGTCCGAACAAGACGATTGCAAGCGAACTAGGTTTGTCCGAGAAGACGGTCAAGGCTCATATCACCGCCATCTTTAAGGTGTTGAAGGTGGTCAACCGCACACAGGCGACCGTCGCCGGACGTAAGGCGGGGCTGATCTAGCTCGGCGAAAGCAATGCGCACGAACGACAGGTCTCGAAAGTTCGCAAGGCATCCCGCAAACCGTTGACGCACAGAAATTCCCGCGATTTAACCTTTCGTGCAATCGCCATGAAATGCTATCGCCTTTGCAATTGTTGACAGAAATTTTTCGAATAGCTGGTTAGCCTCTGTTCAAAGAGCGAACGGGAAGAATCACCATGCGTCCGAGCGCACGAGCGATCGTGTTGCGCTTCATGCAGCAGCGCGTTGCCGGGCGATTGGAGATCCCGACCACCGTCCACGCCGATTTCGCCTTGAGCGTTCCGGCTTGCTAACTCTATCCAATGACTTCAAAACGCTTGCACGACGAGCAGATCAAACTTTTGTTCGATTTTGTTACTCCAGCGGTTGTTTCTGCAGCATTTTTCGCGATTGTATTTGTATTCGCTGTTCGTCAACTGGGCTACCTGGATCTGGTAAATAGCATTTGTTGGCTTGTCTACATGATTGCTTGTGGAGCCTGCCACGTTACTCTAGCCCATCTATTTAAGCGCAGAGAATCGCTCAAAGCCGTATCGCGCAACTGGGCAGCGTGGTTCACCATCATCTGTCTGGCTGAAGGCACCGGATGGGGATGCATCGGGCTCGCAACGGGGGGGCAAGGAGAATTCGAAACACTCACGCTCCTCAGTGCCGGTGGCGTCGCCGCCGGGAGCATACCGGCGTTTAGTCCATACCTCCCCGCGTTGATTTCATTCGTCGTGCCGGCCACGATGATTTATGCCTTAGTCAACCTGACTTCGGGCGATAAATTCCATCTTGTTTCCGGGTCGTTCCTGTTTATTTACACCGTAGTGCTAATTGTATTGGGAATTCTGGCGAACCGGGCAATCAGGCAAGGCATCCGGCTCAGGATAAAATTCGAGGAAATGACGGTTGCTCTGATGTATCAGAAAGAGCTGGCGGAGAACGCACAGGAGGCAGCCGAGCGGGCAAGCCTCGATAAATCCCGTTTTCTGGCCGCAGCCAGCCATGATCTACGTCAACCCACCCATGCGCTCAACCTCTTTGTCGGTGCGCTTCGTGGAGTACCCATGGCGCAGGAAGGTCGAGAGATTGTGAGTCACATCGAGGCTCTGACCGACGCACTTGACAAACTTTTCGCCGCATTACTGGACATCTCGAAACTCGATGCAGGAATAGTCGAGGTTCATCGACACGCCTTTGAGATCAACATCATCCTGTCCCGGGTATGCGCGGATTTCTCGAGGGATGCCTCGGCTAAAGGCCTGGTACTTAAATACGTACCAAGTCGCGCCGTAGTGAATTCGGACCCAGTGCTTGTCGAGCGGATCGCACGCAACCTGATCTCAAACGCCGTACGCTACACCGATACAGGAAAGATCATAGTGGGCTGTCGCCAAAGAGGGGCAGGCATAGCAATGCAGGTCTGGGATACAGGAGCAGGAATTGCTCCCGCTCACCAGGAACTCATATTTCAGGAATACTATCAAGTTGGTAATCCAGAACGAAACCGGGAGAAAGGGCTCGGACTCGGGCTTGCGATTGTCCGCAGACTCGCGCACCTGCTGGAAAGCACCATCACGCTACGTTCAGTGCCAACACGCGGATCATGTTTCGAGGTGTTGCTCGAACGCGCCGAGTTCTCTACTTTTTCGCCCATTTCCGTCGAAGTCGATCAAATCGATGTCGCTCACGGCAATGCGTTCATCGTAGTAATCGACGACGAACAGGCAATTCGGACGGGGATGTCGATCTTGTTGTCGAGCTGGGGCTATGACGTCATCGTGGCAGGCTCAGCCGACGAGGCGATCACCATGCTGTCTGCAAAGTGGCAGCGACCAGATTTGCTGATTTGCGACTTCCGCCTGCGGGGAGAGGAAACTGGCGTCGACGCGATTCATCGACTATGCACCGAATATAACGATACGATTCCCGCAATGCTGATCTCCGGCGACACTGCCGCCAATCGACTGATTGAAGCACAGTCGAACGATTTGCTGATTTTGCACAAGCCAGTGTCGAATATGGCGCTGAAAACTGCCATTGTCGAACTGATTGCTGCCGAACCTTCATCGGACTGACTGACCACGAGTAACCGAGCCTCTCAAAGGCCATAAGACGTCTCGAGACCTATGTCCAATGTACTGACGACCACTATTGGTAGATGCTTAATCCAGTCGCCGCTTGAACGCTTCTGGTTGCAAGATGGGTTTGACGGTACTTTAGCCGGCGCAACGGCGGCGTCTCAACCACAGCAATCCCTGTCGATGAGCTGAGGTAGCCATGAGAATCGCTATTCTCGAAGACGATACCGTTCAGGCCGGCCAATTGACCGAAGTGTTATCGGTAGCGGGCCACATCTGCCATATCTTCGCCGCGGGTGACCAGCTGGTTCGGCGACTGCGTCGCGAAACATTTGATCTTCTGATCCTTGAATGGGTTGTCCCCGGCATGTCAGGCGAAGATGTATTGCGATGGACGCGACAAAACCTGTCGAACTGTTTGCCGGTCCTCTTCCTGACGAAGCGCAGCCGTGAGAGTGACATTGTGTCGATTCTGAACATGGGTGCGGACGACTATCTCGTCAAACCGGTGGCGATGGCAATACTGAGCGTGCACGTCGAAACACTGCTGCGGCGAGCTTATGCGTTCGACCCAGCCGCAACCCGAGCCATGTTTGGACAGATTGAGTTTAATCTGACATCGCAACAGGTCCACATGAGCGGCAAAATCAGGGCGGTCACGCAGAAGGAGTTTGCACTCGCGCTGCTGTTGTTCCGCTACATCGGTCAGCCGGTTTCGCGCGCGCACATTATCGAAACAGTCTGGGGCCAAGCCAATGACGTCCTCTCACGGACTATAGACACTCATGTGACGCGTGTCCGTGCCAAACTCGGGCTGCGCCCGGAGAACGGGTTTCGGCTCTCCTGTGTGTACGGCTATGGCTACCGGCTCGACTCAGTCGAGAAAGAGGAGGGCAGAGAATCTGCGTAGCCAGCTAGAACTGGTGCCTTAACCCCACCGTACCCCCGAGCTGAGTCGACTTCGGCGCTGAGCCGAGGGCATTTGCGCCTTGCAACTGCGCGCCGATCAGGTCCTGTCGATACAAACCGTAGTCGCTTTCGAGGTAAACATCGGTACGCCTCGATAAGTTATAGTCGGTAACGAACTGGAACTGCGATGCTGAACCGTCGAGGCTGGATGTCTTGCCTGATTGCCAGGTACGCCAATAATTAAATGACAAATGCCATGCTGTGCCGAGGCTTTGCGTAACACCGGCCGTCATCATTCGACGCGAGCTGAAGTCGAGATATTTGAGGGCAGTCAGCTCCTGCTGCGTAAAGGGGCCATTCAGGAAAGAGCTGAATCCGGCATCGAGCCTGTTCTCGTAATAGCCCGTGTGGAATTGAGTCGCATCCCATTTGTAGGATCCGCCCGCAGTCCAGATCTTCGCGAGCGAACCGTTTGTTGAATCGCGGGTCAGGGAATAGGCGGCGGCAAGATTGATTGGTCCACCGGGCAACCAGCCAAGACCGAACGCCATCTGCGAGCCATATGAAGTGTGGCCGGCATCTCCACCGAAAGCATAGGAAGCTTCAGCGAAGACGTTATCTAAACGCATGATGTATTTTGCCAGGTTGCTGGTCCAGATACCGGCCGTCAATGTCAGTTCGGGCTGAAACGAATTCGCATATGGAATCCACGGATTCGAGGCGTAGGCCCTCGTCACCGTGTCAACCAGTGTATTCGTCTGCCGGCCAAGCGTCAGTTGCCCCAGGGTTGCGGAACGCAATCCGACGAATGCGGTATTCCAGAATGGAAGTGCCGGATCAGCCTGCCCAGAGTTGGAGAAGAAGCGATTCTCAATTCGGAAGATTGCCAAGAGACCTTGCCCAAGATCTTCGAGACCGTTGATACCGATGCGACTCTCCGATAGTCCTCCCGTCCCCATTTCCAGAATCGATTTGCCGTCAGCGCTCGCGTTGGTCATGTAGCGGATGTTTGCGTCAGTCAATCCATAAAGTGTCACGCTCGATTGCGAGAATGCACTTGTCGATGAGACGATCAAAAACAACCCTGCGAGATGTCTGTTTTTCAAATGATCCGCTCTTCAAATGAAAGTTGGCTTTTGGCGGCGTAAAGCAAGAACCTGCGGAACGTTGCAATTATCCACCTGTTTTCAACTCAGTTGGATGTCAGTTGAACATGAAATTTCGTAGATGTGGTGTTGCTTTGGAGGCAGGCAAGCCTACATGCAGGTCCACTAGACAGATGCTGGATCAGATCAGCTTATGACGGGCCGATCCCCGAAATTTGCTTTCGACAGGACAAGGTACGAGCTCAGGAGCAAGACCGTAGTGGTCGCGAAGTTCGATGCAAAGCGTTTGGTTGCCCCTCCTGGCTAACGACCGGTTTCACAAAGCTTGACAGTCTCGTTGACCCGATGCAGTTAAAGTTCGTGCCGTCGCGTGCGCGTAGATCCACAGGCGGAAGCCGCTCGGCTACTTGTCAATAAAGAAGAGGAAACTTATGAATCAAATCGCAAAGATTCTGGCCGTCATCGCTGTCACGCTTGGTATTTTTGCACCGGTACTAGCCGAAGCGCATTCGCATCGTGTGTGCCATTTCGATCATCATCATCATCGTGTTTGCCACTGGGTGAAATAACACGCTGCGTGATCCTGGTAAAGCGGAACCAGGCTGCGGTTGAGGCTCGTCGGTGAGGTAGATCAGGCTGTCGTGCAAACGCCGTCCGGGGTGTATGTTTCATGAAATATCGATTGGCTATACTAATTTATATGGTGATGGTTTTTCTGTCCGAATGTGGAGTCTTCGGTTGCGGTGGAGTCGCCACAACGCGTTGATAGGATATGACGAGAAAAGGCCAGGCGCGCAAAACGCGCACGAAGGAGATGCTCCTGCCGCTACCGGCAAGCATTGTGAAGCAGATCTCTCTCGAGAATCACATGTCGCTCGTGGTCATGAGGAACGGACACGGTACACAGGACACGATGACGGCCCTGCTGCAGATACTCTACATGACGTTCTACCTGCTAGATGGAAATTGTTCTGAGGTTGACCTGGCGCTGTTTCTGGAGGTCGAGACGGGCCTGGACAAAAGCATCCGGACGGCGGCACAGGGATGCGACTGGCAGGTGGACGCGCAGTGGTTACCGGCGATTGAGCAGGTTCTGCGGCGCAACGATGAAATCATGGGTAGCCTGCCGAAGTACTGTTACGCCGAGGCGTGGGGCAAGCTCACGCGCTTTGTCGGCTCGACGCAGATGTCGCCGTTGCCGGGCAGCCGGTTGAATGAGGTGCTAGCGTGACCGATGGACATTATCGCATCCGCGGAAGCGATAATGGGTCGAGCTTGAGGAATCGACGCGAGGAACGCGAGCGTTGTCATGCGAGGCTCAACAATCTGTGACGATGCTTTACATTTGCTTTAGCCGATCGTTGTTAGTATTGTGCTGATGGCCGCACCCCCGGGGCCATCGAGATGCCAGATTGGTCTCTGGCACTGCTTCTTCGAAGTTCAGCGCGCCTATGTCGGCGCGCTTTTTTTCTCAGCTACACCCAACCTTTTCCTCGAAGCGAAAACCATCGCATCCCGCTCATGGACCGCACGCACCGTCGCACCCGGAGCGCGCCGCGTGTACAGGCGATTACTGACTATTCGTCCGTGGTTCTGGCACAGTTGCGAGGTCTACGATACCGAGAAAATCCAGTTGAGAAAGACGCTCCTGCAGTTCGGTGACGAATGTTGAATAGCTCGCGTCATTGGAGAACTTGCCGATCCATTGCTCGATCTCCGTCAAGCTTCCTTGCTTTGCGAGCCTTGCCAGTTCCTCAAGATGGGCTCCGGAGGGGCGATTCATTTGAACCGGTTTGCGAGTAGCCGTCCCGATTGGACTGGAGAGGATTGCTGCCGTACTCGGGACCTCAGACTGGGTATCTGTTTTGTTTTCGAGCGCCCGAACTATCAGTTCGAAATTAAATGTCGTCCCATGTCCCGGCGTGCTTGCAACCCGAAGTTCGCTGCCCATTGCATTCACAATGCTCCGGGCGATGAACAGTCCCAGCCCGGTTCCACCGCCAGTTTCCTGAACCTGCCGAAACGCATCAAAAATGTCCGTATGCTGTGAGAGATCGATGCCAATCCCGGTGTCCGAGACCTCAAAGGCAATACATAGTCCTTCCTCGACAGGTAGTTCGTGGACGGTAAGCGTCACGATACCCTCGCGGGTAAATTTCGCCGCATTGGAAAGCAGGTTGAGCAGGACCTGTTGCAGGCGCCGCCCGTCGCATTCCACAAGCGAGGACAATGCGGCTTGCAACTGGAAGCGGAATTCGTTGTCCTGCCGCGAACAAAGTGCTGTGGCAAATTCTGCGACGTCGAGCAGCAGGGCGGATATGTCAGTCGGAGCAGGTTTAACATCCAGTGGCTGCAGTTCCGCCTTTGTATACTCCATGAGTTCGTCAATCAGGTTGAGCTGATACTCAATGCTGCGCTCGATTGCGCGAATGAGGGGTTGCTGATTTTCGCGAGCGTGTTTGAAAAGCCGTTTCGAATACATACTGATCGTTGATAGCGGGGCACGAAGGTCGTGTCCGATATAGCCGATGGTCTCAACCTTCTGCCGGTTCAATTCCTCCGCGTGGTGCAATGCGTTGTTGAGTGCCTGGGCCTGATGTGTCATCGCCACCTGAATCTCGAACATTTCCCGCAGATGCCGTTGCAAGCGTGCAGCCACCACCAGGCCAAAGCCGTTGATCAAGACCAGCATCATCAGTGCAGGTGCGTCCGATCGGACGATCTCCCGCTGCTTTATGGCGACCAGAACAAAGATTACGCTCGACGCGAGCGCAATCGCCGCTGAGATGCCAAATCGATTGGGTACGAAAAAGTACATAAGCATCAACAATGCACACATCGACATCGCGTGCCGCAGGAATTGCCCAGGCAAACACCACGTGATGACCATGAATATCGTCATCCCGGTTACCGTGATGACGGTCGCCACGATCCTGGGGGTCAGGATCGATGCCGGCCAATGTAGCAGGCAGTAAAAGCAGCACGCTGCAATCAAGGCGAACGACAGGCGCACTAGCACGAGGAACAGCGTAAGAGGGGCGAAACCCAGCGCTTCGATATCCGCGAACGAGAAAGCAAGGAAGAGCGCAGAGCCGGCAATCAGAACGAGACGCAGCGATGAGCGAGTCATCGGTAGATGGTGCCGCTGGAACGCGGCTTCCGAATCCCCGCGCCGGGAGGCAGTCCAGGATATGAATTTTGTAAACCAGGTCATTGGTTGCGGCAAACGATTCTGTCAAGAGGCACCGAAAAATATAAGAAATCCTAATTTAATCAATGAATTTCCCTGTGCGGCAAACGGTGGTCCCTGGCATCGGCGGTGCGGATTGTTGGGTCGCCTGGTTAGCTTACTCCACAAGGTTGTTCGGTGGCAGTCTGACAAATATTGAAAGGTCGCAATGCTTGAGCACTCGCTTGTCAGTAATATTAAACACTTCATTCATCATCTTATTCGGCACCGATAGTGCGGTTTTGTGCTATCAGACTGTCTTGCCGGATAGTACGATCTTGCCCCTCTGTTGACGCTATCTAAAGCGATACGGAATTACCACTCGGATTGCCCGTTGTGGAGTTCGAAGCGATAAACGGCTCAGACTCCATCGCTGTGTGGGTGAAGTGTCGTATGCATGTTTGGTGGCATTGGGGAGTTGTGTATCCGCTTCGAACACTCTCTCGGAACCTGCATGCCATCGCTCTTCCTTGTCGTTGTCATGGCTGGCCACGCTTCGCGAATGAATTCGACTGATGTTTCGAAGCTTATAAATCATCTGATGATTTTGGCAATCGTAAACCAAAAATAAATTGTTAAATTTGGTCATTCGGGGAAAAACAAAAACATTAATCCGCTATTCAAAAGTTCGGGGGTGCGTCGGAGTGTCTAATTCAAACACTTTTACGACAAATTCAACGGTGGCCTCGGTTGTCGCGTTGAAGGTCCATCATGAATCTGATTCCTCCCTCTTTCCGACCCGCCGGCTCGCTATCCGCAGTCAATCCGTTCAAGGCCTCAAACGCCTTGGCTATGGAAGGACATTACCTGCTGGTTGAACTGCACAACCATGCGCACCTGAGCTCGGTGTATGGCGAGGCGTTCGCTCACAAGGCTACGCGTGCGCTACAGCAGCGAGTTCAGCTATGGGGCGCGTCGGTGATGGATCTTAGGCCAGGTATTTTCCTGGCTATGTTTGCGCCTCATGTGGCGATGCCTTCGACGAAGAATTCATGTGAATTCGTCCTCCGTATGGAGGGCTGGCAGTTGGAGTTAGCTGCCATCCCGTTTGAATTCGAGGAAGGGGCCGCCCTTCCTGTGGTCACGGTGAAATCGGTGGGTTCGGGGCATCTTGGCCCCATTGGTGGAGGTTTCCACTACCCAAAGACGCTGGATCATGTGGACGCATTGTCGCCGCAATTGCCGTTGCCTCAGTTCGGTGCCGAGTGGAGCCTGGACTACAAACGTGGCATGGCGCAAGCCGTGGCTCTGGTGCACGCGCTTAACACTGAGCAGATCTGCCTCGAGTTCCAGTCGGTTGTACGTCATGACCAGGCTGGAGTGGAGCTTTACGCGGAGGGATTGCTCCGCGTTTCGGGGCTCGCGGGAAGCGGCGGCCCGGCGAGTTTCATTCCCTCACTCGAGCGGTTGGGACTGGTACGTATGCTGGATCGTGCAGTGGTGTTGGCCGTGCTAGGCGAACTGGAAAGGAAATCCAGCGCGAAACTTGGTTGCAACGTCTCCGCCAGCAGCTTGATGCTTGACTCCTTTTGGATGGGCATTGTTGAACGTCTTGCTGCCCGGCCGGATGTGGCTGCCCGTCTGACGATTGAGGTCACGGAAACCGCACCGCTTCCTGATTTCGATGTTGCTGTGGCTTTCGTTCAACATTTAAAGAAATTGGGTTGTCAGATTGCGCTCGATGATTTTGGTGCGGGCCATAGCAATGTCGCGTTCGCTCTGGCTGTGAAGCCGGATGTGATCAAAATCGACGGAGCTTATTTGCATCGCGCGAGGGCTTCCGAGCAGGATGCCCTGATATTCCGGAATCTGGCGTCACTGTGTAGGGCTTTGGCGCCTCTGGTGGTGGTTGAGCAGGTGGAGAGCGGGGAGGACACGCGGTTAGCGGTAGAGGTTGGGGCGGCCGGACTGCAGGGTTTGGGTGTGGCGCAGTCGGGGACACGTCATCGATGTTTGGTCCGGGGATCGATTCGTAGCAATAGCCTTGGGCATTAGGACAACTTAGCGTTTGAGGCGCGACTGAGCGCCGGTAGTCGATGAAGGCGCTGTCAGGTTGACAAATACGTAACGATACAAATTTGCAAGTGAGCGAGTGATGAATAGCAGTTATCGAATTGTCTGGAGTCGTGTAAGAAACGCTTGGATTGTCGCTTCTGAGTTGGCTAAGGGCTATTGCGCGGGCGTACAGAAGGGGCGTGCTGTTCAGAGCAGGGATGAACATCCTGGTACGCTTAGTGCAATATCATCTGCTGTGTTTCTGGTTCTGTCATTAGCAGGAGCAGTTTATCCTCTCGTGGCGCAGGCCGGTATTATCGGCAATAACACTACGGTGGAGGGTTCGAACTCGAGTCTAACAAACAGCTTCGACAATCAGGGGCTGGGCGGTGGCTACACGACGGCATCCATGAATGGCGTGGCGCTGGTGGGAGCGTCGGATACCTGCGGCATGATCAATCCATTGACGGCCAGCTCGGTCTACGGTACCGGTTCGACTTACAGCGGTGGGCTGTATGGATTCGGCCAGCAAACGACGGCGACTACGTGGAGCGTTCCGGCGAACGCTGGGGCAGGGCAGCCGACGGGGATCAATGACTTTACCACTGCGCAGACGTTTGGTCAGGTCAGCGTTACCTCGGCTATTGTTGATACGGCGTCTCAGGGTACGGCCGCGCTGGGCATGAACACCTTTGCCGTGGGCTGCGGAAGCTCCGCGACCGGATTGGGTGCTACCGCCATCGGCTGGGGTGCTCAAGCGCAAGGCGTGAGTTCGGTTGCAATGGGCATCAACGCAACGGCTTCAGGCCAAGGCTCTTTTGCGTTTGGCGCACAAACGACAGCGTCGGGCACCGATTCGATGGCGTTCGGCACATTGGCGAACGCCACGGGCGATCAAGCCATTGCGATGGGCGCTACCTCAACTGCAAGCGGAGGGCAAAACGTAGCGATCGGATATGCCGCCAACGCGACGGGCACGGGGAATTCAACCGCATTGGGTGGTTTTTCGACTGCAAGCGCGATAGGCGCCACTGCGATCGGTACGGGCGCGACTGCCAGCGCGAACTTTGCAATCGCACTGGGCGACTATAACGCCGCAAGCGCGACGGAAGCCATTTCGATCGGTACTGGCGCGAATGCGAACGCGGTTAATTCCGTGGCGATTGGCACGTCCGCATCGGCAACCGGTGGTACGGCTGTTTCGATTGGCGATGAGAACACCGCAAGCGGCAATGGTGCGGTGGCTATCGGAGACCCGAGCGTTGCTACCGGCACCGGCGCTGTGACGGTGGGCGCAAACAATACGGCGACGGGCACCGGTGCGGTGGCGATCGGCAGCGCCAATTCGGCCTCCGGCACGGGCTCAATTGCGATGGGTAGCAGCAGCATCGCGACCAACGGCGCTGTAGCACTCGGGGTTGGGTCGAATGCAACCGGTGTCAATGGTTCGGTTGCAATCGGTAACTCTGCGACGGCGACCGGCAACGGAGGGATAGCCCTTGGCAACTCGGGAACTTTCGATGCGACCACCCTTGCGACGGGGGGTGACGCTGTGGCGCTGGGAGATGGATCCACGGCGAGTGGCAGTGCTGGTTCTGTCGCCGTCGGTGCGTCGAGTACAGCCAGCGCGGCTAATGCTGCGTCGTTCGGGGCGGGTTCCGCCGCGTCTGCTACGGCGGCCACGGCATTGGGCCACAGTGCCACCGCCGGTGGTGTGTCCTCGGTCGCTATCGGGGACACCGCTACGGTCGGGAATGTGAGCGACGCAGTGGCACTTGGTGCGACTGCTAGTGCCACGGTTGCGGGCTCGGTGGCGCTGGGCTCCGGCGCGGTGACGGCAGGTTCGGCGACGGCCGCAACCGGCGGAACGGGAACGGTCAGCAGTTCCACGATTGGTGGTCAGACTTTCGGTACGTACGCGGGCACCAGCTCCGCCGCCGGTGTGGTCAGCGTGGGCGCCCCCGGTTCCGAGCGCCGTATCCAGAACGTGGCCGCCGGCCTCGTCAGCAGCGCCAGTACGGATGCAGTCAACGGCAGCCAACTGTATAGCGTGGCCAGCACGACGGTGTCGAGCATTACCAGCCTGTCGACGTCGGCTTCGACGGGCATCGGCTCGCTGTCGACGGGGCTGAGCTCGACCAATAGCAATGTCGCTTCGCTGTCGACGTCGGCTTCGACGGGCATCAGTTCGCTGTCGACGGGGCTGAGCACGACCAACAGCAATGTCGCTTCGCTGTCGACGTCGGCTTCGACGGGCATCAGCTCGCTGTCGACGGGGCTGAGCACGACCAACAGCAATGTCGCCTCGCTGTCGACGTCGGCTTCGACGGGCATCAGTTCGCTGTCAACCGGACTGAGCACGACCAACAGCAGCGTGGCTTCGCTGTCGACGTTGGATTCGACGCGTATCAGCTCGCTGTCGACGGGTCTGAGCACCACCAACAGCAGTGTCGCGAGCCTGTCAACATCAGCCTCGACAACGGCTAGCTCGCTGTCGACCGGCCTGAGTACAACCAATAGCAGCGTGGCTTCGCTGTCGACGTCGGCCTCGACGGGCATCAGTTCGCTGTCGACCGGGTTGAGCACGACCAGCAGCAGTGTCGCCAGCTTGTCCACATCGACTTCGACGACGGCCAGCTCGCTGTCGACGGGACTGAGTACGACCAACAGCAACGTGGCTTCGCTCTCGAGTTCGGCTTCGACCGGTATTGCCTCGTTGTCAACGTCGGCTTCGACAGGCATTAGCTCGCTGTCTACGGGTCTGAGCACGACCAACAGCAGTGTCGCCAGCCTTTCCACATCGACTTCGACGACAGCCGGCTCACTCTCGACTGGCCTGAGCACAACGAACAGTAGCGTGGCTTCGCTGTCGACGTCAGCCTCGACCGGCATTGCCTCGGTGTCGACGTCGGCCTCGACGGGTATCAGCTCGCTGTCGACCGGCCTGAGCACAACCAATAGCAGCGTGGCTTCTCTGTCGACATCCGCCTCGACGGGTATTGGCTCGCTCTCAACGGGCCTGAGCACAACCAACAGCAACGTGGCCTCGCTCTCGAGCTCGACTTCGACCGGTATTGCCTCGGTGTCGACCTCAACCTCGACGGGCATCAGCTCGTTGTCGACGGGGCTGAGCACGACCAACAGCAGTGTCGCCAGCTTGTCCACATCGACTTCGACGACGGCTAGCTCGCTGTCGACGGGTCTGAGCACAACGAACAGCAGCGTGGCTTCGCTGTCGACATCCGCCTCGACGGGTATTGGCTCGCTCTCTACAGGCCTGAGCACGACGAACGTTAACGTAGCTTCACTGTCGACCGGGCTGAGTACAACCAACAGCAACGTCACGTCGCTGTCGACCTCAACCTCGACTGCGATTGCCGCAGCGAAGACGCACTACTACAGCGTCAACGACAACGGCACGCAGCAAGGTAACTACAACAACGACGGCGCGACGGGTGTCAACTCGCTGGCTTCCGGTACCAACGCTACGGCATCCGGCGCAAGCAGTGTCGCGGTGGGCGACGGCGCCAACGCCAACTCGAACGGCGCGGTCGCTGTGGGTCAGAACGCATTGGCCACTGGCGGTCAGGCGGTCTCCATCGGCGCGGCCAACACGGCAAGCGGTGATGGCGCGGTCGCAATCGGCGACCCGAACATTGCAACGGGGACGGGCGCCGTCGCCATGGGAGCGAACAACACCGCTACAGGCAACGGTGCTGTAGCCTTGGGCAACGCGAACATCGCTTCCGGCGATGGCTCGCTGGCTCTCGGCAACAGCTCGACTGCCGCGGGTGCAGGTTCCCTGGCGTTCGGTTCGAACGCCATAGCGAACAACCCGAACGACGTGGCGCTCGGCAGTGGTTCGGTAACGGCTGCACCGAACCCAGTGGCAAGTGCGACGATCGGCGGCTCGGTGTACTCGTTCGCCGGTGCCAATCCGACGAGCGTGGTGAGCATCGGCTCGCCGGGAGCTGAACGTCAGCTCACGAATCTGGCGGCGGGTCAGCTCTCGGCCACCAGCACAGACGCAGTCAACGGAAGCCAGCTCAACGCAACGAACCAGGCGTTGAACAGCCTTTCGACCTCGACCGCGAACAGTGTCAGCTCGCTGTCCACGGGCGTCAGCTCGCTCTCTACCGGTCTGAGCACCACGAACAGCACGGTGGCCTCGTTGTCCACGTCGACGTCAACCAGTATCAGCTCGCTCTCGACGGGCCTATCGAGCGCGAACAGCAACGTTTCGGCGCTGTCGACGTCAACTTCGACGGGTCTGAGTTCGCTCTCTACCGGTCTGAGCACAACGAACAGCACGGTGGCTTCGCTGTCAACCGGCGTGACCAACATCAACAACCAACTGAGCCTGCTGTCAACGTCGATGGTAAACAACAGCACCAACACCAATCGCTCGCTAGCCAACTCGGGTATCGCTGCCGATATGAGCGCACCGAACGCCGCAGCTCCGACGGTCACACCAGGTTCGAATTCCGTCGCAATCGGCGCGAATTCGACGGACGGTGGACGTTCGGATGTGGTGTCCGTGGGTAGTTCAACGCAGCAGCGTCAGGTCACCAACGTTGCGCCTGGCACGGAAGGCACTGACGCCGTCAACGTCAACCAGTTGAATGCGGTTTCGTCGACCATGTCGTCGTCGCTGAACAACCTGGGCAATCAGGTTGCGCAGCAGCAACAGCAGATTCAGCAGACCGACCAGATGGCGCGCCAGGGCATCGCTGCAACCGCAGCGGTTGCTTCGATCCCGCAGATGGATCGGGAGGCCGTGTTCGGCATGGGTCTTGGCACTGCGGCCTTCGGCGGTCAGCAAGCGGTGGCGGTCGGCATGCAGGCGCGCATTACCGAGAATCTGAAGGCAACGCTGAACGGCGGCTTCAGCGGCAGCCAGCACGTTGTGGGCGCCGGTGTGCTGTATCAATGGAAGTAATCGCCCTTGATTGGAACCGGGCATAGGCCTGGTTCCGGTTTCCCGTCGGCCAGGCATCTCATCGGAATATCGATGGCAAGGCCGATTGTTCTTATCGGACTGAAAAGGGCGAGCGTACGGGTGCGCCGTTGTTCTGGTGCAATGCGTGCGTTTGCTCTCATGTAACAAGTGGGAGTTAGCGTGAAACCCTTCGATATCTCGATCATCTTTGCTGTTCTGTCGCTTGCAGCCTGTTCCAGTGCATCAGGTCCGACGTTCAGCGCCAACGAGTTGACTCCGCAGAACGGTGTTCGCACGTTCGAAGTAGATTGCCATGGGCTTTTCTCCGGCCCCAATACATGCATGAAGGCTGCCACGCATATCTGCCGTGACCAGTCAGTTCATGTGCTGGAGTCGACAAAGTCACTTCGTGAAAAAGCGGATCCGAATTCGCTGGTGTTCCAGTGTGGGATACCGGTCGCAGCGGAGCCAGCGGCTGTGGATGTCATCTCGAGCGTGGCTGACGCTCAGCCGCGGGTGGTGACAGTGACCTTGGCCGGCGACGCGTACTTCGCATTCGGGCGAGCCGACCTCACTCCGGCGGCGCGCACTGTGCTCGACAGAATGCTGGGTGAGCAGAGCGAAAAGCACTTCACGCAAGTCACCGTGACGGGCTATACCGACTCGGTTGGAAGTGATGAGGCCAATGTCGCGTTATCGCAGCGACGTGCGGCTGCCGTCGCAACCTATCTGCGCGCTCGCGGTCTGCAAGCGGACAAACTTGTCTCTGTCGGACGCGGCAAGGCCGATCCGGTTGCCTCGAACGAGACGGCGGACGGACGCGCGAGCAACCGGCGTGTCGAGGTCGCGATGCAGCCTTGATGCTGGGAACGGCGTGTTATAGATTTGTAGGAAGTGCCCGGCCAGTGGACGCGCGGTACGGCTGCCAGATCGTAGATTATGCAAAACGACTTCCTTAATTCGCTGCAATTTGTCTGGCAACGTGTTATCGATCTCGTCGACGTTGCGACGCAGCATCCATCGAGCGACGCCGTTCGAGCGTTGCTCGATGAGACGGTTAAAGGCTTGCGCGCGCTCGATGACAATGCCCTTATCTGCGGCGTTAGCGCGGCGTATGACTCTGGAAGGGTGGACGAAGCGATTCGCATTACGGCTGCAGTTGTGCGTGTATCGCCAGATCGCGCGGGTGCGCATTTCGCAGCAGGATTGGCATTGCAATATGCCGACCGCCAGGCGGAAGCACTGAAAGCTTACCGCAGCGCCTATGTGATTGAGCCTGACCATCCTCACCTCCGAAACAATCTGGCTGCCTCGTTGATGCAAGTCGATCCGGGGAATCCGGAGATTATCGGTTTGCTTGAACAGGCGGTGGTCGACGATCCCGGGTATAAGCCGGCCTGGATCAACCTTTCGCGGCTCAGGCCCGGCGAAACCACACTGGAGCGCGCCGAAGTGGCGACACAGCGTGCAGTCTCGCTAGCACCCAGCGATAGCCTGGCGTTGAACAATTACGCGATGCTCAAGAAAGAGGCGCAGCAGTGGGATGAAGCCGAAGAGGCAGCACATGCAGCCTGTGAATGCGCACCGAACGATCCGACCATGCATTTCAATCTGGCCGCGATTCAGCTTGTGCGCGGTAACTTCAACACTGGTTGGGAAGGGCACGAACTCCGATGGCAGGGCGCACGCGAATTGAAATCGGGCCGCCCGGTTTTTACCAAACCGCAATGGCGGGGCGAATCCATCAAGGGCCGCACGCTACTGGTCTGGGGCGAGCAGGGGATGGGTGACCAGCTCCAATTCTGTCGCTACGTGCCGATGCTTGCCGAGCGCGTGCATCGCGAAGGTGGGCAGCTCGTCTGGAACTCGTTTCCACAGATGGGCGCTTTGCTCAAACGTAGTCTCGGCGAGCATTGCGACCTGTGCACAATCGGCGGTGGGATAGAGGCGCTACCGTATTACGATTGCGAAGTGTCGCTCCTGAGTTTGCCGCTACTGTTCGGCACAAACGAAGACACCATCCCTAACCCGGGGCGTTATCTCTCGCCTGACCCAGCGGCGGCAATGCGTTGGCGCGAACGGTTTGCCGCCGAGCGTCGCCTGAGGGTAGGCCTCGTATGGACCGGGAGCCATACGCATCAGCGCAATCCCTACCGCCGCATCAGGTTGGAGCGCTATGTGGCCCACTTTAGCAGCTTGATCCGTGATGTCGCGTTCTATGCGCTCCAGCCCGGTGCGCACGAAGATATTGCTGCGGCGCGAGCTGCGGGTTTCAAAATCGACGATTTCTCTGAAGAGTGGCGTACTTTTGATGACACCGCCGCGTTTATCGATTCGCTCGACCTCGTCATTTCGGTGTGTACGTCTGTGGCGCATCTGGCCGGCGCGCTTGGCCGGCGCACATGGGTGTTGCTGGACGTGAATCCGCACTGGGTCTGGCAACTCGAACGGCCCGACAGCCCATGGTATCCGAATACCAGGCTGTATCGACAAAAGCAATTCAGGGAGTGGGAGCCAGTGCTTGTTGACGTCGCTGCCGATCTTGAAGCGCTTGCTGCAACGCATCGCACATCCGCCAACGGGATTTTTCCGTCAAGCGCAACCTGAACGATAACGGTGCAAACATGCGAATCGGAATTTCGGTGCTGACGCACGCCTCCCAAAACATCTGGTCCAATGGACTGGGACAGAACGTGATCTTTCTCGCACGGCTGCTGCAGCGTGTGCCTTTCGTCAAGGCGGTGTTGCTAATCGACTGCGGGGACCAGGGCGCCATGCCGCCACAGGTCGACCTCGGGGGGCTAGGCCTACGTATCATGCCGATGCGAGATGCAACCGACGAAGTGGACGTCGTCATCGAAATGGCGGGCGCGCTCGACAGCAAATGGATCGATCTCATGCGCGCGCGCGGCCGCAAGGTCGTTTTCCACTGCTGCGGCCAGCCCTATGTCGCACTCGCTGAAGCGGCTGTCTTCGGCAAGTCGGCAACCGCATTGCGTCCCGATCGCTGTGACGAGGTATGGTATCTGCCCAAAGATGAGACGCTCGCGCCAATGTTACGCGCGATCCATCGTTGCGACGCTCACAGGGTTCCTTTCATCTGGCATCCGCAGTTCGTGGAGACGCGCTCGGGCGAGGTCGCCCAAAAGGGCTTTCACTATGGCTACGTCCCACGCGAGGTTTCGCCGGAAGGCGAGCGATCCGGTTGGCGTGTCGCCATTTTTGAGCCGAACATATCGGTCGTGAAGACGTGCAGTATCCCGATGCTGGTGTGCGACGAGGCATATCGCGTCGAGCGCGACTGCATACAGGCGATGCACGTGCTCAACACGCTCCACATCAAGGATCATCCGACCATGCTGTATCTCGCCAACTCGCTCGATATCGTGAAGACGCATCGTGCAACTTTCCATGGCAGGCACGACATCGTTGGATTCATGGTGCAGTTCGGCGATGCCGTGGTCGCTCACCAGTGGGGAAACGACCAGAACTACGGCTACCTTGATGCGCTGTACGGTGACTACCCGCTTGTCCACAATTCGCCGTGGCTGAGCGATGTGGGCTATTACTACCATGACTTCGACGCGAAAGAGGGCGGCGCGCAGTTGCGCCGTGCGGCCCAAAGTCATGACGCCGCTTTGCCGGAGTATCGGTCGCGAACGCAGCGTCTCTTTCAGATGGTCGATCCGATGGCTGACCACAACGTTGAGCAATACGCTACGAGGCTTGCTTACCTGTGCCGCGACACGCCGATCCTCGTCGCCAACGGAGTTCGAGCATGACGACCACATCTTTCCGCAGCCCGCTTACCGAGCGTGGCCTGCGCGTTGGCGTGTCGATCTTCGTGCGCAGGAGTGGGGGGCAATCGATGTGGGAGAACGGCATCTTCCAGAATTGCATTTTCCTCGTGATGCTGCTGCTGCGCTCGCCGATCGTGTCCGAGACTTATCTCGTGGTGGGAGGATCCGACGCTACGCCCGCGGACGCAAAGGACTTTCTCGCCGGTGCACCGGTAGCGATCATCGACATGAACGAGGCAGCTTCAAAACTCGACGTCATGATCGAAATGAGCGCCCAACTGGCGAAAGAATGGACGGTGGCGTTCAGGGAGCGGGGCGGCAAGATTGTGTCGATGCGCGTCGGCAATGACTATGTGATCGATATTGAACGCATGATTTTCGATAAGCCGCAAGGCCTGCTAATCAGTGGAGCGCCGTATCACGAGGTATGGACACTAGCCGAATACGAGCGTAGCTGCAAGCCTTACTACGAAAGCACGTTTCGCGCACCGGTGCGTTTGATGCCACACCTATGGAGCCCGCTCGTTCTCGATCGCGAAATGGCGCGCCTGCGCCCGGGGCAGCGCTTTGAGTATCAGCCGTCGAAGCGGCGCTGGCGCGCCGGCATTTTCGAGCCGAATATATGCATGGTCAAGACCAGCTTCATTCCGATGTTGGTATGCGAAATAGCGCATCGAGAAAACGCCAATATCCTCGAACAGGTTAGTGTCTACAACACGTTTCATCTGAAGGAGCACGCGGGCTTCAACAATTTCGCGTCGCACCTGGATATCGTCCGTCACGGCATCGCAACTTTTGAAGGTCGCTTTCCGTTTGTTGAGGCGGTGATAAACCACGTGGATGTGATCGTGAGTCATCACTGGGAGAACGCGCAGAATTATGTTTACTACGAAGCGCTCTATGGAGGTTATCCGCTGGTTCACAATTCGCATCTGCTTGGCAACTGTGGCTACCGTTACCACGAATTCGATTGCGAGGAGGGCGGGCGAGCAATGAATCGGGCCTTCGCCGGGCACGATCAGAACCTCGCTTCGTATCGCACGACCGCCAATGCATTCCTGCGCACGCTCGACCCGGAGTACGAGGAAAACGTACGAACTTATAGTGAAGCGCTGGCTGCGCTTTACGTGCATTGATCGAGCAGGGTGGCGATCGATGGGAGTGTGTCAGACATGAGTTCGTCGAAAGAGGGATTGTCGATTGGCATCACAATCGGCTTGCACGATGCAGGGGAAACCATGTGGAACAACGGCATCAAGCAGAATGCCGTTTACCTTGCACTGGCGCTCGCGCGGTGTCCCGGTGTGGCGCGGGTCATGCTCGTCAATACGACCGTTGTGCCGGTCACGCAGAGCTTACCTTGGGACCAGCAGGCCCTCCCGACGGTGCCATTCGATGTCGCCAAGGATCTCGTGGATGTTCTGATCGAGTTAGGAGGGCAGATCGACGCCGCCGCAACCGACTATCTCAAGCAGCGCGGCGCGCGACTGGTGTCGTATTGCTGCGGCTCCGAATACATTCTGGCCACCGAGGCCGTCCTGTTTCGCAAGAGAATGTGGGGCAGCAATCTGTTCGTCAACCAGCGATACGACGACATCTGGATGATTCCGCAGATCGAGGTGAATCGCGGCTACCTGGAGGTGCTGCGCCGGCAGCGCGCGCGCGTCGTGCCATTCGTGTGGAGCCCGATGTTCCTAGCGTCCCGTCTCGGGGAGTTTCCCGAGATACCGCACGGCGGGGAATATCGACCGAGAGTGGGTGCACGACGTCTTTCGGTTCTCGAGCCGAACATCAACGTCGTGAAGTTCTGTCTTTATCCGGTGCTCATCGCGGAACTCGCTTACCGGCAGCGTCCCGAGGACATCGAACTGCTGCAGGTGTGCAACGCCTCAGCGCTGGCGCACGACAGTCCGGAGTTCGTGTCACTGATGAGTCAGCTGGATATCGTGCGCCAGCACAAGGCGGTGTTCACTGACCGTCATGAAACACCCCTGTTTCTCGCGCAAAACACGGACATTGTGATCTCGCATCAGCTCGAGAACCCCTTGAACTACCTCTACCTTGAGGTGTGCTGGCAGGGCTATCCGCTCATACACAACGCGTCGCTTTGCCCGGATCTCGGCTATTACTACGAAGACAGTGACGTTGAGGAAGGCGCGCGCAGGCTGATCGAGGCGATTGCCACGCACGACAACCACGCCGGCTGGTATAGGGAGCGGCAGCGGACACTGATCGCCCGATATCTTCCTGACCATCCGCAGGTGGTCGAGTCTTATGCAGCTCTGCTGGACGACCTGATGAGGCGACCGCTGCGGTAGCGGTGTGTCTCAGAAGATCGAGTGCACGATCCCAGGCATTTAATTTCCCTTGGTTCAGGACTATCCTGCTGGGCAGGGGCAGATAGATTAGGTTCATTCGCCATGTTCGCCAATACTCATGTTCTGGTCGTAGACGACAACCTGGATGAGCTGAGGCTGCTCATTGAAGCCTTACGGAGTGCCAGATCCAGAATCAGTGTCGCTATGGATGGAATGCAGGCTTACCAGCGTGCGCTCGCCGGCAAGCCCGACCTGATCGTCATGGATATTCGAATGCCCCGCATGGACGGTTTTACAGCATGCCGACTACTGGCAGCCCATCCCGACACCCGCGATATCCCGATCATTTTCCTGAGCTCGCTGGGCGACCTGGACAGGCGGCTGGAGGGGTTGGGGGCTGGCGCCGTTGACTATGTCATCAAACCGTTTGAGCCTGCTGAAGTTGTCGCCCGGATCCAGATTCATCTTCGAAGGATAAAGCGGCTTGAGCCGGACGGCGGTGTGCAACTGGAAGGCACAGAGGACGCGCCGCTTGTGCAGGCTGCAATTGACTACCTGCTGTCACATTTGCATGATCCTCCGACCCTGGATGGCCTTGCGAAACTTCTCGGAACCAACGAGAAGCGGCTTTCGCGCGCATTTCGGAAAAACATTGGTAAGACCCCGTTTGAATATCTGCGCGAGAGGCGCCTGGAACTGGCGAAGCGTCTTCTGGTTGAAACCTCGCTTGCTATTAATGCTGTAGGCGATGAGACCGGCTTTACCAGCGCGGCCAACTTTGCCACGGCGTTTCGAGAGCATTTTGGTCAGACGCCTTCCGAATATCGGCGTACAAAGTGCCGGGAAGCTTCGAAGCCGGTATCTGGGGAGAGCGAGTCTTGTTAGGTTCCTCGGGCTGGAAGCGCCTAGCCGCGTGCCGGTTGTAAAACACGACATCTGTAAATAGCCAGAACACGACATTAGGATATAGCTGCTACACCCAATGTCTAGGCCAGATTGAGATGTCGTGGCGCCAGCCAAATACAGATGTCGTGGTTCTGACCTTGGTTTGGGTCCTGTCTTTCATGGTTTGAAGCACACGCAGCGTTGAAGGAGGTGACTGAGCGGGCAGGGCGTGTCAGCCGGTTCAGCGGGTGCGTGCAGACCGCTGGCCAGGCGTTGAAGACGGCTCCGGCTGTTGTGCGAACTGCAGGATCGTTTCGTCGAGATCGGCCCGCGTGAACTCGCGCTGTTTCTTCGTGCCCGGCAGGCGTTCCTTCTCACGGACCGGCTTGCCCTGATTCGTACGGGACGGCGAACCGGAGATGCGCCGGTTGTCACGCTGCGCCTGCAGCGCCTGCGCGACCCGCAGCACATGCGCCAGGTGCTTGTGCTCGATCACCGCGCCCTGGTCGATATCCGCGAGCCGGTCGTACTGCCGGCAGGGCAATACCAGACCATCGGCCCGGATCTCGATGTGGCCGTCCGGATACTCCCACACGTCAATGTAGCGGTGAATCAGCCCGCGGTTTGCCGGCGTGTCCTCGAGCAGGTACATGACCCGGTCGTACTGCACGGTCAGCGCCTTCGTCACGCGCCGTGTCTCGCGCCACGTCATCAGCCGGTCCAGATCCTCATCGTCACGCAGCGGCCGGTGCGCATCGAACGCACCGCGAGGCGGCTTCGCAAAGCGGGCGTTATAGGCGGCGATGAAGGAGGGCGCGTACGCATTGGCCGCCTCCACCGTGCAGATGTCCCTGAGCCGCAGCTCCTTCACCAACCGGTCCTGCAGCGTCAGATGCGCGCGCTCCACGCGCCCCTTGGCCGAACTCGAGTTCGCGCAGAACGTGTCGATGTTCAGCCCGTACATCGCGCGGCCAAAGTGCGTCACGCTGTGCCCCGTCTTGCCGGCTGCCGTGCATCGATGGGACACAAATCCGGGGGGAAATTCCGGCCCGCAAACGGCCGCCAAATCTAGCTGCACTTCCGATAACCACCGGGATTTGTGTACACGGAGGCGGCTCCGGTGAGTTGCACCTTTCGGCATTGACACAAATCAGGTGGTCAATGTCTCGGCCAGTTTCTGTGTACACAAATCAGGGCGTAAAGATCATTCGGGCCCCATTCCTCGAGGCCGAGACAGGTCTCTGCATCTGGTTTCCTCCGGCTGTAAGCCGGCTGTTCGAGCTCGACTGCTCGGGGAAACCGTAGTCGGATGATGGAGGTATGAAGGTTAGTGCCGATGAGCTGCAAGTTTGTGCGCATTGGTGACCCTGCCTGGTGGGCAGTCGCAAGCCCGGATGTGACTGAGCTGCTTTGACCTTAAAGTGAGGTCTTCGATACCTAGTAGGGAAATTCCGGCATCGTTCTTGAAGAACCCTGTCCTGGCGGAGAGCATGTGCTGCAATCTCACAATCTGCAGTTTCTCGAAAGCACAAGTAATCTGTCCGGTCTCATCGAGCGCAAACACGGGTGGCGGCCCAGCTTGGATCAAGCGCAAGAGATACTCGCGTGCCTAAGGCAAGGTCGCCTGTTCTATGAGATATCAGAGACCGTTCCAATTGAGATACGACGAGTCAGCGCGACCAACTAGAAGACCGCACTCGTGCATAGGACGCGGGTGCAGCCTTCGCTCGTTGAGTATCGGCACCACCGCCTGGAATTCGATCGTAAGTTCAGCAACTCGAATGGCGCGACAACCTCGGCCGCACTGTCGATTTGACTTCGGGTTGCCTCGTGGCAGCCCAGGATTGAGTTCCCCTGCTCAACAGGCTCCTGCGTCGATCCGGCTATGCACGAGCGGCGTGCGTGCACCCGTGGTGTTCGGATTATTTCAGCAAAATTATATAAGTAGGTATGCGAAGTAAAAGTCGATGAGAGATCTTAAATGTCCTCTCTTGCGAGATAACGCGGTATCGCGTCTCCCTCATCCCAGTTTCAGGGGCAACAAAACACGTGCGTTATTAAATATCCGATATTTATTTATACGTGTTATGTATTTTAGTGGCGAAACTAACTCGTATGTATAAGATAGCGAAAATAAATATATTGAAAATATTTCATGATTATGCAAAATATCGGATTCGACGCGAAGGAATAGATTTTTTACTGGCGATGACCCACCCGGCAACTCAAATGCCAGTTTCGGGTGCTACGGAGAGGAGAGAACAAAGATGACCTAGAGCAATGCCATGTCCTGTAAGCAGAACAGGGAGTTGTTGGCGCAACTCCCTTTAACCCAGTTCCGCGGGACGGACCCCTTGCACGGCATTATTCTTGGCTTTTCCTGCGGAAAAGTCAAGGGGGTCGTTCGTCCCTGCGATTTCTCAGGAAATCCTATCTCATGAACGATATTGCTCCTGTGGTTTTGCCGCTGTTTGAGCCCGATCCCCACTCCACACTCAACAAGATCAGCTACCAGCGCGGGGATCGCCCGGACTCGATATACGTTGGTGTTTTCTTCAAATCCAAAGGGTATTCGGTAATACGGCGCGATGCCGTGCTGATATTTACGCTCTGCGAGCTGGTTGCCGACAGGGATGTCGAGAGTTTTATCGCCGACAGGCACTCGGTCAACGAAATCATGCGGGCAAACGAACTGCCGCGGGAAGCCGCCGATCTCGTGATTACTTACACTTCCGGGCTTACACAGTGGTGGAAAGTCTTTCGGGAAAAATCTTCCTCCGTGCGCGCTGAACTGCATGAGCGGTGTGTCGCGCGCGCCCAGTCCCTTGGCGTTACCTACCGGGTGCGGTGGCTCGACGAACTGCAGTTCTGGGAAATCAAATTCGACAACTGGCTCAGACTAAACCGTGCCATCTCCGCGACCCGCCAACTATCGAGCTGGGCGGATCATATGGCCGAGCTCGACAGCGAACTACGGGTGCAGGAACGACTGACTTTCGATGAGCTGCTTGGCCGCCGCCCAGATATCGACCGGGGCGCAGGGTTAGGTGCGATCGCACGTTTGCTTCATAGAGGTCATGCGCTTGCTGACCTCGAAATGCGCGTAATTTCATCGAGCACGATTTTGAGGACGGTCGCTGAGGATAAACCTGACGTCATGCAGTTGCTGAGGGAGCGGGCGGAATCGGAACTGGCATTGCTTCCGGCGCCGGGCAATGCCGGTATCCTGGACACGCAAGGCAGTCGCAGCCGTCGTGGCCGGCTTGGAAGACCGCCCATTGTTGCCAGCGACCGGGTGCCGGCCTTCGAAACCTGGCCCGAGCCGGACGCCAGCATGCTGCAGGAGGAAGGACTGCTACATCAATATGAAGCGCGCAAGACGGCTGTCATGCTCTTTGCCAAACATGAAAGTGCAGAGGAGATCTGGTCCCAGACGCACATCAGTAAGGATAGGGCTCGCGAGTTCTACAAGAAATGTCTCGTGATCGAAAACAATCGCATGATAGGTTTCTACGCGCTCATCCCGTATTCCCGCAGGAAAGTGTATGAGCGCAAAGCAGCTGTCAAGGCATTGAAGAGTCTGAAGACAAAGGGCACAGCGGGCGCTTTCCAGCAGTTGTTGCGCGAAGTTCCGGGTAGCAAGCAGTTTCTGGATTCGTTCATCGTGGCGGAAGAGGGGGAGCCCGCCCGGACCTACGATAGCATGAGGGATATACACCGTGCCTTTCGGGAATGGCTGGAGAGCCACGGTAGAGCGTCAGGCCAGTATCCGTTTGTCCGTCACTCTATAGCGTATCAGTCAGTTCGCCGTTATATCCGGGCACTCCAGCGCGAGCATGGAGTTGAATTTCCGGGTGGTAAAAACCCCAAGTTCGGCCCGACGACAGGTACCGGTCATCAGCGACTGATCAAGCCTCGAGGACCGGCATCTTTCCTCCAGCTCGACTACCAGGATGTGCCGGCCGCATGCATCCTGATCGTATCAAACGACTTCGGTGAAGAGTTTGAACTGCCAATCCAGCGGTTTAGTATCGCGTACCTTGCATGCGAGTACAGCCACGCAATCCTCGGTGTCGGAGTGGAGTTCGAGGTGGAGGCAAGCGCCGATTCGGCGCTGGAGGCGATCCACAGCGCGATAAGCCCCGATGATGACTGGCTTTTTGAAGGCAACCTGAAGTACACCGAGCACGGAAAGTTTCTCTTGAGACACTTCGTTCCGGAACTGACCTGGGAGAGTTTCCTCATGCTTCGGGTCGACAACGCGCTTGCCAACAAGGCGCATGACTTCGTGGGGAACGTAGTGGATACGGTCGGGTGCGTGGTGCATTACGGCCAGTCTCGTGGCTACTGGATCCGCGATGTCATCGAACGGACGATTGGCCAGATGGAAGCTCATGGTCTGGTTCGGCTACCGTCCTCGTACGGATCTGGGCTGGACGACCCACGACGGGATAATCCAGAGGCCAAGGCAGTGGAATCGCGTATACGGCTCGCCGACATGATGTCGATTCTGTATGGCGCTGTCGAAGCGCACAACCTCCGGTCATCGCACGCCAACCAGATGTCCAGTCCCGTCGTGGCGATGAAAGCTGCTATCACAAACCCGGAACTCGGCTTTTTTAGTCAACCTATTCCAAAGGAGACGCGTCTTGTCTACCGGCTCCTAAGTCACAGCGAAGACCGGACCATTGCGGGCAATGAGCGCGACGGCGTCTATATCCAGGTCGATCACGTGAAATATCAGAATACGGAAATTGCTCGAAACTTCGACCTTGTGGGGCGGGAAGTCCGCATTTTCGTCAGCCGACGCGACAGCCGGTTCGCGCGGGCCTACGTCAAAGGCACGGGCACTGACCTTGGGCCGCTAAAGGGGCGTGGCGGCTGGTGCAAGGTGCCGATTTCCTGGAGACATCGCAAGCTGCTGCAAAAGGCTGGTGCCGCGCCTGGCGCGTCGGGAAATGATCCAGTCCGGAAATGGCGTGATGAACTGGCCAGCAAGGTCGCGAGCTTGCGACGTGAAGGAAAAAAAGGTGGTGGTGCGCAGGCGCTTTTGCTCGCCCAGTTGTCGCAGAACGAGGCCAGAAATCAGGGGCCCAATCCGGGCTTTGACACGTCGTCCCCGCCGCACATTCAGAACGGCTACCCGTCCGTACCATCGGTTGCGCCCGCTTCTGCAACACCGCAGCCTGAGGAGGTTGCCGACGTCTCGCCGATCGCTGGAGTGGTCGACGCTGATAAGGCCGATAAGGTGGTAACCGCGAAGGCAGCGGTGGGGCCGACCAAGAGCACTGCAACTCGGGGTCGCAAAGAAAACCGAAAAGCAGGGCAGGCCGTTCCTGCGGGGTCCGACCTTCCGACCAGTACGGTAACCGACTCATCGATCAAATCTCCAGTCGCCGAACAGCCTCGTGAGCAAGTCCGGAGAGGTAAGCGACGCGCAGCGGAGGACGTTCCCGTTGCTCCAACGCCTGCTGTACCGGAGATATCGTCGCATGCTCCGGCGCCTGCGTCACAGGTGCCGATACCGGGGGCATCGTTCGGCCTGAACCGTGTACCCAAGGGGCGTTGACATGAAGAGAGCCAAACTGGACGGCACAACGGACGCGGATTCGGTGCACAGGTTTGTGAGGTCCCGGGATCAACTGCTCGAAGAGCATCCTGTGCTGAACAAATACACATTCGAGACGGAGGCGATCAGACGTTTTTACGCTGTCGTCAAATTCCTGATCGTCGCTGGATTCGATAGCTGCTCTTTTGGCGCACTACCGCGAAGCGGCAAAACATTCGCGATACGGATGATCATTCGCTATCTCGCAACGGATTTTCCGCGGTTGCCGGTCTATGTGTTTAATGTGCCAAGAGCCAATAACCGGTACACCAAGGGCTTCCTGGATCGATGGCTGCGAACTGTGAAGCACCCGGAAAGGAATGGTCAGATCCATTTGCTCAGAGGACGGATCGTCGAGCGGCTCCTCACCGATGCATTAGCGATGGACTCGCGGAAAGTGGTCGTGCTACTTGACGAGGCACAGAACATGGGGCCTCATGATCTGCAGTTCCTGAAGGACATCTACAACGAGCTGCTTCTGAACGATGTCTATCTCGTTACAGTATCGGTCGGACAGCAACCTGAACTCAACGAGACACTGGATAAACTCAGGCTCGCAGGAGATAGCAAGAAGAACGGTTCTTATCAGGACCTCATCCCGCGCTTCTTCGGCAATAAACGCGACTTTCGGCACCTTGAATTTCCCGCCGATGTTCTGGCTATCTTTACGACCATCGACGAACAGATCCTCGCTGGCTCTGGAGGTATGACCTGGACGCAGTTCTTCGCCCCGAAACTGTGGGGCAGGAACTGGCGGCTCGCGGGAGAGGTGACCACGCTCGGCGTAGTGCTCAAAGAACTCGGCCACCTGCATCCGGGAAGCTCGCGTGACGGAGAGGACAACATGAGTTTCGTCGCACCGGGGTTGTTGTTCGGGGCGCTACGGTATTTTCTGGTGGCGATGAGCGACAGCGACACCTCCGAGGCGGCCGAGGCGACCGAGGCTGCTCAGGCGGAGACGACGAGGTGGCAGATATGGAAAGATGGGCTGAGGTACTCGGAGTTCGAAGCCGGGTCGGGCAAGAGACAACGGGAGGGTACAAGTTGGTACGTATCCTGAAGAGCGAGGCAGAGGGGCGTGACGCAGCGTTGAGCGCGAGAGCGCTGAACCAGGATAAGCCGGGCGAAGTGGGCGACACGAATTCTGCGGAAGGGTTTGGTGCTTTACCCTATGAGTCGGACCGTTCTCTGGTGCTCAGGTACGCCTGGTTTAACTGGGTCAAACTGAAGAATATCCAGGTCTTGCCCCGCGGCAGATTGTCGGTCGCCGCGGCGCCCACAAAAGAAGGCTGGAGCAACACTGGCCGTCTCGAGCGCCGGTTTCGCAACAGAGACCGCTATAAGCGTCGCGACGGTCACCAGTTGGGGTGGCAGATAGATCACTATGTAGCGACAAACAGTTTTCGCTATTGCCCGGTGTGTTTTGCTGTCGGATACCACTCGTATTTTTTTCAGCTACGGTGGCTGCAGGTATGTCCAATGCACAATTGCCCGCTCGTAGTGGTTTGTCAAAGTTGCGGTGCCATGAATCCCCTCCATATGGCGCACAAGGGAGTCGCTGTTCGCCAACGGCCATACGAGTGCGGATGGTGTTCGATGCCGGTCTCGGGCGAGCCGATTCGCACGCATGACATGCTGGATTGGCAGGCAGACACGCACAATCTGGTCGCTGCTTTCGAGCCGATTGATCGCTGGTGTCGGCGTGTGTCAGACGAATTGAACTTCTGGAGCCCGATCGCGTTCTCAGATCCGATCGCGAGTGAGCGTCTTAATCAGATGGTTATGAGGCATGCCGTCGACGCTGAGTCACCACGTTTCCTGGCCAGCTTACGCGAAGGGAAGAGCGTGACTGCATTTTCCTGGCGTAGCAGGCTCAAGGCTCCCCCCTATATTAATGCCTTGCGAAATGAGGCGCCCGAATACAGGGCAAATCCGGTACCCGTCTGGAGAGTGCTGGCTAGGCGATTGCAGCGATGGGCACATGCGGTAGCGAGCACGATGGACTCGACACCTGCTAACCGTGGAGCTGACAATCCACCGTGTGCAAATGCGGCAGACCTTGCGCTCGCTTGTGAGATGTTGCGTGCCGCAGAGGCGAGGGACTTCCGTTATGACGATCTGGATTGGTTGCAGCTCTGGCTAACGAAACTTGTCAAGCAAACGCCTCGCGTCTGGAAGGTGTATCGGGGAGGGACCCGGCTCGCGATTTTCGCGTTCGGGCTGGTCACGATTGCGAGCTATCTCGCGTGTCTGATGCTGGAGGGGAATCGGATGAACTGGATGCACCGAGGTGGCGTGTGCGCGTACGGTCGAAACGATAACGGCAAGGAGGTCGGCAGGGCTATCTTCTACCGGATTCCATTGCTTGATGTGAGACCCTTCCGGATAAATCTGTCGAATCCGGCATTACACCAAATTGAACGCGGGCACACCAGTCGATGCGTGCGGTAATCACGCGCACGATATTAGGACAAGCTGGTTCCGTGCGTTGTTACGTCAAGCAGGACGTAACGCGCCACGAGTGCCAGCCGCGTCTTGTTTGAATGGTGAAGCGCACGTATGTCCGCTGGCGGGGCGATCGACACACGTGCGCCGCATCGCAGCACTCGTTGCTGTTGGCTTACCTGAGCGTTCCAATCAGGTCGCCAGTATCTAGCCGAAGTCCCAAGGCCCAAGGCCCAAGGCCTGAATCTGGGCACTAAAGCGGACAAAAAATGGGGCTATTCTAAAGATCCGAGGTCAAAAAGAAGTCGGATGCTTTGCAGTTCAGCGAGTCGGCGATTTTCAGCACGTTGAGCACCGAGACGTTACGCTCGCCACGCTCTATCTTTCCCATATGGCTACGGTCGATTCCGGCGTAATGCGCCAGCGCTTCCTGAGAAATGCCCGCATCCCGCCGCTTCTGACGGATGGCGCGTCCGAGCGCGACGAGCCGCTGTTCCCTATCGCCCTTTCCTGAGACCCTGTCCATGCGCGCATGGTCGCGCTATGGTAGAGTTCAGGCCACGGCATTTACGACCCATTTTATAACCTCGACTGTCACACCGACCGCGGGGCTCCAACTGAAACGCAATGTTTTTTACTGATATTTCATGGAAGGCAAAAGCCACCGGTGCACTGATTGAGCCGTTCGATCGCTGGACGATAGTAGGGCTTTCGCGAGCTTCGCCGTCATATGTTGTCCATCATTCTGATGTGGACTACAGCGATACCGACACGTACATGCTGCTCGCTGCAGGAACGGAATCGCTTGTTTCTCTTCTCTGCAAATCGTGGGCGGATGTACCTAAAGTCTATGTCCTTGCTCATGACCGGATGATTCCGGTAGATGAGCTATGGTCGTATCGCACTCGGGGGCGCAAACCCGCTCGGTACTACGCATGGAAGGGGGAGCAGGGCGAACTGGTGCCGTGCGAGTCTGACCAGCCCCCGCTGACTCAAGTCGTGGAGCGCGTCTGTCTGTGGAAGAGCGTATGCGGCATGCTGACGGGCGCCGAGGTCTTATGAAAGCGCGGCTCAGGGGCAGGCCATTTGGCGTCGGCGAAGCATGGCCGGAAACCGAGTGACGAATTGGGCCTGGACGGGCGCGGATCAGGCCCCCCTGAGGAGTGAGTCTTCGTTTGGCGTGCTGCTCCGTCTATCTGCGTTCAATCATCTCGGACGTTCGCTTGCGCGACGACTGTTCGCACGTAACAAATCATCTCGTGCCGGATTTGGTTTTTATCGAACCGGATGGATCGACGACCATTTTCTGAATGCGCAACTCGGATGGACGTGGCAATCGCCCGAAAGTGCGCTCGTGCTTCCGCTGATCCATCTGCAGGAGGTTTTGTGGGCACCGCTCGTGCGCTATTGCCCACTGTGCATGCAGGGAGGTTTTCATGCGATCTGGTTCCAGCTGTCGGCATTGCAGGTTTGCCCGTTTCATGGGTGCCCTCTCAAAGACCGGTGCTGCGTTTGCGGGATCCCGTTGGGACAATATGGATCGGCTGGCGAGTTGTTCGAACGGCCGCTTCATTGCAACCATTGCCAGTCGCCATTTGCTGGCGCGCCGGTTGGACTGTCTGACTCTCTGGATATCTGGCAGCTCCGTGAGGCCATCGATGCGTCGTTCGATCCCTACACCCAATGGCTCGAATTCGCTCATGAACGGTTGATAAGTCTGGATGAAGCCTCCGCACAGAGGACTGGCCAGTCGCTTGGTCCGCACGCGATCCGGTTGCTGCAAAGTGCGGTGCATGACATCGCGCCCTATCCACGCGGTTGCGAGTCACGCGAGGGCCGGTCTGTCGGATACGTCGGCTGGCGCCTGATTGGCGAAGAATCTCGCGCGATGCCGTTTCCTTCGAAATACCGATATCTCTCGGCGGGGCGCGCTCTGGATGTATACCGTGCGACGATTCGTACGCTGTTTCGAAATGTTGAAGTACGCGGCCGTTCGGCCCTGCCTTTACGGCTGAAATTCGAAGGGGACCGTTCATCAGAACTTGTTGAGTGGAACCCATCGCAACTCGCCTTGGTCCTCCTCCGATGCGCATTCGAATTGCCGTGCGTGCTGGATGTTGCGGCAGGCATCGCCGGAATCGGTATTCGTGAGGCCGTGTTCGCGGCGGCGCTCGTCGGCAACCGGCTTCAGCGTTCTTCGTGCCGGGTTTTGATCGTGGCAACGTATGGGATGTTGGTCGTGAGGGCGCGTGAGTACATCGCTCGCGGCTATATGAGTAGGACGCATCTGGTTGCGTCGCCGCGGGAATTGATCGTGTTCGCGGCTGTTTCTGACGCCGGCACCCATGCAGGTATGGCTGTCATACCGGCGCCCGACGACAAGTCGCCCCTGCTCACAAGACGCATGGGACGATCGGGACTCGCAGACATCGACCTATTAAATCGCGACGTTATCCGGGTGCGCAATGCACGCGAGCAGAAATAGTGTTCGCCGCGAGCGAGCTGACCTATACCAGTTTGACCGGTCATTTGGGTCGCTCCGGTATACGTGTCTATCCTGCGTTGCTGCAAAAACACCGGATGCCGTAGTGGAGCAGAAACTGCGAGGAACCGAAGTGACGAATACGACCGAAATTGTGCAGTTCCTGATGGACTTCGCGCCACGATCGCAGCCGCTCAGTTTGCGGTACTTCGCGGCGCTTGAAATTGATGCGGATCAGGTCAGCAAACTCGTGCATCAGGGCTGGCTACGGCAGTTGTCCGAAGACGCCTATCTGTTACGTGGCGACCAACCTGGAGTCGATGGGACGATTGCCTATTTGCGGTCCTATATTCCTGAGCTCCATGTCGGCGGTAGAACGGCGCTTGAGTGGCATCGGATCGTGCATAATCTACGTTTTCGCGACCGCGTTGATCTGTGGGGATCGGGAAGTCGGGATATGCCAAAGTGGGCGGTGGAACGGCTAGCCTGCTCCTACTATTCGCACTCGTTATTCGATGATGGGATGAAACAGGGAGAGGGGCTCAAGCCGCTTGCATGGCGTCATCCGCACGTGCTGGTTTCGGTTCCCGAACGCGCGATTCTCGAATACGTTAGTGTTTCGCTCGAGCTGGATCTGATAGACGGTGTGAGAGACCTGATTGGCAGTTTGAGAAATATCCGCTTGAATGTATTGCAGGCGTTAGTTGACTGCTGCTCGCGCAGGGACGTTGTGTGGGGGCTCAAGTTTCTTGCGGAGGACGAGGGACTAGAGTGGGCTATGCATTTGCGTGCATGATGTCTGGCGAAAGAAGCCCTGAAGTGCGAATGAGAACGTTCCGGGAATCAGGCGTATCGAGCTACCAGCAGTATGAGTGGATCTGGCCTTGGCACATTTGGCTGGACGCAACATGCCAAATGATATGAATCGTTGTTCATCGAGCGAAGTAACTCTCGTTGATCCGTGCCAGAGCTTCCCCGACTGGCCGGCTCCATGTTCACTTGCAGCCATCGCGAAAGCTAGGGCCTTGCCCCAAAAAGCACCAAGCGAGCCCGATATCGACCTGTCATCGGTTTAAGCTTACATGACGAGACGCGGGAGCGGCTACCAAACCAACGCTCCAGCGTCCATATGAGCCGAGGGAGGCTGTTCATGAAATGGGTCGCTCCTTTCTCTGGATGGCCTTATCGCTTCGTCGCTGGAACATATCGACTGAATCGCGAAGTGAGGTGGCGGGATCGGTTCAGCCCCTGCGCTAGCACTTGCCTTCGCACCGGTTGTCGCCTTCATGGTCAGGTGAAAGCTCGTGCGCCTGAACGGCTGAAATGGCGCGAACTGGAGCTCAAGATCCAGCATCGCCTGCCGTTATTGCAGATGCGATTCAGTGCGTGGGCTATTCGGAGGCGAACATTCTCGCATGGCCATAACAGGCCACACACGCGACGGGAATGCCTCAGCCCATTCGACGCCTTTCAGACTTACGATTGGGCGCACTGCGAGCTCGAAGATCTTAGCCAGCCAGATGGCTGCACGTTTGTGTGCAATACCCACCTGCTAGCGTTGCCGAGCTTACCGGAATACGAAAACTAAAGAATGATTATCGGGGATTTGTACCATGGACACCGTTATAGCTTCGGTTCTGCTTCTCATTGCCATCGGGGTGTTGATTTGCGCGGAATCCTGACCCACCCTACGCAGTAATTTGCATCGAATATTGACCCACGTAGAACACTGACCTGCTCGGCAACGGGCGGGGGAACGGAGTGATCGACGTGGCTA
>SDBV01001374.1_pt1 | contig 36615 bp, 32 predicted proteins | sample 2277081 | NCBI WGS metagenome assembly SDBV01 (sample SAMN10402039, study PRJNA504765) | marine sediment metagenome | isolation source: marine sediment core GS10_PC15, 223 cmbsf | place: Arctic Ocean: Southern Knipovich Ridge | collected 2010 | reverse complement strand
CAGACACAGACTGGCGCCCCCGACAGGACTCGAACCTGTGCACCCGGCTCCGGAGGCCGGTGCTCTATCCAACTGAGCTACGGGGGCAGCCACCTTCGATTCTAGGTTCCAGTCTGGGCCCCAGCAAGCACGCGAATTGACAGGCCGCCCCCCTTCGCGCAATTCTGAGGTGCGCCCCATGTCTGATTCCTCGATCGACGCCAAGCTCGCCAGCCTCGCATCGTTTACCGAAGAGCTGCTTGCCCAACGGCGCTTGATCATCGCCAGCAACCGCGGCCCGCTGGAGCACAAGATCGAGCCGGACGGCTCACTGACCGCGGGCCGGGGCTCCGGCGGAATGGTCACCGCGCTGCTCGCCACGGCGCGCTTCGTGCCGATGACCTGGGTCGCCTCGGCGATGACGGACGGCGACCGCCGCGCCGCGGTCGAAGCGGAAGGCGGAACCGTCAAGGTGCCGGACTACGAGATCTACGTCCGCTTCGTGTCGGTTCCACAGCCGGTCTATCAGCGTCACTACTACGTAATCTGCAACCCGCTGCTCTGGTTCATACAGCACTACATGTGGAACACGCCGCGCACGCCGAACATCGGCCGCGTCGTCTATGAGGCCTGGGAAAACGGCTACGTACCGACGAACCAGGCGATCGCCGACGCCATCGTCGCCGAGGCGGAGAAGGAAGACGAGCCGCCGGTCGTTCTCCTTCAGGACTACCACCTCTACCTGGCGCCGAAGATGATCCGCGAGCGCATGCCGGAGGCGACGATCCTGCACTTCACGCACATCCCCTGGCCGGGGCCGCGCTACTGGGGAATGCTGCCCGAATTCATGCGCCGCGGCATCCACGAACACATGGCGGCTTCCGACATCGTCGGCCTACAGACGATGTCGGACGTGCAGAACTTCCTCCACAGCTGCGACACCATGCTCGACTCCGAGGTCGACTACCACGCCTGCACCGTCGACTTCGAGGGCCATCGCACACACGTCCGCGCGTATCCAATCTCCGTGGACGCCGAAGGGCTCCTGGCGTTCTCGAAGTCGGCGGAGGTGCGGCAATCGATCGATAAGCTGCGGCCGCTGCTGGGCGAGAAGACCGTCCTCCGCGTCGACCGCTCGGAGCCCAGCAAGAACATCATCCGCGGCCTTCGCGCCTACGAGCTTCTTCTCGAGCGGTATCCGGAGTTCCGCAGCAGCGTCAACTTCCTCCAGCTTCTGGTACCATCACGCAGCGATCTCGGCGTCTACCAGACATACACAGACGAGATCTTCGAGCTGGTGGACTCGATCAACGACCACTTCGGCGAGATGGACTGGCAGCCGATCCGGGTCTTTTACGAAGACGACTACCCGCAGGCGATCGCCGCGATGACCCTCTACGACGTGCTTCTCGTCAACCCCGTGATCGACGGCATGAACCTCGTCTCGAAGGAAGGCCCACTCGTCAACACAAACGACGGCGTGCTCATCCTTTCGGAACTGGCCGGCGCGTACGAGCAGCTGCAGGACCACGTGCTCGCCGTATCGCCGACCGACCTGGAAGGCACGGTCCGCGCCCTGCACCAGGCGCTGACGATGCCAGGCGATGAGCGCCACCGCCGGTCCGAAGCACTGCGCCGGATCGTCATCGACGAAGACATCATCCGCTGGCTGGAGCACCAGCTCAGCGACCTGACGGCGCTGTCTCGCGGAGCGCTCTAACGATCTCCCCGAGCAACCACTCGACGCCCGCGACTCCGTCCACGAAGTAGTCCGCGCCGTCCAGCACCTCGTCCGTCGCCTCTGGGCTGTCGACCGCCACAGTCGCGCCCGGCGTTCCGCCTTCGCGCATCGCCGTCACCCGGCGGAACATATCGACGTCTGTCCGGTCGTCGCCGAGGCAGATGACGGCGCCGGCGCGCATCCGGCCCGAGAGTTCTTCCAGCGCCGTGCCCTTATCGACGTCGAGAGGCGGCCGCAACTCGATGACCATCCGTCCTTCGTGTATCCGAAAAGCCGCCGCAGCAGCAGAGGCATTGAGCGCAGACTCGATCGCCGCGCGCGCCTCCTCGGGCGATGGTGCGCGCCGATAGTGGAAGGCTACGATCGGCCCCTTGTCCTCGACGGACACGCCGGCGCTCTCCACGCCCGCCGTCTCCCGGATCACAGCCTGGACGCGCGGCAGGAAGTCGCGTACGGCCTCGGGCGTTTCGTCGACGCCGCCGGTCGAGAGCGTGAGGCCGTGGTTCGCCGCGTACCAGGCGTCGGCCAGCCCCGCCATCTCACGCGCCTTCGCGAGGTCGCGGCCCGTGATCAGACCGACGCCGACGCCCAGCGCCATGAGGTCTCGCAGCGCCTCGCGGGCGCCGTCGGTCACCCGCGCGTCCTGCGGATCGGGAACGATGGGTGCAAGTGTGCCGTCGATGTCGCTGAAGACAGCGAGCGGGCGATGCGCGAGCAGTGGCCGGATCGGCTTGATGTCGCGCAGCTGCTTCGCCATTAAGTGAAGTGAACTCTAGTTCGTGCCCCTTTGCCGGTATTGTAGCGCCTCGCCCAGGTGCGCCGCCGTGATCGTCTCCGCGCCGGCCAGGTCGGCGACCGTCCGCGAAACCTTGAGCACACGGTGGAACGAGCGTGCCGACAACGAGAGCTGTTCCATCGCCATCTTGAGCAGGGACTTCGCCGCGTCCTCGAGTAAGCGCTGGCAGAACTCGCGCACCTCCACTGGGCCCATCTCGCTGTTCGACGACAGCCGCGACTCCGAGAAGCGCAACCGCTGCGACCCGCGACACGTCTCCACTCGTTCGCGGATCTCGGCCGAGCCCTCGGCGGACGGTCCATCGGTCAGCTTCTCGTAGTCCACGCGCGGCACCTCGACGAAGATGTCCATGCGGTCCATCAGCGGCCCCGAAATGCGGTGCCGGTAGCGCGTCACGGCGGACGGTGAGCACGAGCACTCGTGTGTGGGATCGCCGTGATAGCCGCACGGGCACGGGTTCATGGCCGCGACGAGCATGAAGTTCGCCGGGAACGTGACGTTGCCCTGCGCCCGGCTGACGGTGACGACGCGATCCTCGATCGGCTGGCGGATCGACTCCAGCACCGAGTGTGCGAACTCCGGCAGCTCGTCCAGGAAGAGGACGCCGCGGTGGCTGAGCGTGATCTCGCCGGGCCGGGGCACCCGTCCCCCACCGACGAGTCCGGCGTGCGACACCGTGTGGTGCGGCGCCCGGAACGGTCGCGTTCGGATCAGCGATGTCCCCGCCGGCAGCATCCCGGCAACGCTGTAGACTCGCGTCACTTCCAGGGCCTCATCCGGCGACAGACAGGGAAGGATCGTCGGCGTCGCGCGGGCGAGCAGCGTCTTGCCAGCGCCCGGCGGCCCGAGCATCAGTACGTTATGTCCACCTGCAGCCGCCACTTCCAGCGCCCGCTTCACGTGCTCCTGTCCCCTCACGTCCCGGAAGTCGACGCCCTCCGGAGCGGGTGCGTCCGGAGCGTCGTCCGGCCGCTGCGGCGCGTGTGGTTCGATCGTCTCGAGACCGCGCAGGTGCGATGCCAGCGCTCCTAGCGTCGGCACCGGAACGACTTCGACGCCTTCCACCAGGCTGGCCTCCGCCGCGTCCGCCTCCGGCACGAAGGCTGTGGTCAACCCGCGCTCGCGGGCGATACCGACCATTGGCAGCATGCCCCCGGTGTGACGAACGCGCCCATCGAGCGAAAGCTCGCCAAGGACGACGCAGTCGTGGCGCGGTTCTGGCGCCTGCTGCGAGGCGATGAGGATACCGATGGCGATCGGCAGGTCGTAGGACGGCCCTTCCTTGCGCAGGTCGGCCGGCGCCAGGTTCACGGTGATGCGGTGCGCGGGGAACATGTGCCCGGAGTTTCGGATCGCTGAGCGCACGCGCTCCCGCGACTCCTGCACCGCCGTGTCCGGCAGGCCGACGATGTTGAACGCCGGCAGCCCCTGGTTGCTGATGTCGACCTCGACCTCGATGATGTCGCCGTCGAGCCCGATGACCGCGCAGCTGTTCACCTTCGCCAGCATGCGCCGAACGTATCAGCCGCGCCGCAGTGCTCTAAGAGGCGCGTGTCACCCAGGCGGCGGGGCGGCGCAGGTGGCTAGCGGTGATCCCTGAGGATTAGCCGAGCGTAGCTTTGCCAGTGAGCGATAACACTACATCTCAGTCCTCAGTTGGGACAAACGCAGTGTTCATCTTGGAGCAGACGTGCAGCCCCGAGTGCTGCCACTGCCCGTTGAGATCGAGCCAGCGCACCCTTGCGTGAAAGTGCTTGGCCACCGGTGTAGCCAACTCGCTCTCTTCCGTGAAGTCGGACACACCTAACTCCGTGATTCCCGGCGGCACTTTGCTGCGATTGCACGAGCCACCAGCGCCAGCATAGTTTCGGAACTCGAACACGACCTCGTCTATGTGGTGTTGACCAACAATCTCGTAAACGACACGTCCGGTCACGCTATCCCGTCTGCGCGGCTCGACGGCGACTCGTCTTTCGAGAGCGGACTGCCCCCTAGAAAGTGAGTACTGCCGGTACGTCACATACGCCACGAAAGCTGCGACGAGGATGCCGACAACGGTCAGCAAATACAACATATCCACTCATCCCTCTAGCGCGTAACCTACACCGCCGCGTCCGCCAGCAGACCAGCATTCCGGCGAACAGTCTCACGAACTGGGCGGACGTTTCATCTCTTCCCTTCTTTGTGCTTGGTAAAACTCGTTCAGGCCATCACAATGCATTGGATTGTGATACTTTCCTTTGCGCGCAACGTCTTCTGCGAACTTCAGGTCCTGAGACCGAAGCCCAGTATAGCCTTCAGGTTTGCTGCCGATGGCGTCCGGTTTGCGACAGACTGGACACCGTTCAGGCCTCCTCCGTTCAGACCTCCTCAGCCATCCCATTTTCGTCCTCCTCCCAGGATAAGCGGGTCAGTCGCCAGTGGGGCACCCTTCAAAATTGGGTTGCTGAGCCATCGTTGCCCGCCTCCGATTCCTTCATGATTTGACGGCCCTCCTCCGCTCGCAGCCTGATGTGCCGCATCAACCGCCCTTCCTCTTTCTCGGCACCGCGCCTGCTCGATTCTTCTTCTCTCAGGAGTGTCTGCACCCGCCCGGCGTCAGGATGGCTACTGGCGGCTATCGCCTCATACGCGACGGCAGCGGCAGACGCCCAGTCGGCCAGCGCCAGATACGTCTTGTGCCAGGCGAAGTAGCAGCGGCCAGCAGCGTCAGGGACAGGGCCCAAGTCGCCGTGTCCGTCCACAAGTTCTCGGTTGACGGATGCCATATGGCGCGCAACTTGCGCAACGGTCGCCGCCGCTTCATTACCGGGCGCGAGAGAGCCCCCAAGTCGCGTCAGGGTGTCGTTGTACTCACCCGCTGCATCGTCCTGTCTGGCGCGCAACCGCCACTCGGCTACAAGATACGCAATTATCTGGCTCCGCTCTTCGGGCGTCGGTTGGCTTCCGCCAAACAGCCTACTTAGAATCCCCATTCTGGGCCTAATCGCCGCCAACGATTCTGACTATCGTGGCATCGTCATCAGAGCACGCCTCACCAACAACGCCCTGCGGCGTTTCAAAGAACCATTGCCCCCTCTCGTTGACGCACAGAGCCGCACGTAGTGATCCGTTCGCGTGCTCGATATAGCTTTGTGTGCAGGGATCGACATCCTCGGCCGGGCAGAAGTGCTCCGCTTCCCCCTTAATGAGAACCTGTAGGATGGCGTCCTGAAGGTCAACCGAGTCAAAGTCGATATCGCGCGGGTCGAATCTTCCCCCCCATTCTCCTCATCGCCACCGCAAGCCACGATGATGGTTATTGCGAACGCACTGGCCAGTACAACGAGTAGTCGCAACATGTCAGTGTCCCTTTCCGGGCGAATCAGGCGGAATCTGCGACCGCCTCAGCGCGGCGAGATTACCATGACTGACCCCAAGCTGTGGCCCGGATGCGATCCATGTGTGCATCACTCGCACCAATCCTCGTACCACAGGCGTAAATTGATGCGCGAGGGTGAAGAGTAACAAATGAGGTCAAGGGCTGCTTGTGGGTCAACCAAGCAACTGTCTAGAGATGCAAGGACGACGACTTCGGCTGCAAGGAATTCGAGGTCGCCAGTCGATTCGATTTCTGCGAGAGAGATGTCTCCTCTCTCGGCTTCTTCTCGCATCCACTCAGCGGTATCCGTTTTACTAGCCATGCCGTAGGGCACCAATGAATCGAGGCATTTCTGCTCGAGCTCGTCCCCGCCACCCCCGCAGGCAAGCAGCAAGACGGCAGCGACGACAGTGAAGGCGCCAGCAGCACCTGACACAACGTGCTTCATTCGAACCCCTTTTCGCCTAGAGTTTGCGCAGACGCTCTAGCATGGTTGCGGCAAGGCGCGATCGCGGCGCACTCCGCCAGGAAGCGCTCGACGTGCGACATGAAGACGTCGAGCTGGTCGTGGCACACCCAGTGGCCCGCGTCCTTGATGATCACCGTCTCGTGGCCGACGATTGCCGGGGCGCGCTAAGCGCAGTCAGCAGTCACGGACCTCATGGAGCGTCTTCGTCCGGGCTCTCTTCGTGCCGCTCCACTGCCCTTTCCCTGGCGCTATGTAGAACGCCGGAGGTTACCTCCTCCAGTTCGTCGATCTCTTCTACGCTCAGCTGCTCTATCCGCTGCAGATAGTAAGTTATGGTGTCGATAACTTGGCGCTTGGGCTTGCGCCAGGTGAGCAGAAAGTACGAGCTGAAGGCCGCGATGACGCTTCCGAAGAAGAGAGCCACGCTTACCACAGTGAAGATCGATCCAAGGACCCTGCCAGGCGCCGTGACCAGATCAACGTCGCTGTGGCCGACGGTTGTGAACGCCGCAACGGCCCACCAGAGGCCGATCCAGTATGAGGTTACGTCGGCCTCATTGGACGTGCGCTCGATCAGGAAGATCGGGACCGGGACAACGATCACGAGCAGTGCCAGGAACGCGATAACAGGCAGAACAAGGGTCTGCGTGAAGACATCCCTGAAGAGAGCAAGGGCGGTGGCGACCGCCCCAACCGTTTCTCGCCTGATGGCGGCGAGGCGACGCTTGCGCGTTTTCACCAGCAACACGCGGTCGCCCGGCCTCGAGCTTCTGATCACCCGGTGCGGTCGCTTACGCGTTTCGTCAGGCATTGTTCATTGTGGACAGGCGCATACCAATAATCATAAACCGTGTCCGAATCCGCCATAGCCCGGGCGGGGATACTGCGGCACTGTCACGCAGGGCGGAGTCAGACCCACGGCCGACTGGCGGAGCGCGATTTTACACCCGATCATTGTGCCAGGAAGCGCTCCACGTGCGACATGAAGACTTCGAGCTGGTCGTGGTAGACCCAGTGGCCCGCGTCCTTGATGATCACCGTCTCGTGGCCGGCGATCACGTCCGCGCGGCCGGTGGCGTCGGGGTTCACCGCCCAGCTCTCCGAGCCCTTGATCAGCAGCGTCGGCACCCTGATCTGCGACCAGATGACCATCGCGTCTTCCATGTTGAACACGTAGGGCGAGTGGATGCGCACGTAGTTGTCGAACTTCCAGGAGTAGCTCCCGTCCTCGTTGCGGTTCGCGCCGTGCTCGGTCAGGTGGCGCGCCATCTCTGGGCTCAGGTGCGGGTTCGCCTGCATCATCCGCTTCGTCGCCGCCTCGACGTTCTCATACCGCCGCGGTTGACGGGTTTCCATGTCGTGCATGTGGTCGATCCACTCGCGCATCCGCTTGTGCGCCGGCCTGTGCTCCTGCAGAGGCGGCCCCCACCCTTCGACCGACACGAGCTTCGTCACCTTGTCCGGAAACGTCCCCGCGTACTGCAACGCGATCGCGCCGCCCAGCGAGTGCCCGATTATCGTCAGCGGCCCCTCGATACGATTGGCGAGCGTGGCGATGTCCAGAGTGAACTCCGGGATGCTGTACATGCCGCCGATCGCCCAGCCGCTGTCGCCGTGGCCGCGCAGGTCCGGCGCGTAGATCGTGTAGCGGTCGATCAGCCGCCGCGCCACGAAGTCCCAGTTGCGGGAGTGGTCTTGCCCGCCGTGGATCAGCATCAGCGGCGGCTTGTCGCCGTCGCCCCAGACGTCGTAGTGCAGCTTCACTCGCTGCGACTCGTAGAATTCGGAGCGCGGCTCCGTACTGTCCGCTGTCATGCGCCCTCCTGGCCTCTGATCTCGTATAGCGGCGCGTAGATGCCGGGGTCGCTCCCCGGGATCACGAACGCGCCCACCAGCTTCTCGTAGAACTCCGCCGGGCCGACGCCGCCGATGACTGCGTAGCCGTAACCCATCTCGCGCATCGACTCAAGGCAGCGCAGCAAGAGCAGCGCGCCGAGGCCACCGCCGCGCAGGTCCTCGCGCACGCCGGTCGGGCCGAAGTAACCGCGCCGGGTGCACTCGAACACCGCGAAGCCGACGATCTCGGCGGCCTGCAACGCGATGTGGGCCGTGATCGGCGTGTGGTTGAACGCGCGGTCGGCCTCGATCGCCCAGAGGTCGCCGAAGTTATGACGCGCGAACTCGCCCATGCGGGACCGGTCCCAAGGCTCGGCGCGACGAACCCGGAAGCCGCCGTCCGCGACGCGCTTCTCGTGCGGCACCGCATCTGGCAGGTCATAGAGCCTCGCGAGCATGTCCGGCATAGCGCCCGCTATCATACAAGAACGAAATAGGAGGGGCACCGCTGGCTTACCTGAGAGTCCGCGTCACGGCGAAAGCACGAAACGCCGGCCTGACCGGCTGGCACGACGGCACTTTGCGACTCAAGGTGCGCGAGCCAGCCGAGAAGGGCCGGGCGAACGCTGCCGTCGCACGCCTCCTCGCCGAGAAGCTGGCGATCCCACCCTCGCGCGTCCGTCTCACCCGCGGCGGCAGCTCGCGCGAGAAGCTGTTCGAGGTCGACGGCCTCAGCGAAGACGAACTGATGCGCCGCCTGGACGCGCCGATGCTCTGAGGGGCGCGGCCGTTCGTTTGCGCTCCTGCGGCACGACGGTGTAAGAAAGAGCCATTGAAGGAGGCTGCGATGCCCACGCTCGAACTAATACTGCTCGGCACGGGGAGCCCCATCCACCAGCCGCACCGCTCCGGCAACGCGCAGATCATCCGGGGTGGCGACGCCAACGTCCTCGTCGACGTCGGTTGGGGCGCCACCGTGCGCATGTACCAGTGCGGCGTGGGTCCGCCGCAGATCGATGCCGTGTTCGTCACGCACCTCCACTCCGACCACACGACAGACTTCGCGGACCTGCTGGTCATGCGCTGGGTCGGCGGCATCACGAAGCCCCTGCGGGTCTACGGCCCCGAAGGCACGGAGAGCATGATCGCCGGCTACCGGCAGGCGCTCGAAGCCGACACGCGCTTCCGTTTCGCCCACCACGGCGAGCAGCTGGCGCCGGTCGGCACCGAGTGCGACGTGACGGAGATCTCCGCCGGCCAGGAGCCGGCCGAGGTCGCGACCATCGGCGACATCACGGTGAAGGCGTTCGAGGTCGACCACCGGCCGGTCATGCCAGCCTACGGCTTCCGCTTCGAGCGCGACGGAAAGTCGATCGTGATCTCAGGCGACACGAACGCCTGCCCGGGCCTCCTCAACGGAGCGCAGGGCGCGGACATCCTGGTGGCCGACTCGATGAACAAGAAGATGATGTCAGCGCTTGAGGACAACCTGCGAGCCAGTGGCCGGGGCCTGCAGGCGGCGATGCTAGGCGACGCCCACACGTACCACGCCGATGCCAAGGACGCGGCCGAGATCGCGCAGCAGGCCGGGGTCAAGCACCTTGTCCTCTCTCACATCATGCCCGCGATCATGGAGGGGCAGATCCCGCAGTTCACGGAAGGTCTGGATGACATCTTCAAGGGGAAGATCAGCGTCGGCCACGACCTCGCACGGTACGGGATCGAGTGACTCACGTCCGCCGGGCGGAAGAATGACCGCCGCGCCCGAGAGCCCCCCCTGGACCATCATCCGCATCGCGTCGATCGCTGCCGCCGCCGTCGCCATCGCGGCCGCGTTCATGCCGTGGGTGAAGGCGGACGTGGTCTTCTTCACGCTCTCAGTCAACGGAATGGACCGCGACGGCCCATACACAGCCGCTCTCGGCGCCGCGATCATCGTGGCGATCCTGGCGTCGGTCTACACGCGGCTATCGAGCCGCCACGCGTTCACCGCCGTCGCCGTCTTCGGCGCGCTGATCGCGCTCATCGGCTTCCTGACGTGGATCGACGTCCAGGGCGCGGTCGACGTCGACGGCACGGAGCTGGAGGAGCTGCCCTTCATCAGCGTCTCGCCGCAGGCCGGGCTCGTGATGACGACCGTCGCGGGCATCGTCGCCGGAACATTGGGCCTCGCCGGCGTCAGGTTCGACGCGCCACCGCCAGAGCAGAACGGCTAGCTGCCGAAGCGCCCCGCCATCGCCTGCTCGTACTCCGGGAAGTAGCGCGCGATCACGGTCAGATCGAACGAGCCCAGAATCGACTCCTTCGGCTCGCGCTCCAGCAGGAAGGCGAACGATTCCCGGACCAGCTCATCCGGATCCGCACCGCTGGCGATGCGCTCGTGGTCGGTGCGCGAGAGCGTTACTTCGTGCCGCGACTCGCTCGCGCCGTCGGACACGCGTACGTCGAAGCTCCAGCCGTCAGCCGTCTCGCTGGACTCGACGCTGATCTCGGCCATCAAGCGCCGCGGCGGCGCTCCATCTCTTGCCGCACGAACGGGTTCATCTGCCTCTCGGCGTCGATGCGCGTCTCCTTCATGTGGCCGGGCAGCACGACAGTCTCATCCGGCAAGACGAGGAGCTTGTCGATAATGCTCGCCATCTCCTGGTCGTAGTCGCCGCCGGGCAGATCCGTGCGGCCGATCGATCCCGCGAAGAGAGTGTCGCCGCTGAAGAGCATTCCTTCGGTGTAGTAGGAAAGGCTGCCGGGTGTGTGCCCCGGCGTATGGATCACCGTCAGCTTCACCCCTTCCACCTCGATAACGTCGCCGTCCTCCGGGTGGTAATCGGGCGTCGGCGGGTCCGCCACTTCGCGGCCGACGAGCATGAGCGCGCTCTTCGCGGCCTGCGCCGCGATGGCGGCCTCGTCGCGGTGCATCAGAAACCTGGCGCCGGTCTCGTTCTTGATGTCGCCGACGCCGAGAATGTGGTCAACGTGGGCATGTGAGTTAGCGATCGCCTTGATCTTGACGCCCATGTCGCGCGCCATCGCCAGGATGTCCTCCGGCTGGTCGCCCGGGTCGATGCAGATCGCCTCGCCAGTGCGCCGGTTGCCGATGACCCAGCAATTCTCCTGGAACACGCCGACGACCATGCCGCGCACGATCTGCTCAGTGACCTGAGGTTCCGTCATGGCCCCAGTCTACCGGACGCGCAGCGCGAACGGCGACTAGTTAGCCGCGACCACAGCGCCCGGCGCCGGGGTCACCTGGCTGAGTCTGGCTCGAACGATGCGCCGGTCCGAGTATTCGCCACCGAATTGGCCGCCGGTCGGGGAGTACGTCCCACCGCACGTGATTACCGTTATCGTGTCGTCATCCGTGGGAGCCATCGATCCGAGGGCGGACGGGTCGTCAGGATCGACAAGGATGTTCTCCTCGACCGTGTAGCTCAGCTCAGCCCCATCGGCGGAGCGCAACAGAATCTGATCGCCGTCACTGAGCTGGTCGAGGTCGTAGAAGACGCCGGCGCCGCTCCAGGTTACGTGCCCGGCAAGGACAGCGTTGCTGCCGGTGCCCGGTTCTGAGGACCAGTCGTACCAGGCCACTTCCTGGCCGTTGCGCGGCACTTCCGGAACGAAGTCGGAGTCCAGGCCAAACGTGTTGACCGTCGCGTCCACGCCGATGCTCGGGATGACTAGCTGGAAGGGCGTCGAGCCCAGCGGCGGCTCGATCGTCGGCGCCACGGTCGGCGATGGCGCTGGAGCGCTGTAGCGGTCGAAGATGTGGTCCGGCTCGGCAACGAGCCGCGCGGCGGACCGCGGCTCCTCAAACGTGAGCGTCGCTGTCCCGGATGGCGCACCGACGAGCGATCCAGCCAGGGCCGCCAGCAGGACCGCCGTGACGACCAGGCCGCTCGCGAGCAAGAGCAAGCGACGGAGCCAACGCCGGCTTGGGCGTGGCGTCGGTTGGTCGTATCCAGCGTCTGCGTTCATGTGTCCAAGCTCTCCTCGCGATTATAGAGGTGCTGCACCCGATAGAGGAGACGCGGCAGAGCGCCGGTTGTTAGACTTGACCGTAATCCGCCTGAGCCGCCGTCTAGCGCCCAAACCGAGCGCTTGCTCTATTCACCGAGCGCTTTCTCTGTGTATCGAGCGCTCGCTATACAATGCTCGCATATACCCCCAAAACTATTGACTCCTCTTGCCACAGGCGTTAATTAATGTCGTGAAGCGAGGGTATGGATGTGACAATGCTTTTTGGCAAGTGCGGTCGAGAGGGAATCCTGGGGAGGGAAAAGCATTCATGCGCTCGCAATCCATCCCAAGAGGGGTGGTATAGGGGACGTCTCAATGAGGTGATTGCCGCACCCCGCGGGTCAGCTGCCGTATCTATCTGGCTGGCTGGCCACCTCTAAAAAGGCGTAGGTCCGCCGTGACATGGGCTCCACGGCGGACCCGACAATAGGGCAGGGCTGCCGGCGGAAACGCTGGCAGCCCTCCTGCGTTTGCCTAACCAGTCGGCACGCGAAGTTCAGGTACGTCAGACGTCAGGCGCCCGGCGTGCATCATGAAGAGCGACCCCATGGCCCCCGTCATATCGAACGTCTCGCCGCCGATAAGCCGGCCGACGCGCAGGCCGATATAGATCGCCAGCAGCAGGCTGGCCATCGCCCTCGCCTCCACCACCTCCGCGTTGTAGACGCCGTCGTCAATGCCGCGCTGGACGAGCGCCTCCAGCCAGTCCTGACGCAGCTTCCACGCGGACCGGCCCGTCGTGGCCAGCTTGTCGCTCTTGAGCGCCTCGGCCCAGATCTCGATCTCCAGGCGCGTCACGTTGTCGACATCGGCATCTTGCATGGTGTCGAAGAAGAAGTCGGACACCTGCCGGAAGGCCGACGCCGTATCATCGGCCTCCTCGATCAGACTGCGCAGCCGTTCCGTAGCGCTCTCCGCGGAACGCTCGACGACCGCGGCGATCAGTTCGTCCTTGCTGTCGAAGTAGTGATAGAGACCGCCCGGCGTGATGCTAGCCTCATGACAGATCTCGTCCGTCGTCGTCTGGTGGAACCCGGAGCGCAGAAAACAGGCACGTGCAGCTTCGATGATCTCCAGCCGACGTGCCTCAAGTTCTTCGGGCTTTAGCTTGGGCATTTCCCCTCCGGTCGCTTATAGAAAGCGAGCGCTCGGTACGCTAGCCGAAATCTATAGGAATCGGGGCAAACTGTCAAGGAGTTCACCATCGATATTCTGGAATTCTTCCGGTAACCGAGCACCCCTCGCCACCCGGGCTGACCTCCAGAGCGAGCTACAGGCAGCGAATTGTCAGCATGCACGTCGCGAACGTCCAGACGAAGGTGGGTCCCAGGTCTCGCACCAAGGCCGCAGTCAAGACCGTGCGCGACGGCCTGCTCGGTTAGTACGCCCCGCGTTCCAGATAGTGTAACCTCTCTGCCATCGACCGTCCCGCCAGAGGCCCGAGGAGGCACGAAATGAAGATCCTGTGCGTGCTCTACGACGATCCCGTCGACGGCTACCCGAAGTCGTATGCGCGTGACGACATACCATCACTCCAGCGCTACCCGGACGGTCAGACGCTGCCGACGCCTGACGCGCTCGACTTCCGGCCAGGGGAGCTTCTGGGATCCGTCTCTGGAGAGCTCGGCCTGCGCGCCTTCCTCGAGAAGCAGGGACACACGATGGTCGTCACGTCCGACAAGGACGGCCCGGACAGCGTCTTCGAGCGTGAACTGCCCGACACCGACATCGTGATCTCGCAGCCGTTCTGGCCGGCCTACCTGACCGCCGATCGGATCGCCAAGGCGCCGAACCTGAAGCTGGCGATAACCGCCGGCATCGGATCCGACCACGTCGACCTGCAAGCAGCGATAGAGAATGGCATGACCGTCGCCGAGGTGACGTACTCCAACAGCATCAGCGTGAGCGAGCATGTCGTCATGGCGATCCTCTCGCTCGTCCGCAACTACATCCCGTCCTACAAGTGGGTCGTCGATGGCGGCTGGAACATCGCCGACTGCGTCGCGCGCTCCTACGACCTCGAAGGCATGGACGTGGGCACGATCGGCGCCGGCCGCATCGGCACCGCCGTCCTCAAGCGCCTCAAGCCGTTCGACGTCAAGCTCCACTACACTGACCAGCACCGTCTCCCGGAGGACGTGGCGGCCGAGTTGGGAGTCACCTACCATCCTGATGCCGAATCTCTGATCCAGGTCTGCGATGTGGTTACCATCAACGCCCCGCTGCACCCCGGGACGGAGCACATGGTCAACGACGCCTTCATCGCCAGGATGAAGCGCGGAGCCTTCCTCGTGAACACAGCCCGCGGCAAGATCTGTGACCGCGACGCGGTGGCCCGCGGACTCGAAAGCGGCCAGCTCGCCGGCTACGCAGGCGATGTCTGGTTCCCGCAGCCGGCGCCGCAGGACCACCCCTGGCGGACGATGCCACACCACGGCATGACGCCGCACGTGTCGGGCACCACGCTCTCGGCGCAGGCGCGCTACGCGGCCGGCGTACGCGAGATTCTGGAGTGCTTCTTCGAGGGCCGCGCCATTCGCGAGGAGTACCTGATCGTCGACGGCGGCAAGCTGGCAGGCGCCGGCGCACACGCCTACAGCGAAGGCGACGTCACGGGCGGCTCCGACGAAGCAGCGAAGTTTAAGAAGTAAGCCACGGGACGGCGAGCACTCACCCATGGAACCGATCGAGGCCCACCCGCTCATCCGGCAGAGCCGCGTCATGGTCGTGCCCGGCGTCTACGACGCGCTCTCGGCCAAGATCGCCGAGCGCGCCGGCTTCCCCGCCGTGGTCCTCACCGGCTACGGCGTCGCCGCCACCTACCTGGGCGAACCTGACTTCGGCATCCTCACGCAGTCGGAGATGCTCGATGTCGCCCGCCGCGTCACAAGCGCCGTCGGGATCGGAGTGATCGTCGACGGCGACACGGGATACGGCGGCCCGGCAAACGTCCAGAAGCTCGTACGTGAACTGATCTCGATCGGAGCGCGCGGCGTGATCCTGGAGGACCAGACCTGGCCCAAGCGTTGTGGCCACATGCGGGACAAGGACGTCATCCCCGCCGAAGAGCACGCCGCAAAGATCCGCGCCGCACGGGACGCCCGCGGCGACGCCCGCCTGATGATCACCGGCCGCACGGACGCCCTCGACGTGCACGGTGTTGACGAGGCGATCCGGCGGGCGCTCATGTACAAAGAGGCCGGCGCCGACGTGCTCTTCGTCGAAGGGCCGCGCGATCGGGAAGAGTTGGCTGAGATCGGCCGCCGCCTGCCGCCGCCACTCGCCGTCAACCTGATCGAAGGCGGGCGCACGCCCATCTGCTCGCTGGAGGAGCTTGCCGACATGGGCTTCTTTAGCGTCGGATTCGTGCTATCAGGCCTCTACGCCTCCGCCGCCGCGCTCGAGCGGGCGTTCGGGGAGCTGCGCCGTTCCGGCTCGACCGACGCAATCACCGGCGACCTCATGCAGTTCGGCGACTTCAACGAACTGATCGGCGTCGAAGAACGCTACGAGCAGGACGAGCGCTACGGCGCCTGAGCATCTCGTAGTCGATGACCGCCCCGCGAGTGACGTGGGCCGGCGTCTCCTACACGATATTCCTGGGCGCGAACGACATCTGCTCCGCCAGCTCCGTCGGTCCGATGCGCGTGATCTTGCCGCGGCCCAGCTTGAACTGGTAGCGCAGGCTAAGCGGCTGGAGCGACGTGTCAGCGGAAACGACCGCGTTGGCCGGCTGTTTCGGGAAGTGGAAGTAGGTCGAGGCGACACCCTGAGGGACAACATCCGTCACGTAGGCAACGGCCGTGAAGCCGCCCGTCACCTGCTGACCCAGTTGATTGATCACGCGGTCGCTGTCGACGGATACCATGTCGCCGCTTACGATGCCCCTTGATTCGGCATCTTGCGGGTTGATCTCGATGAAGTTGACCGGGTAGCGCTGGATCGTGTACGGCCGGCGGGTGAAGTCGGACAGGTTGTTCCAGTAGTGATTCACGCGCATGTTCGTGATCCACAGCTCGTCGCCCTCGGGGCCGAGAATCTCGTTGCGGACGTTCACGGCCGACCAGTCCGCCCGGACGAAGTTAGCCTTCCCGCTGTCTGTCTTGAACTTCAGGTCGGCGTGCAGACGCGGCGTCTCAACGAGCTCGCCGCCTTCAAGCTTGAGCGGTGTCTGCAACCCCTGCGTTCCGAACTCGCGCAACAGGTCGTGACCGCGCTTCCCCTCGGCCTGCGCCTTCTCAACGAGCGCGGCGTAGTCCCGCCGGCCACCCTTCGAGCGCTCGGACGCCTCCTCGAAGATCTCGTTCGAGTCGGCCCAATCGAAGCCTTCGAAGCCCATCTTCTGCGCCACTTCGGCGACGATCTTCCAGTCCGGGCGGGCTTCGCCAGGCGGATCTGAAATCTTCTCGTAGATGCGCAGCCTGCGCTCGGCGTTGTTTCGCGCGAAGTCTTCTTCTCCCCAGGTCGCTGCGGGAAGCACGAGGTCGGCGAACTCCGTCGTGTCGTTCGCATAGATCTCCTGATGCACGAGCACCATGCCACCGTTGTCGGCCTTCTGCTTTAGCTGCTCGATCGCCACTGTTGTGTCAGCCGTGGTCACTTGCGGATCAGTCTCGAGAACGAGTTGACGGAGTGTGTCGGAGATCTGCTGGGAGCAGGCAGAGGCGCCGATCCAGTTCAGACCGATCGCCCACATGAAACGCGTGTTGCCCTGGACAACCCAGCGGTCCTGGTCCATCTCAACCTTGTGCCCCTCGAACTCGTGCGGGGACTTGTCGAGCGGATAGCTAGCTCCTGTCTGTCCGCCGCGCTGGTGCCCGCCCAGTCGCGAGGTCGAGCGCCCCAGTGAGCCGACGGAGCCCGTCAGCAGACCGAGGTTGCCGATCGCCGCCGTATTCTCGTAGTTGTGCGACCAGTAGAGCCCCTTCTCGAAGCGGATGCTCAGCTTCGGCCGCTCAGCCGCACCAGCCCCGGTCATGATCTGGGCCGCCTGCGTTATCTTCGCCGCTGGCACGCCCGTGATCCTCTCGGCTTCATCCAGCGCGAACGCCGGCTCAGACGTTATGTAAGCTTTGAAGTCACCGAACGACTGCCCGAACATCACACGCCGCCACTTGCCTTCAGCAGCAACTTCTTCGGCTGACGCCATGTAGTTGTCGATGAACTCCGTGTCCTCCCAGCCGTTGTCCAGGATGACGCGGGCTATCGCTCCGTAGAGCGCCGTGTCGGTGCCCGGGTTGATCTGCAGGTGCAGGCCGCCGCGGCTCTCCGCGAACGCTGCCGAGAACGTGCGCCGTGGGTCGACGTAGATCATCGTCGCGCCGCCGGGCACCATCCAGGTCGTGAAGCGCACGGTCTTCGTCTCGTACGGGTCAGAGCCGGAGATGAAGAGGACGTCCGCTTCCTTGTCGTCCTCGTACGCCGAGCCGAACGCATCGATGCCTGTGTCGGAAAGTCCCGGCACGTCGTCGCCGTCCGCGGGCGCGTGGTGCGGCGCGTGGTTCGCCGAGCCAATCGCCCCGAGCGCCAGCTTCGTGACGGCGTAGACGTTCTCGTAGAACTGGTACGAGTACCGCTTCATGCCCCACGCCAGCTCGCCGTGGTTCTCGATGACGTGCTTGGAGACCTCGGCCACAATGTCTGTGGCGGCGTCCCACGAGATCGGTTGGAGAGTGCCGCGCACACGGAGCAGCGGCAGCTGGAGGCGATCAGCGGTGGGCGTCTGCGGATTGTAGAGCTTCTGCGCGATGCTGCCGCCGCGAACGCTGTGCGTTCCGCCGATGTTCACGACTTCCGAGTCACCGTCCGGGATGACGATGATGTTGTGCGGCTTGCCCTCGTAAGTAACGATGTTGAACATCGTCGGCGACGGCCACTTGCCGGTCTGAATGCCGGCGGGGTATTCGATGCCGAGCGCGTTCTCGTCCGCTTTCGGGCCGCCCTCAGTGCCGACGGGCCAGAGGTACGCCTTGTATCCGCACGCCACCGGGCAGTATTCGCAGACTATGCTCTTCACGGTCGCATCGATCGGAGGCGCAGGAACTGTGCTGACGAGGGAGCCCGGGCTAACGCCGGAGATCGTCTGCTTATCCTTCGTCATGCTGTCACCTCCACTGGCTTTCCGTCCGCGAGGTTGTCGCGGTAGCCGTAGATCAGCCCCATCACGCCCGTGGCGTAGACGTCGTCGCCATCCAGAGCCAGGGTGATCTGCGGCAGGTTCTGGGTCGCCTGGCCCAGCACGACCATGCCGCTGCGCGTCAGGTCAAAGGTCGAATAGTGGCAGCCGCACGGCCCGAGAATCTTGTGTTCGTCCTTGTACAGGCCGATCAGCGGGCATCCCATGTGCGTGCAGGCGTACGAGAAGGCGACGATATCGCCGTCGTCACCGATACCGCCGTGGGCCGGCGCCCCAAGCTTCAACACAAAGTTGCGCTGCCCCTCCAGCGGATACTCGAAGTCGAACGGCTCGCCCGGCTTCAGATCTGACAACGAGGCGATCTTTGTCCGCTGGAACGTCGCGACGACGACCGCGGGCGATCCACCGTTGTCGGGAGTTGCGCCGTCGCCATCATCGTCGTCAATCCACTCAGTGAGCGCGACAGGCACCAGTATCGCCACCGAAGCTGCGGCGCTGCCAGCGACCGCCCCAATCAGGAACGAGCGCCGCGAAAAGCCCTTTCCGGCCGCCGTATCGCCGTTCGCGCCTCCTCCGATCCCTCCTCTCGCCGCGGATGCTTCCGCCTGCTTACGAAGGTACTCCTCGGAATACGCAGAGCACGCTGGGCACTGATCACCTCCAACGTGCCAGATACGCCCGCACTCTGAACACCGCATGGCCTAACTCCTCTCCGACCGAACACCCGACTGAGACGCAGATTATCATGTGAAGCCCTTCACATATAGGTAATATGCAGCAGCTTTCTTCGAGCCCGCATAGGCCATTCGCCCCAAAGTCCGCATGCCGTTCAGCTCTCGGATGGGGAGGACCCAGCGGAGTCAGTTGGCAGTCGAGGACCGCTGGCGGCAGCGCAGGTGCAGGATCGACGCCCACACGTCGATGCCACCGGGGCGTTCCTCGATATCACATGTGATAGGCTCGCCATCGTTGTGGTCACAGTCCGGCCATGCCCCACGTCCGGCACGTGCGCTACCGGATAGACGCCTGTGCCACCGGTGGCGACGCTTGTGCCGTCATCCTTCGACCGAGAACCGCGGCGCGCCTCCGGCTGAGAAGAATGGGAGAAGACACAATGAAGCGTGAAGACATCGCCTTTTACTCAGAAGGCAGCCGACTGTCCGGACACCTGTATCTCCCTGATGACGGGGGAGCTGGCAAGCCGAAACCGGCAATAGTCCTGGCCCACGGCTTCACAGGCGTCAAGGAGCTTATGCTCCCGGACTACGCCAGGAAATTCGCTGACGAGGGGTGGATAGCTCTGACCTTCGACTACCGCGGCTTCGGGACAAGCGAGGGTCAGCGGGGACGGCTGCTCGCTCCCGACCAGGTAGAGGACATCCGCAACGCCGTGGCCTACGCCCGCACGCGGGCCGAAATCGACCCCGGCCGTATCGGCCTCTGGGGTACTTCCTACGGTTGCGGCCTTGTCGTCCAGGCGGCAGCCGTCGACGATCGCGTAAGAGCGGTGGTGGCCCAGATCGGCATTTCGGACGGCCGGACGTCGCTCACTCGGAGCCTGGGTGATCAGCAGACCGAAGCGCTGAAGGCCGCAGTTGAGCAGGACCGCAAGCAACGTGTGCAGACCGGCCGCGGCACTTACGTGGACCCGTTCGCCGTCATCCCGGATCCGGAGATGAAGGCGGTATTCGAGCAACATTTCGCGGAGCTGCCCCACCTCAAGACTCAGATCACGCTTCAGTTCATCGAGGCGCACATGGAGTTCAGCCCGATATCGGTGGTTGACCGCATCTCGCCGCGGGCGCTGCTGATCATCGCGGCGGAGCACGACGTCATCTGTCCCCCCGACGAACTCAAGCGTATGTACGATCGCGCCGGCGATCCGAAGAGGTTCGCCTTGCTCGATGGCCTCACTCACTTCCAGTGCTATGAGGGCCAGGGGCTGGAGCGAGCGAGCGGCGAGGCGATCGACTGGTACAAGGCCCATCTTTGATGAAGTAGCTGGAGGAACACATGCGAATCGGTATTCACTCATTTTCGGGCGGTCCAAGTCTGGAAGAGCAGCTAAAGGTGGCGGTCGACGCTGAAGAGGCCGGCTTTGATAGCTTTTGGTACGGCCATATCTTCGGTCATGACGCCCTCACTCTGGCCGGACTGGCAGCCACGAAGACGAAGCGTATCGAGCTGGGAACCGCAGTGGCGCAAACGTACGGCCGGCATCCATTCATCATGGCGCAGCAAGCCGTGACGATTCAGGCGGCGGCCAACGGACGGTTCGCGCTTGGAATCGGTCCTTCGCACCAGGTACTCGTTCAGGCCATGTGGGGCATTCCCTACGAGCGAGTCGCCAGGCACGTGCGAGAGTATCTCTCCGTCCTGCGTCCGCTGCTGGACCAAGGCGCTGTCGCCTTCAGCGGCGATCAGTACCGCGTCGCCGGAGCCCTCCAGATTCCCGACAGGAAGACCTGTCCGGTCCTGATCTCCGCCCTGGCGCCGATGATGCTGAAGATCGCCGGGGAACTGGCTGATGGCACGCTCACGTGGATGACGGGCCCAAAGACGGTGGCGGAGCACATCGTGCCGCGAATCAACTCTGCAGCCAAGGAGGCCGGAAGACCGCAGCCGAGGGTGTGCGTTTCACTGCCGGTTGCCGTCACGGACGACGTGCCGGCAGCTCGAGAGGCGGCGGCCAAGCTCTTCGAGATGTACGGCCAGCTCCCGAACTACCGGCGAATGCTGGACCGCGAAGGCGCGGCCGGACCAGCGGACGTTATCATCGCCGGCGACGAGGCGGATGTAGAGCGACAGATCCGCGCCCTGGCCAATATCGGCGCCACAGACTTCATCGCCTGGACGTTCCCGGTCGGTGAAGACGCCCGGGCATCAGTCGACCGCACGTGGTCACTCGTGAAGGGCCTCGTTGGCAAGGTCTGAGACCGGCTCGTAGGACAAAACCCCACAGCCTAAGAGGTAGCACCCGCGTTACCTCCCGTCCTCGCGACGGCAAGATGGTAACGGGCCGCCTCAGAGGACCGACGAAGATGGCGGCGCTCTATGTTTGTGTCTGCCTACTGGGAGGTAGCAATGAGTAAGCAATCCAAGTCCGCTGACGCGAATGGACGCCCTTCCGACAGTACGTCCGAAAGATACCGGGACAAGTGGAGCTGGGACAAAACGGCCTGGGCCAGCCATTGCATCAACTGCTACCCGGGGAACTGTCAGTACCGCGTATACGTGAAGGATGGAAAGATCGTTCGCGAGGAGCAGTCGGGCACGTACAAGCCGATCGAGGCCGGCGTCCCGGACATGAACCCCATGGGCTGCCAGAAGGGCAACGCCTGGAGCCAGATGCTGGACAGCCCGGAGCGCGTTCTGTACCCACTGAAGCGCGCCGGTGAGCGCGGCGACGGCAACTGGACCCGCATTTCCTGGGACGAAGCACTCACAGAGGTCGCTGATGCCACCCTCGACGCCATCGAGAAGACTGGCCCGGAGTCCATCTTGCAGGTCTCGACGCCGAACGAGGGCGGACTGATGGCGGGGATGCTGTTCGGAAAGATCATCGAAGGGCTGGGCGGCACAACCACAGACGTGAACGCGGACATCAACGACTTCAACCCCGGCCTCTACATGACGTACGGGAAGGTCAACTCCGCCAGCAGCGTTGACGACTGGTTCCACGCCGAGCTGACGCTGGTCTGGCACCGCAACCCTGTTTACACGGCGATCCCCTGGTATCACTTTGTGTTGGAGTCGCGCTACAACGGTGGCGAAATCGTCCTCATCGCGCCCGACTACAGCCCTTCGGCGATCCATGCCGACTACCATGTGCCCGTCGAGCCTGGTTCAGATGCGGCGCTCGCGCTGGGCATGTGCCAGGTGATCATCGAGGAAGACCTCTACAAGGCGGAGTTTGTCCGGGAACAGACTGACCTGCCGCTTCTGGTGCGCACCGATAATCAGCGCTTCCTGCGCCAGACGGAGATGGCGGAATCCGGCCGCGACGACCAGTTCTACGTCTTTGACACCAAGACCGGTGGAATCGTGGAGTTGCCCAGGGCGACGCTGGATCTCGGCGAAATCGAACCCGCGCTGGAGGGCCACTTCGAGGCGAAGCTGGCCGACGGCAGCACCGTCGAGGTGGCGCCGGCCTTCCAGCTCCTCAAGGACCAACTCGTCGACTACACGCCGGAGAAGGCAGCCGCTCTGTGCGGAACGAACGCGGAGATGATCCGCTCGCTGGCGCGCAAGGTTGCTGCCCGCCGCACGAACCTGCTGCTCGGGTTCAACGCCGGCAAGTACTACCACGGCGATCTGATCGAGCGGTCCATGTGCCTGCTGCTGGGGCTCACCGGCAACTGGGGCAAGAAGGGTACCGGCACCCGCAGCTGGTCCGTCGGCATGTTCGATGGGGCCTACCTCTACTCCATGAAGGAGAAGGCCGGACGCGAGGAGGCGCAGCGGGTCCTCAACATGCGCAACATGATCATGCAGGGCGTGAAGGCGCAGGACCCGACGATGACAGACGAGATGGCGTCCTTCGAGTTGATGAGGATGTCGGCCCCCATGGGCAACACCGTGCCGCCGGCCTTCCTCTGGTACTACCACTACGGATACGCAGAGCGCTGGAACAAGCCGGAATGGAACGATCCTGCCATCGGCGACGGCTTCGACAGCCGGCTTCAAGAGGCGATCTCCAAAGGTTGGTGGCAAGGTCTCAACCGCCCCGGGCCCGACGATCCGCCGAAAGTGCTGTTCGAGATAGGCGGCAACCTCCTCCGCCGCGCGCGGGGAGGACAGAAGCTCCTGCTGGAGAACCTGTGGCCCAAGCTGGACATGATCGTGATTGTTGACTGGCGAATGCACACGACGGGAATGTTCTCGGATATCTTCCTCCCCGTAGCCATCAGCTACGAGAAGCTCACCTTCCACATCCCGACTCCGGACATCCTCAACCTCACGCTCTCGGACGCGGCGGCAGACCCGCCCGGCGAGGCGAAACCGGAGTTCGAGATATTCCATCTGCTCGCCCAGAAGATCGAGGAGCGAGCCGCCGCCCGGGGACTCGTCGAGTACAAGGACGCACGCGGCGCCACACGTCGCCTCGACAACCTGGTCGACTCGTACACACTCGGCGGGGCGATCGATAGCCCGGAGAAGCTCGCCGACGAGTGGATCCAGGACACCGCAACCTTCGGCAACCTCCCCGAGGGCACGAGCCTGGAGACGATGCGGGAGAGCGGCCCGGTGAGGTTCACAAACTGGGGCGCCGTACCGTTCGCGATTGCACAGGCGTCAGACCTGGAGCCCGACAGCACTCACAATCCGTTCCGCTGGCACACGGAAAAGAAGGTTCCCTACCCGACGCTTACCCGCCGGGCGCAGTTCTACATCGACCACGAGTGGTTCCTGGAAGCAGGCGAACAGTTTCCGGTGCACAAGGAGAACCCAAGACAGGGCGGAGATCACCCCTTCACGATGACCAGCGGCCACGCTCGCTGGACTGTACACACCACCAACGTTGTGAACCGCTCAATGCTGGAGACGCACCGGGGCGAGCCGTCCGTGATCCTGAGCCCGACCGACGCGGAGGGCCGCAACATCGGAGCGGACGACCGGGTGCGTGTGTTCAACGACGTATCGGAGTTCGTCTGCGCCGTAAAGATCTCGCCCTCCGTGAGGCCAGGCCAGGTGATCATGTACAACGGCTGGGAACCATACCAGTTCGAGAAGTGGGAGGACCCCGCATCCATCGAGCCCGGCATGGTCAAGTGGCTCCATCTTGCGGGCGGCTACGGACACATGCGTTACTGGCTGATGCAGTGTCAGCCGATACCGATCGACCGAGGAATCGCCGTGGACATCGCCAAGGCGTAACGCCTGCGCGAATTGGTGCTGTGGCCTCTATAGTCCGCACCCTTCAATCGGTACTCCGGTTTCGCCGCTTCGAGATTGATCCGGTTGAGCGTCGGCTGTCCCGCGCCGCCAGCGTCAGCGATCTGCGCCGGATCGCCCGTCGCCGGCTGCCGAGGGGGGTGTTTGACTACGTAGACGGCGCCGCCGAGGATGAACTCACAGCGGCCCGCAACACCGCCGCCTACCGAAACGTGGAATTCCAGCCCCGCGTGCTGCGCAACGTGGACAAGATCGACACGTCGACAAGCTTGCTCGGCCAACCCCTGGCTTTTCCGCTGGTACTCGCGCCCACCGGCTTCACCCGTATGGTCGACCCCGAGGGCGAACTCGCCGTAGCCCGCGCGGCAGCCAGGGCCGCGCTGCCGTACACATTGTCGACAATGAGCACACGATCGATCGAAGAAGTCGCCGCGGTCTCGGGCGGCCGCAAGTGGTTTCAGGTCTACGTCTGGCGGGACCGAGGTCTGGTCAAGGACATGCTGGAGCGGGCTGCTGCTGCCGGCTACGAAGCTATCGTCATCACCGTCGACGTACCCGTGCTCGGGCGCCGCGAACGCGACATCCGGCGCGGCTTCACCCTCCCGCCGAAGATGGGGCTCGACACCATCATCGACGGCGCGCTCCACCCGGCCTGGACCTGGAACTTCGTGCGGGCCGAGCCGATCACCTTCCCAAACGTCATCCGCAACTCCGTCGCCGACGGGGCTGATGCGGTATCTCTGGCCGACTTCATCGACACCCAGTTCGACGCCGGCTTGTCCTGGGACGACATCGCCTGGTTCCAGTCCGTCTGGAACGGCCCCATAGTGCTCAAAGGCATCCAGACGGTCGAGGACGCCCGCCTCGCCGCCGACGCCGGCGTCCAGGCCATCGCCCTGTCCAACCACGGTGGACGGCAGCTCGAGGGCGCGCCTCCACCACTGGAGCTGGTGGGGCCGGTCGCCGAGGCGGTCGGCGGACGCGTCGAGATCATTTGCGACGGCGGCATCCGGCGCGGCAGCGACATCGTCAAGGCCATCGCGCTCGGCGCACGGGCCTGCATGGCCGGGCGAGCCTACCTCTACGCCCTTGGCGCTGGTGGCGAACGCGGCGTCGACCAGGTCCTCTTGCAACTCCACGAAGGAGTCCGCCGAACGATGGCCCTCACGGGAGCCACAAACATCGACAGCGTCACGCCCGACCTCGTGCGCTGGCGGGATCAGGCGAAACCATGACCGCCACGCGGGCCAGATCCGAGACTAAGGCTGTATGAAGCGACTTCTCCTCGTAGTAGCGGGCTTAGCAGCCGGCGTTCTGGCATGGGGCCGGCGCGGACACCTCAAGAGCATAGGCGCCCGGAAGCTCGCAGCAGCAGTGGCCGACCCGCTAAGAAAGCGCGGCCTCAAGATTCGGATTCCGATCGAGCGCGGCGGCTGGACCCGGACGACGCTGACGGCGGACCTCGGCCCGACGCTTTCCGAAGTGGTGGGCTACCCACTGGAGGCAGCCGCTCATTCTCACTTCGGAGGGTTCAACCTGAGCCGAGTGTACAGCGACTTCGTCAACCCCGATTCCGAGTATTACCAGGCCTGGGTCGGCGCCTACGTTGTCTTCGACGGCGAGGGAAGACGCCATTTCGGTTTCGACGACGAAGGACGACCGCTTCAGCAAGACACTCTCGACGTTCTCGAAGCGGATCAGCGGCTCGTTCTCGGCGGCGCCGGCTGTCCCCATTCGTTCTCAGACGGGCGCCGCGTGAGGCTGCTCGGCGATCTGTCCCCCAGGCAGGTCGAAAGCAACGGAGCGACGTGGTGGCGGCTGGATGGGAAGGCTGACACCTGGTCGGCATATCATCGGGGCACCGCGGCGGCCGGCCGGCGAGGCTCCGAAGCGGTCTCCGGCCGCGTACCAGGCGACGCTCGGCACCCCGTAGACGACTTCCACCCGCTGACCTACACAGGGTCGTTCTGGCAGCGCTACGTTCCAGAATGGCAGGCCACGATCGCCAAGTTCTACATCTGCCCCTCGTACGTCACGAGAGACGGCCGCGAAGTAGCCGGCAGCCAACTTCTCGCTGGGGAATGTGAGCGGATAATTCAGGCGATCTCCTTCGCCATGGAGTGAGCGGTCCTCAGAACGTGCCGCGCACTGGCACCACTCTTGAAGGGAAGGGGATTCGACAAAAAGTCCGACAGAAGAATCGGCGTTGCCGCGCAGAAATCGCCTCTGCTACCATAAGAAAAGCGCTGCGGGATGGTGTAATGGTAGCACGGCTGATTCTGGATCAGTTAGTCTAGGTTCGAATCCTAGCCCCGCAGCCAAGTGTGGCGCATTCGTCTAGCGGCCTAGGACGCCGCCCTCTCAAGGCGGAGATCACGGGTTCGAATCCCGTATGCGCCACCAACTTGAAATACGTTTGAGCCCCCTGAAGCGCAAATTAGGTGTTTCAGGGGGCTCAACAATTGTGGCCATTGCACGACCAACGTGCTTCACTCGACAATGAGCGTCCCCGCCATCTGATTGGGATGGACGTCGCAGACGAAACTGTAGCTCCCGGGTGCGGCGATCTCGAAAGTCAGCGTCTGGAGCACTGGCCCCCCGACGATTTCGGTCTTGAAATCGCCCTCCGGCCCGGCCTGCACGTGCAGGTTGTGAGGGACAGCAGCGTCCTGATTGTCGAACGTGATGGTCACTTCCTGGCCCGCGGGCACCGTCAACGCATCGACGTCAAAGGCGATATTCTTGCCCACGATCGTGGCACTCGTGACCGGCGCGCCGTCGTCTGGCGCCTGGCTCGAAACCGCGCCGGTGACGGGTGGGAAGGGTATCGAACCGAGGTGGGGGCCTATCCAGTTCAGTTCGTTCGCCAGGTGCATCGCACCCGCCGGCACAAAGGAATCGCCAGTCACTTCCCAGGCGCTGCCGTCCCACGTCACCTCGCTGGCCGGGACGGGCAGCTTCCCGACGGCCGGCGGCGGAGGCGTGTCTGCCGGGTGATAGTAGACGACACCCGGGAGGTCTTTCTCCCACTCACTGGCCATCGCGCCGTCCTTACCGGGCGGTGCCGAAAGCTGCATCCCGGCCAGGCTGATAGTGCTCTCGTAGAAGGCGAGGAGCGCACGGCTGGCAGGCCCCTTCGTGGCATCGCCGCCAAGCTGCGTCAGTGAGTTGAGGCCGGCGATGATCCAGGCCACGTCATCGACGCTGTAGACGGCCTTCGACTTGAACACACCATGCTCTGGATCGAAGTCATCAGCCAGCCGGCCGAAGATGTCGTCCGCAGCATCCCTGTACTTCGCGTCGCCTGTCGCAGCGCTCATCGCTATCAGGCCGGTCACTGCCGCCGCCTGTTGTGTGACGTCCTCCGACGTGAAGTCCACAAGCTGCTCGTCCGCGATCGCCGTAGCGCTGTTGATCGCACGTCCGGCTACTGCCGCATCGTCAGTCGTCCAGGCCCGGTAGACCAGCGCGCGAATCGCCGCCGCAGCTTCGTCTGCGGAAGCCGGCTCGCGGCCATCGAGGGCCGCGAGCAGATCGTTCGCGGCACCCTCGAATGCTGGATGCACGTCCGGATTCATGAAGCGCCCGTCGTTCAGCTCGCCGCGATCGCTGGTCAGCCCCGCGACGTCCGAAAGCGCGTGGAGCATCACCCAGTTCCCGGTGAAGTCCAGAACTCCATCGGAGTCGTGGTAGAGCCCGTCATCGCCGAGCAGCTCCTGCATGGCGTACTGTCCCTGCATTTGCGACAGCATGGCCACCATCATGCCGATGAACCGCTGCTGTGCACCGAAGTCGCCTTCTGGGTCGCCGAAATGGGCGCTGGCGAAGTTGTGTGCCCACTGGCTCTCCTTCAACATGGTCTCCGCCTGACCACGGACGCTGACCGTGACATCAAAGGAGTCCGGATCGAGACGGAACGCCTCAAAGTCGAGCGGATCGAAGTCCCTGGGATCGTTAACGAGGGTCGGGCTGCCAGACGCGTATATCGCTTGCAGCGGCGCCATGTTCGCCGGGATCATCACCGGGTCCTCTGGATTCCGGGCGATCATCTGCATGGCTTGCTGCATCACGTCCATAGGCGGCTCGAAGGGGATGCCCATTCCGGAAGCCATCACAAACGGGCCGAAGTGGTCGCGGGAAAGCCAGTATCCCTGCCACGTAAGCGCCGAGAGGTTGAAGTCGGGGTCTTCCCCGACGATCCCGCTGCTTGCCACGAGGTCGACTCCGACGGGAGTCTCCGTCGCCTGAACCTCACTGGGACTGGCACTGGGAGTCGGCGATGCGCCATCATCGTCATCGCCACAAGCAGCAGCGAGTAGTGCAAGACTGGCCAGCACCAAGACCGGCAAAGCGACGCGACGTATCCCCATTCCGAACCCTCCTACCAGACGATTTGTGACTTCTTGCACAAATCGTAGACAGGACGCCGTCGCCCCGCTGTAATCCTCGTTACGAACCCGCTGAAAAAGATGGGCGTCGCCGGTCGACTATCTGGTTCCAGGAGCCGGGTCGCCCCCGGCACCTCCCGTACGCGCCACCAGGCCGCAAACGGAGCCCTCGTTGATGTGCGAGCCCGGGCCGGCGTCAGCTCTTGGAGCCGGCCGGCACCGCCCGCGGAGCGGCTCGCGACGGGCTGCGGATCATCGCCGCGGAGACGAACGTGGCGACCGCCAGGACTGCGGCGACGATCGGGAAAGTGTACTTCAGGCCGAGCGTGTCGACGGCGATGCCGCCGGCCAGCGAGCCGAAGAGAATCCCGGCGCTCATCGCCATGTTGAACACGCCCATCATCGCGCCGTGGCCGTACTCGCGGCCCTCCTCCGTCGCCAACGCGCCAAGCGTCGGCCAGACCAGCGCCTCGCCGGAGCCAATCACCACGAAGACGGCGATCAGCCCGGGGAAGCTCTCGACGAACGGAATCACCGACGTCGCCGCCACGACGATCAGCGAACCGGTGACAAGCGTCGTCGTCTTGCTCATCCGGTCGACCAGAGTCCCAAACGGTATCTGGAGGATAGCGTTGACCAGCGTCCGCCCGGCGATGACGATACCGATCTGCGTGCCCGAGGCGTCCATGAAGTCCGTCATGAGAAGCGGCAGGAACGCCATCAGCGGCACCATGATGAACATCGTCGACATCCGTGACAGCAGCACGCCCATCAGCCGCACGTTCCCGGCCATCCGGCGCATCGTCTCAAGCATCGGCGGGGGGACCGGCCGCCCCTCCAATTTCGCGTCGCCCGGCAGGAGGAGCACGACGAGCGTCATTGAGAGAGCCCCGGCCGCGCTCATCGCGTAGAAGGCGGCGTCGAAGCCCAGCGAGTCGCGGAATATGCCGCCGATGATCGGCCCGAAGCCGATGCCGGAGAAGAGCGCCATGTTCAGGCTGCCCATGTAGCGGCCTTCCTCGCCCTTCGGCGCAAAGCTGGCTACGTAGGACATCGCGATCGGCACAATCATCGCCGAGCCAACGCCGTGGACCGTGCGGATGAAGATCAGGTGCTCAACGGAGGTCGCCAGCGTGAACGAGAAGCCGACAACCGAGTAGATGAGCAGGCCCGTGACGAGAAATCGCTTGCGCCCGTGCCGGTCGGACATTCCGCCGACAAACGGCTGCAGGACGCCACGGCTGATGGAGAAGCCGGCCACCATCAGGCCGATCATGATGCCGCTGGCGCCCAGATCGTCAGCGTAGACCGGCAGCAGCGGGATGACGATGCCGAGGCCGAGGAGCGCTATGAAGACGGCGAGGAACAGGGTCGCCAGCGTTGCCGTCCTCCGCCCGTCCGCAGCCCCCGTCTCAATCGTCACGATACGCTCAGCATACCGCGAACGAGGCGAGGGTCGATCAGTGGCGCGGGCCAGGGCTGCCCCCGGCTTCAGTTAGCTGGGCTAGCGGGGCTTGCGCCGGTCTTGCAGGATGTGCCCGAGCGCTCGATAGGCCCGCCAGTTGTACGGCAGGCCCATGTGTGTCCCGCCGACCTCGTGGTTCAACCTCGCCCAGTCCTCCGTCGCGTTATGCCAGTCCACCACGCCGTCCGATTTCGTGAAGATGGCGGCGTGCCTGACGGACGCGGGCAGATCCTGCGCCGCGGCGGCGGTGAAGCCACAGCGACAGTCCAGCGTGAAGCAGCGGCACTCGCGGCCGCTCAGGAACATGCCTGCCGATATCAGAAGCGCCCCCGTGGCCAGCACCTGTGGATGCGCCTGGACGGCTTGCAAGGGAGTGCCAAGATAGATCAACTGCGACACGTTCTCGGGCTGGTCGGCGGCCACGCGCCGGGCGATGATCCCGCCGAGGCTGTGGCCGACGAGGCGCACGGGGCGGCCGGTATCGCGGGCCGCCTGCCGCACGGTCTTGTCCAGTCGCTCGGAAAGCGTGCCGGGGCAATCCGCGTTGATGACGATGCCGGAAAGGTACGGGGTGTAGCCAACGCGGCGCAACCAGCCGTGCATCTCCAGCATGAACGCGTCGGGGCACATCAGGCCCGGAACCGTTATCACGGCTTCACCGTCGCCCCGTGGTACGTCCCACCCGTAGTAGACAGGCGAGAGCCGGAGCGCCAGCCAATCGATCGTCCAGAGAGACTCGACCCAGAGCGGCGGCACCGGCATCTCCGGCGCCGGCGCAAGGAGCGTTCGGGGCGTCACTGGTGCGGTTGACGTCAACATAGAAGCTGTAAATCCTCCGTATAGTTGGATGCTCGGCTTACTGGTCGACGTTGCGGCTCGAGAGTTAACGAACGGTAAATCTCGCGCGCGTTATGGTTGAGCGCGTGCTATCCTGCGCCCCGGAAGGAGTCCCAAATGGCACGCCTCGCCGGCCGATACCTCATGATCGAGCAGCTCCTGGCAGACGGGACGAAGTACGTCTTCGGCAATCCCGGCACCACGGAGCAGGGCTTCATGGATGCCCTGCAGGACTACCCTCAGCTCGAATACATCCTCTCGCTCCATGAAGGCGTCGCCACGGGCATCGCCGACGGGTACGCGCGCGCCTCTGGCCGGCCAGCGTTCCTGCAGCTGCACATCACGCCCGGCCTCGGCAACGCAATGGGCATGCTCTACAACTCGTACCGCGCGGGCACCCCGCTCGTGGTCTACGCAGGGCAACACCCGCAACGGGGCGCCAGCCAGGACCCGCTCCTCACCGGCGACATCGTGCGCCTGGCCGAGCCGCTCACGAAGTGGGCCGTTGAGGCGGGCGACGCGGCCGAACTGCCCATCCTCCTGCGCCGCGCCTTCAAGTTGGCGCTGGAGCCGCCACGCGGCCCGACGTTCATCTCCGTACCAACAAACGTGATGGACGAGGAGGCCGAGGCCCAGATCGCTCCGGCGAATTATGTCGACACGAAAGTCCGCCCCAGCGCTGAGGCGGCCGAACGCATCGCTCGCCTGCTCATCGACGCCCGCTCGCCGATGCTCCTCGTCGGCGACGGCGTCTCGGTCAGCGGCGGCCAGGCCGAACTCGTGCAGCTCGCCGAACTGACCGGCGCGCGCGTGCACTCGAGCTTCGCCGCAGAGCTACCGTTCCCTTCAGCGCACCCGCTGTACCAGGGCCTCCTCAACGTCGTTTCGCCATCGATGCTCAAGGGCCAGCTCGCCGACACGGATCTCGTCGTCGCCATCGGCACGCCCGTCCTGACGCTCCTCTTCCCGCTGGACGAGCCACCGTTCGCCGACGGCACGAAAGTCGTGCACGTCGACCTGAACGCGCACGAAATCGGCAAGAACTGGCAGGTGGACGTCGGCGTCATGGCCGACCCGCGCATGGCGATGATCGACGTGATCGAGGCGATCAAACGGCTGCAAACTGACGACGAGCGCAAAACCGCCCGGGAGCGAGCAGACAAGGTGAAGCAGGCCGGCGATCAGATGATGGGCGCGCTCGGGGCGGCGGCGAAGGCGCGCTGGGACGACAGCCCGACGACGGCCGGCCGCATGATGTCCGAGCTGGGCGACGCGATGGCGCCGGATACTGTGCTCTTCGACGAGTCAATCACCGCCGGCGGATACCTGATGCGCTACCTGCGCTTCCGGGACACGGGGCGCCACTACCGCGCCAGCGGCGGCGGCCTGGGCCCGGGCATGCCCAACCCGATCGGCATCAAGCTGGCGCGGCCCGAGGCGCCCGTGATGTCAGTCGTCGGCGACGGCTCCGCCCTGTACACGATCCAGGCGCTCTGGACGGCCGCGCACCACAGGATTCCGGTGACCTGGATCATCGCCAACAACCGAAGCTATCGCATCCTCAAGCTGAACATGCTCGACTACCTCGGCGAAGGCGCCGCCGGCCGCGAGTTCGTGGCGATGGACATGACCGAGCCAGCCCTCGACTTCGCGCAGATCGCCGCCTCGTTCGGCGTCAAGGGAGTCCGCATCGAGCGCCCGGATGAGATCGGGGACGCCTTGCGCGAGGCACAGGGATCAGGAGAGCCGCGGCTGCTCGATATCGTCATCGACGGCGACGTTAAATCGCGCTGGCTCTAGGAGGAGCAATCCAGCGCTTTCAAATACCCGTATGCTCCTTTAGCATGAGCGCAGGAGACAGATGCCGGAGCAGATTAAAGAAGAGTACCGGCAAGCGTACGAGGCCTGGACGAAGCATGTCCGGGACTTGCACGGCGTCTTGCTCGACGGCCAGCGGCTGGAACCGCCGAGGCTGAAAGGCCTGCTTAACAGAGAGGCGCGCGCCAAGGAACGTTACGACGCCGCGCGCCGCAAGCTCCTTGGACTATCAGAGTGAACACTCATCCGCCTATTCGAACCGACCGTATCTACCGCTATCGCCACACGTTTCTGTATTTGGACAGATGCGTACGGCCACCTGGGACATCCGATTGACCCGCTCCCTTAATGAGCCCCGTGCCGGCAGTCCGCCGGACGAGAAGGCTCAGGCGAAGCCGTCTGCGCAGCCGAAGGAAGAGGTCCTGGCCGAATGGGAGCTCGTCCGCCGCGCGCAGCAGTACGACAACGACGCCATCCACGCGATCTACCAGACCTACTACCCGAAGATCTACAACTACGCCTTCATGCAGATGGGCGACGTGCAGGCCGCCGAAGACCTGGCCTCCGACGTCATGCTGAAGATGATCGAGAAGGTTCACACCTTCAAGTTCCAGGGGATGCCCTTCGGCGCCTGGGTCTTCCGCATCGCCCGCAACCGCCTGATCGATCTCCACCGCCGCCGCAAGCGTCGCGGCGAGGTCGACCTCAGCGAGACGATCGCCACGGCGGTCGCCAACCCGCAAGTGCTCGCCGAGCGGGCGCTCGAGCGGGGCCAGATCCAGGTCGCGCTCAAGCACCTGACCCCGGAACAGCGGCAGGTCATCGTACTCAAGTTTATTGAGGGCTTCGACAACAGGTCTGTCGGCCAGATCATGGGCCGGAGCGAGGGCGCCATCAAGTCGCTCCAGCACCGCGCCCTCGGGGCCCTGCGGCGCATCCTCCACCCGGACGACGTGTAGCCATGTTTCGTAGATACAGCTCAGTCCTCGACGAATGCCTGGCCGCTCTTCGTGCCGGCGAGCCGATGGAGCACATCGTCGCACGCTATCCACGCCACGCCACGCGGTTGCGGTCCGCGCTCGCGCTGGCGGCGCGCGTGCAGTCCAGCCCGCGTGTAACGCCACGAGCGCAGGCCCAGGAGCAGAGCTGGCGACGCATCCGCGAGCGCGCGCACCAGTTGCGAACGGGCGGCCGGCGCGTGGCGGCGCGGCGGGCGAACTATGGTGCGGTCCTCAAGCCGGCGGGCGCTCTCGTCGCTGTACTTCTGCTTGTATCATCGTTCGGCGGCGGCCTGGCGTACGCGTCGCAGGACGCGATGCCGGACAGCCCGCTCTACAGCGTGAAGCTGGCCACGGAGGATATCCGCCTCTGGTTCGTCTTCGACGAGAAGCACGAAGCGGAGATCTTGCTCGACCAGTCCGACCAGCGCGTCGATGAGATCCGCGGCATGGTCAGCCAGGGCAAGATGATTCCCGAGAACGTCCTCGGTGCGCTCGAGAACCGCAACCGGCGTGCCGCAGCGATCCTGCAGGACCGGCCCGAAGAGTCAGGCCTGCGCGCGCGCGTCCTCACTCAGGCGGAGGAGCAGGAGGACTTGCTCTTAGCGCTCTGGCAGCAGGTGTCAGACGACGCCCACGACGAATACACAGAGGCCGTAGCGTCTCTGCACAACGTGCGGCTGGGCGGCGGCACCGGCACTGCGCTCGTGGCCATGCAGCCGGAAGAGCTTCTCGGCGGCATCCTCAGCATCTCCGGCCAGGCGCAGCTGCTGGACGATGGCACGTGGAGCATCGGCGGCGTCGCGGTCAACATCGACGACCGCACGCTCGGCAACGGAGAGATCGTCGCCGGCCTGACGGCGCGCGTCGTCGTCGCGCTCAGCGCGAACGACCGCCGGCAAGCCCTCAGCCTGATCGGAGGCGGTCTTCTCGACGGCCCTGACACCGGTGCGTTCGTGAACGGTGTGGTCGAAGAGATCACCAGCGAAGGCATCAGGGTTGGCGGCACCTGGCTCCGCTTCTCCGACTCCACGGTACAGACGTATGACATCGAGCTGGGCGAGATCGCGCAGATCACGGTCATGACCACCGAAGACGGCATCGTCGCCGGCGAGATCAAACCAGCCGTCTCGACGCGGAGTTCGACCGAGATCAGAGCGCTGACCTTCGAAGGCACGATCGAAGGCGACATCAGCGGCTCAAAGAGCGAGTGGCTGATCGGCGGATTCCAGTTCGGCATCACCGAGAGCACCGTTATCGACGCCAGCGCCGGAGACGTCCGCGATGGCGCACGCGTGCAGGTCGAAGCAGTCAACGATCGCGGCGAGCTTCAGGCGTCGCGCGTGTCAGTTCTCGCCAGCGAGACCGAAGCCGAAGTCGTGACGGTCATCGGCATCTTTGACGGCTTCCAGGGCGCCCAGTGGATCGTTAGCGGCCTGCCCATCATCCCGCCCGAGAACGGCGATGAGCCGCAGGTCGGCGCGCTGATAAGCGTCGAGACAGAACGCGGGGACGGCGGCGACCTGACCGCGTCCGGCTTCTTCGAGATCGAAGCGACAGACGACGAAGATCTGGTCCGCGCGCAAGGCACGATCAGCGGGATCACTGGCAGCCGTTGGACACTTGAGTTCGGCGATGTGAGCGTCCTCGCAACCGCGGAGATCGCCGGCGGCGAGCCGGGCGTCGGACAACGAGTGCTGATCTGGAGTGAGCCGGGCGACGACGGCGACCTCGTAGCACGCTACGTTCGCGTCCTCGACCACGAGCCGATCCTCAGCGCGCTCGTCGACACAGTCCTGCCGGCCCCTACACCGTAACCCAGACGGGCCGTAGGCCTCGACGGACCGTAGGCGCCGCCCGTTGGCGCAGACACCAGCCTTCCCCTACACTGAATCTGCTGCCCCCGTCGTCTAGCGGCCCAGGACGCCGCCCTTTCAAGGCGGAGATCGCGGGTTCGAATCCCGCCGGGGGCACCAACTTTTCAGATACGATTAAGCCCTCTAAGGCACTCACTCTGTGCCAAGGGGGCTTAACAAAAGGACCGCGGGCGTGAGGCGCTACATCGCTCCCGCCACTACCGCTGTAGAATGGCGCGGTAACAGGTGGTTTAAACGAGGAGTGCGGCCACGGACGAGGGGCCATGCACAGCACCGACCGAACCGACTAGAGACAGGAGACGAAATGCTCTGGATAATTTTTACGATCCTGACCGTGGTCGCCCTCGTGGCGAGTACCCTCATTGGCGGCGTCATCCAGCGGTTGTCCGACAGGGACAAGGAAAGAGCCAAGACCGCGCCGACCGTCAGTGTCGAAGAAGATGACTATCTCAGCGCGCGGCGCAAGAGTGAACTTGATCGCATCGAGGAGCTCGCGAACGACAAGAACCTGATCGCCAAGGTCATCGGCTTCGGCGGCCCGATAGCGCTCGCCATCCTGTGGGGAATCGTGACCTTCGCCATGAGCTTCCATCAGGTGCCGGCGGGTCACGTCGGTGTGGTGTACGAGTTCGGTGGCATCGTGGGGCAGACCGGTGATGGCGCGCAGTGGGTCGCTCCCTGGCGGGACGTGACGAACGCGACCGTTCAGGTACGGAGCTTCGCGTTCACCAATAATCCCGGCGCGGTGGCCAAAGACGTAACAGTGCTCGGCGGCGGCCTGGACTCGTTCTCGATCGAGACGCAGGACGTGTTCATCAACGCGAGGCTCGACATTCAAGTGAGCCCGCGCGACGTGCAGATACTGTACCGTACGGTGGGCAGAGATTACGTGAACCAGCTCATCCCGCAGCGTGTGGCGCAGGCGTTCAAGGACGTGACCGTCACCTACCGCACGGTGGACATTGCCCCCAACAGGGACGAGATCAAGGACGAAGTCGAAGAGCG
>SDBV01001373.1_pt1 | contig 36617 bp, 38 predicted proteins | sample 2277081 | NCBI WGS metagenome assembly SDBV01 (sample SAMN10402039, study PRJNA504765) | marine sediment metagenome | isolation source: marine sediment core GS10_PC15, 223 cmbsf | place: Arctic Ocean: Southern Knipovich Ridge | collected 2010 | reverse complement strand
GAGTGAAGGACAAGGATAACGCCGCGAACGGCGCGGTGTCTCTCGAGACCATAGAACGGGCTGAAAAGTGTTGGGCGCAAGGCAGACGCAGCTTCTGAGAAAGGGAGCGTACATCAAGTACGTGACCGAGTGAAGGACAAGGATAACGCCGCGAACGGCGCGGTTCAGCCGTTCTAGAGTTGTCGCAGGAGGCCGACGACTTTTCCGAGTACCGTCACATCATCCGCAATGATAGGGGAATAAGCCGGATTTGCCGGATCGAGTCGAATGTGACCATTCTCCCGTTGGAGGCGCTTAACCGTCGCCTCGCCGTCTATCATGGCCACCACAGTTTCGCCGCTGTCGGCGGTTTGTTGTTGGCGGACCATGACGATATCGCCGTCGAGGATTCCGTCTTCAATCATGCTGTCGCCTCTAACCCGAAGGGCGAAGGTTGGCTTAGAGCCTATTCCAGCGGGCCAGGCAAGCCGATCTTCCACGTTCTGCTCGGCCAAGATGGGCTGACCGGCAGCAACTTGTCCCAGTAGGGGCACATTGACTGTGTGGTCGTCCGAGACAGGCCGCTGCCTCTCCGCCAGGAGCAGTGCTCGCGGCTTGCTGGGGTCGCGCTTGATGAAACCCTTACGCTCGAGAGCGGCCAGGTGTGAATGGACAGTTGAACTGGATGAGAGACCGATCGCGGCGCCAATTTCTCGTACGCTCGGCGGATAGCCTTTCTCTTCGACTTCCGAAACGATGAAATCGAGTATCTGTTGCTGTCTGCCGGTCAGGCCTTCTGCCATAGCCACTCCTTGTCACCAGATGGTTTCTGATGAATGTATAGCACAGCCAAAATGATTATGCAAACATGCGTTCGTCATCGACGACCGGCGCGGACTTCTGATCGTTCCCGGTCGGTACGTTAACGGAACTAAAGAGATAAAGCACCGCGGCTAGAGCATAAACAAGTACCAGCAGGAAAGGCTCGAAACCCGTGTCGTTGACAAGGAAGGCCGTGACTGCACCTAGATAGCTGGCAGGGAGCGCGCGCTGGAAGAAAGGAAAGTCATTTAGCCGATCACCCAGTCGTCTGGTGCTGATAAGGAGAAGGGCGCCCAGCGGTATCAGTGCAAAGATTCCACCTAGGCGCAATAAGAGTAACTTCGTCGTCTCGATATTGAAAGCCATCTTGAAGCGGAGCATATCAAGGGCCGACCCGATGTTCCCGTCGAGCGAGGAGAACATCCGGCCGATGTGCGACTGAGTGGCTCTGCCTAAAGCGATGTCAGATAGAACGATCAATACGACGCCAGCGACCGAGATGAGCAGCCAAAACCAGGGTTTTCCCCGACCGGAAACGGTCAACCGAAAAAAGAGGAAGGGGAAGGTGATCGCCATAGCGACCAAGCCACCGAAGTTCGCGCCGAGCCCGGCCCCGCCGACTCCGATCAGGACTGCCGTGAGTAATACCGCCAGACCGAGCCCGCCGGAGGCGCGAGTCACGAGTGCCGGGCGCTCAGAAATGACAGTTGCAACAAAGATAATAGTGAAAATCAGAATGATGCCCATCAAAGGGTTGCCGACACCGTAGTATCTTCCACCTTTTAATACCGAACCCGCCAACACGGCGCCTTGGCCGATCCCCGTTCCCAAGAGGAGGTCAAGCAGGTAAAGGATGGGAGCCAGGCCGGTCGCCAAGGCCAAAGCCGTCAGCGGACGCCGGACGACGAGGGTCAGTGGCACGGCTAGAGACATTACTAAAACCACAGAAGCGAGGGCCTCTAAAGTTGTCGATGCGCCGATAATGTGAGGGACGGCCAGAGCCGACGGAACCAAGAATGTCGACAACAGGAGCATCCGTCTTATCCGGTGGCCACCCTCGACATCCAGTTTGACCAATAAGAGCAGGACCATGAAGACCATGGCCGACCAGATCGCAATCGGGGCCAAGATCGGCATTCTCGATGTCTCCTGAAAGAATGCGTAGTTATTGGTTCTTTCTAGAAAAGATAAGACGTTTCCACCGTAAAGAGTGGTGGTCACCGGTATCCCGCGGGTCCCACTGATTTCAAAACCGAAGTAATCGAGGAGTGTCGGTTGTAGGTCGCTAATGGAGATGACCCCTGTTCGTCTGGTGCTGCCACTGGTCAAGAGGCCGCTTTTACGCTGCCCGCGAATCGCAACCGGTGTCAGCGGCTCGCCTTTGGAGATCAAGTCTCCATTAAAACCGGCCTCTACAGGAGCGTCATCGAAAGGCAGCATGACCACAAACAGGTCCTGACTCGACATGAAGCCCGCGAGCTGCCCCACCAGTTCATCAGCCCGCTTCACTGCTTTTCGGCGGGCGGAACGCTTTTTGGCCGCTGGGCTTGAGGACCGTTGAATCTGTCGCGTGTCCGAATATGCCGCCAGTATCAAATCACTATCTTTATAGAATTCGCTTACCCAGCCGGTGAAGGTCTGCAGATCAGTATAGGCCTCGCCTGTCTCATAAGCCCCGTCTTCGATTATGGCTAGCTGGTCGATCCGGCCTGAAGAATCCATGGCCGCGTCCAGGAATTCCAACCGCCCAGTGGAACCGACAGCCCCAACGACCAGGCCATTTTCTCTTAAGGTTTGAGCAAGCGCCCCGAACTCACCTGTGGGTCGCTCGTCCTCGTTGATCTCGACAATGGCTTGGGCGCGCGCTTGGAGCCACACCTCTCTGGGGCGATTCGGAACAGCCCCCGTGAAAAGGCTCTGCTGGGTCCAGACAATCTTGGAGCCGCGAGCGGGACTTTCGAAACCGGCCACAGGCCCCCCGGCCCCCAGCGTGGCATAGTAGGCCGAAGGAACATTAATATAATTGAAGGCCTTTCGCATTCCGATCAGGCCGGCGGCTTCATTAGAGAAGAGGTCGTACAAGTTGGGAGTGGTCTTGGCGTCGATATCGTCAAGCGTCAGGCCCTCGAGAGATAGGATGATGGCCCGCTTCGCGCCGGGCTCTGTCGCTTGCGCTACCTGTGTTTGCTGGCACCAGCCCACAGCTATGATGGATAGCGCAAGAACCAGGAGAACAAGGCGAAGCCGGTTTGTAGCATAATCAAACATTATCATTATTTTACACACTATCGTTTCAGATTACATTCGACCCAGCCCTTCAACCTCTCGAGCCTGATATCCGGGCCGGCCCCACCTTGTGGAGACAGAAACCCGATGCTAAACTTGTGCGAGTCCACGAAGGGGAGGTACGATACCGCGATGCCACGCCTGGCGCCATCGATCCTTTCGGCGGATTTCGGTCGGTTGGCGGCAGAGCTGCAAGCGATCGAAGAGGCCGGAGCCCAAATAGTCCATATCGATGTGATGGACGGTCATTTTGTGCCTAACATCACCATCGGCCCCCTGATCGTAAAAGCGGCTAAGAAATATACAGACCTACCCCTCGATGTGCATTTAATGATCAGCGAACCCGAAAGGTATCTCGATGATTTTATCGAGGCCGGGGCGTCATGGTTGACGTTCCACATCGAGGCGACGAATCATGCCCATCGTTTGGTTGAACATATCAAAGGCGCCGGGGTCCGGGCGGGTGTCTCCATCAACCCCGGAACGCCGGCGGGCTCCCTGGAAGCTATCTTGAAATATGTCGATTATGTCCTGGTTATGACCGTAAATCCCGGTTTTGGCGGCCAAAGCTTCATCGATGGTTCGCTGGAAAAAATAGCGGCTGTCCGCGATTTGATCGAGGCAACCAATCCGGCTGTGGAGATCGAAGTGGACGGAGGCGTATCTATTGCAAATGCCGCCGATATCATTGCAGCCGGAGCTGAGACCCTGGTCGCCGGTTCGGCGGTCTTCAGGGCAGACGATGTCGCCGGGGCCGTTCGCGGCTTCCTCGACATCTTCTAGAGCCGGCACATGTCTTCATCAGGCGCGTCGTTCGAGGCCAAACTTTTAACGCGGGCTTTCATCCTGGCCGAAGAGGGCAGGGGGACCACAGCACCCAACCCATTGGTCGGCGCCGTCATCTTTGCTAACGGAGAAGTTGTCGGCGAGGGGAGGCACCTGCGGGCCGGGGGGCCGCACGCAGAGATCGAGGCGCTCGCGATCGCCGGTGGGAGGGCCCGGGGGGCCGACTTATATGTGTCTCTTGAACCGTGCTCTCATCTAGGCCGGACGCCGCCCTGCGCTGATGCCATCATCAAGGCTGGCGTGGCCCGCGTCATAATCGGAGCGACGGACCCGAACCCGCTGGTGGCGGGGGGCGGGATAGCCAAACTGAGGACGGCCGGACTTGAGGTGATCGAGGCGGGGACGCCGACCGCGTATTTAAGGCAAAACGAGATGTTTACCAAGTACATCACGCATGGCGAGGCCTTTCTTGTACTAAAGGTAGCGGTGTCGCTTAACGGGATGATCAGCGAGGCTCCGGGTAAGCCTACGCGCTTGACCGGGGACGTAGCCGACCGCTACGTTCATGGGCTGAGAAGAGACATCCAAGCCGTGGCGGTCGGGGTGGGGACGGCAGTAGCAGACGATCCACTTCTGACGTGTCGGCTAGACGGTGAAGTGGTGCGCCAGCCGGTGCGGATAGTCATCGACAGCTGTGGCCGGACACCGCTGACAGGGCGCTTGGCTAAGACGGCCCGTACAAGTCCGGTTTTATTGGCAGCGACGGAACGTCTCGATGAGGCCAGGCGGCACGATTACGAAGCGGCGGGTATCGAGGTCATGGCCTGCTCATCGAATAGAACCGGCCATGTTGATATACGCGATCTCTTGAAGCAGCTGGCCAAGAGGGAGATCATCGGCGTGATGGTTGAGGGCGGTAGCACTCTCAATGAGGCTCTCGTCCGAGAGGGTATCGTTGATAAACTGGTCTTGCTGCTCGCCCCCAAGGTGCTCGGTGGGTCGGAGCCGGTGCCTATGTTGGCCGGTGCCGGCATCGATGCGGGTTTCGAAGTAACGGAGACTCGGACCCTCGGCGAAGATGTGTTGATTGAAGCTTATCCAAGAAGGGATTGAGATGTTCTCAGGGATAGTTGAGGAGTTGGGAGCGGTCGAAAAGATCGTCCCGAAGGAAGACGGCGGCGCCAGGCTCATGATTGCGGCCGGGAGCCTGACTTCAGAGGCGGAGCTAGGCGATTCGGTTTCTATAAACGGCGTCTGCTTGACAGTAGTTGAGTTCGATACGCATATTCTGGCCTTTGATCTTTCCGCCGAGACCCTGCGGGTAACGAATCTCGGTCGCCTGACGGTGGGAGATCGCGTCAACCTAGAACTCTCGCTCAAGGTAGGCGATCGCATCGGCGGCCATTTCGTTTCCGGGCATGTTGACGCGGTCGGTAAAATATTAAGTAAGGAACCCGAAGGGGACTGCACGGTTTTTAGAATCGAGGCAGGAGAGGCCTTGGCCGGTCTTTCTATAGACCGCGGCTCGCTGACTATTGACGGCATCAGTCTAACCGTGACCAAAGTGGGGCGAGACGAGATCGAGGTTGTCATCATCCCGCACACGGCGGCCGTCACGACACTCGGGATCAAGGGGCCGGGTGACGAGGTGAACCTTGAAGCCGACATGATCGGCAAGTACGTCGCGAAGCTCTTGGGGAAAACGCCGGAATAGTTGATAATGGAAGCACAAAGTCGTTTGAGGTGAAATTGATTGTCGTTCAGTACTGTTGAAAAAGCGCTTGAAGATATAACGGCCGGGCGGATAGTCATTGTCGTTGACGACGAAAGTCGTGAAAACGAGGGTGATTTTATCGCCGCGGCCGAGAAAGTTACGCCGGAGATCATTAACTTTATGAGCAAACACGGGCGGGGGCTCATCTGTGTTCCTTGCGAGCCGGATCGACTCGATGAATTGCGTGTTCAGTCAATGGTGGCCGAAGACGAGAACACTTCGACGAATGAGACTGCCTTTGCCGTATCGATCGGGGCGAAGACCAAGATAACCACCGGCATCTCGGCCGCCGATAGGGCGGCGACTATCCTACATTTGACCGACGCAGATGCGAAGGCAAACGATTTTTCCAAGCCGGGCCACGTTTTCCCGCTCAGGGCAAAAGCAGGCGGCGTCCTACAGAGGGCGGGGCACACAGAAACAGCGGTCGATCTCGCCAGGTTGGCCGGCCTATTTCCGGCCGGTGTCATTTGCGAGATCATGAATGAGGATGGCTCGATGGCCCGGGTGCCGCAACTCGAAGAGATCGCCTCGCGGTTCGGATTGAACATGATCACCGTAGCCGACCTTATTAGCTACCGGCGTTTGAGAGAGAAGCTAATCCGCAAGACAGGCGAGGTCAAACTGCCTACGCGACACGGTGAGTTTACCGCCGTCGGCTATGAGAATATAATCGACGGCCGCCAGCACATCGCCTTGGTCAAGGGTGAGATAGAAGGACATGAGGATGTCCTGGTGCGGGTCCATTCCGAATGCCTGACCGGAGATGTCTTCCATTCGCTCCGTTGCGATTGCGGGCTCCAGCTCGAGAAGGCGATGGAGATGATCGAAGAGAAGGGACGCGGTATCCTTTTATATATCATCGGTCACGAAGGCCGGGGTATCGGCCTGCTCAATAAGCTGAAGGCCTATAAATTACAGGACGATGGAATGGATACCGTCCAAGCAAACAAGAAGCTCGGGTTTGCTCCGGACTTGCGCGAATATGGTATCGGAGCCCAGATATTGGTCGACCTCGGCGTTACGTCGATGCGCTTGATGACGAACAATCCGTTCAAGATAATCGGGGTCAAGGGCTACGGCTTGGAGGTCGTCGAAAGGGTGCCGATCGAGATAACTCCCAACCCTAACAACATCGACTATCTGACAACGAAGAAAGAAAAGCTCAACCATATGATTTCCAACATTCCCGTAGGGGACCGGAGCACGAAAGCGGGCTCGGATAGTGATTGAACTGCGGGGGATACCCGAGGCGCAAGGGGCAAAGGTTGCCGTGATCGTCAGTCGCTTCAATGAATTCATTACCAAGAAACTGCTCCAAGGGGCACTGACAACTCTTAAGGAGAGCGGCGTAGCCGACGACGATATTACCGTGATTTGGGTTCCCGGGAGCTTTGAGTTGTCGGCGGCCGTGGCGGAGGCGATCGAGAGTGGTTTCGATATCGCCGTCTGTCTCGGGGTCGTCATTAGAGGGGAGACCGCCCACTTCGATTTCGTGGCCGGCGAGGCGGCCCGAGGGATAGCCACTATAGCGACCGAGAAACGCTTTCCGATCGGATTCGGCGTGATCACAGCGGAAGACACCGACCAGGCCCTCGCACGGGCCGGCGGTAAAAAGGGTAATAAAGGCAGAGAAGCGGCGTTGGCGGCGGTAGAGATGGCCGACATCTTTAGACGGCTTCGGGGGCAAAATAGGGGGATGATCGTTTAATGAAAGTCGATAAACCTTGGGGGTTCTATCGCCAATACGCATTAAATCGCACGTGTTCCGTCCGAATGATCGTTCTCGAACCAGGCCAGGAGACGAGTCTCCATTGGCACAACCTTCGTAGCGACCTCTGGGTCATCCTCGATGACAACGTGAAGGTACAGATTGGCGATGAGACTCATGTTGCTGAATCCGGCGAGGAGATCTTTATCCCGTCGGAGCAAGTACATAGACTAGAATCTCTCGGAGAGACCTGCCGCATCCTCGAGATCGCTTTCGGCTATTGTGTAGAGGATGATATCCACCGTCTCGCCGACGACTACGGACGGGGTCTTGATCTCTAGAAGTGGACTGCTACCGTATTCTCGAAGTAGATAGGAATGCATCGCCAGAGGTGATCAAAAAGGCCTACCGGGCCTTATCGTTAAAATACCACCCCGATCAGACGGGCGCCGACCCGGACGCAGCTACAAGGATGGTTCTTATCAATAAGGCCTACGCCGTGATTTCCGACTCCAAGCTGCGCCGGGCTTACGATGAGTCCAGAGTGTCATGGGGCGTCTGGCTGGAAGACGGCTTAGTAGGCCTGGCCCGTAACTGGCTAAAAGCAGTTTAGGCCAACAGTCGCTTGCTATACAGGCGCCACTATGCTACAATGCGCCCCTGTTGCTTGGTCGCAAGGGAGCCGCAAAAATATGAAGAATCCATGGGACCGTTGGGTCTCGATCGATATATCCGACACCATCAACCACAATAACATCAGAGAAGCCAAGAGAGGCTCGAAGCGCTTCTGTGGGCGGATCGTAGATAGCGGCCGCGACGCCGTGACCAACAGCCTAATGACTGCCAGCAATGAATCACCAGATCTAATCTTCGACTCGACTTCTCTAATCCACCCCTGGTACCGTTAATTCAGGGAATCAAGAACCTCTAAGCCCGACCTCTCCTTAAACCACTTAAGAGCAGGGAAACACCTAAAATGCACTACTTAACATAAGATATATTATCGTGCGTTATTAGTTGGAGCGGGGGATTTGATAGTGGCGCCCGCGAGCTGCCCGCAGGCAGCGCCGATATCCGAGCCGAAGGAGTGTCGCTCGACATGATTGACACCCAACTCGGTTAGGAGTTCCTTAAATATGAATAGTGCGCGCCTCTCCGGAGACTTGCAGCCGGAGACGTTTTTGTTAAGCGGGATCAGATTGACTACGTAGGCCGCGTTGACGGTGTTCAAAAAATCTCTGAGGGCCAGAGCGTCTTTTGGTGATGTATTAGTCTCCAAAAGGATGTACTCGAACATGATCTTTCTTTTTGTCTTCGCAAAATATTCTTTCAGTGTCGCGGACAGCAGACCGATGCGGCAATTTCGGCCGGCGGGCATCAGCTTCGTTCGCTTCTCGTTGACCACCGAGTGTAGCGAGACGGCCAGGTTTACGGCCAGTCCGGTTTCTTCCGCGAGTCTCCTGATGCCCGGCGCAATACCGCAGGTCGAGATTGAAAACCTTCTTGCCCCTAAGTTTAGGGTCTCTTTTAGGTTCATAAACCTGATGGCGGCGATCAGATTGTCGTAATTGAGAAGCGGTTCGCCGATTCCCATGAAAACGATGTTCGTTACTGTTCGGCCCTCAGCTTTTAGCCTTCGGGAAAAAAGAAGGACCTGCCCGACAATCTCCTCGAAAGAAAGGTTTCTCGTCAAACCGTTCTTTCCGGAGGCGCAGAAGATGCACCCCATCGGGCAGCCCACCTGCGTAGAGACGCAAATAGTGTTCCGGTCGCCCTTTCGCATCAGTACGGTTTCCGTGTGGTTGCCGTCCTCAAGCCGCGTTAGCGCCTTGCTGGTCCGACCGTCAACGGATTCAAAGAATTCCGCATCGATGGCCAGCGGCGCAGTCTTGGTTAACCGGGCGCGCAGATCTCCGGGTAGGTCCGTTGCTTTCTCCCAGGAATCGTAAGCATTAGTAAAGATCGCGCGATAGATCTGCGCTCTTCGGTAAGGAGGCAGATCTTGGATGGCGACGTTTATCTGATCGAGAGGTATCATTTACAGCCCCGTATGATACCCACATTTGTGGTCTAAGAGCAATCTTTTTTTACACGCCCGAGCTGCCAAAGCCGCCCGCGCCCCGGACGGTCTCATCCAGGGAGTCGACGACATTGAAGCTGGCCGTCACTACGGGTTGGATGACAAGTTGGGCGATCTTGTCGCCGCGTTTGACCGAGAATGCTTCCCTCGCGTCGGTGTTAATAAGAATGACTTTCAGCTCGCCGCGATAATGCGAGTCTATCAATCCGGGGGCATTAACGACGCTAATACCGTGTTTTGCCGCCATTCCTGAGCGCGGTTGGACGAAACCGGCATAGCCTTGCGGGATAGCAATCGCCACCCCGGTCGGCACTAGCGAGCGCTCCCCGGGTGCGAGCACTACATCGACAGCGCTTCGCAGATCGCACCCGGCGTCACCGTCATGTGCATACTCGGGGACGGGGAGCCCGTCGTCGAGCTGTTGAATATCTATTCTCACTACAATCTCCCTCTGGCCTTGGTGGGCAGGAACTCGGAACAGGCCTCAGCTGCGTCTTCCAGTAGTCCGCTCGGGAACGGACGCACTGTCGACAGGGTCTCATCGAGGACACTGTCCGGATTGAACTGTTGTATAAAATAACGCTGTCGTCCACCGGCCTTACCCAGTTCACGCGCGACGTCTATCAATTCGCCGGGCTCGAAAAATCCCGGCACGACAGTTGTGCGGAACTCATGATCTACCCCGGAAGCAGCGAGCGCTGCGATAGATTCCCGCACAGGTTCGGCCATATCGGGTACACGTGTCACCTTCTCATACAGCTCGAATGGTGCTTTTATGTCGAGAGCGACGTAGTCGAGCACCCCCTCGTCCAGAAGTTTTATTAAGACATCCGGTCGGGTTCCGTTTGTGTCCAGCTTGACGCTGAAGCCCTCTGCACGGACCCGCGCGACTATCTCTTCAAGTTCAGAATTGATGGCCGGTTCGCCGCCGGTGATGACGACCCCGTCGATCCAGCCCTTCTTCTCGCGAAGGTGACCCACGACCTCATCCCATTTCAGGCGGCCTATCCCCGCCGCCAGCACTAGTTCGGGATTGTGGCAGTACGGACACCGGAGATTGCACCCCCGCAAGAAGAGAAGCGTCGCTAGCTTACCCTCCCAATCGACCATGCTGACCGGCAGAAGCCCGGCGATGGAGCGTAGTTCTGTACTTAAAGCCAACGGCTCAGTTCGGAGACGGCGGGCACCTCACCGCGAAACGAGACGACCTCGGTCCCCTCGTCGTCGCTGATAACGAGAGACGGCGTCGACATGATGCTATAGAAAGCGGCTTCGGCCAGACCGCCGGGTTCATCGAGACTGTAATACTCGACACCTTTCAGTTCGTGAACCGATTTCTTGGCCGCCGGACATTTCGGGCAATCCGCTTTCCAGAACAACTTGACCGTCATTTCTTCCTCCGTTTCGCGTTCGCCTCTTGCAGTTTTTCCAGTTCCTCGGTGAACTCATCTACATCCTGGAATTCCTTATATACGGAGGCGAATCTGATGTAAGCTACTTTATCCAGATCCCTTAATTTATCGAGGACCATGTCTCCCAGTCTCTTGGCCGTCACCTCATACTTGAATTGGTTGCGCAAATCACTCTCGATATCAGAAACCAGTCTTTCCAGTTGCTCTCGCGTGATGTGCCGTTTTACGCTGGCGCGCAGCAATCCGGCCATCAGTTTTTGACGGTCGAGGGGTTCCCGCTCCCCGCCCTTCTTGATGATGGTGATCGGCGTTTCTTCAAGGCGCTCGAAAGTTGTAAACCGCTCGCTACAACTCAAGCATTCACGTCGCCGTCTAATAGCGTCGCCCGAGTCTGTAGTGCGAGAATCAGTGACTTTGCTATCTATTGACCCACAGTATGGACACCTCATAAGCGCATTATACAAGATATGGGGCGGCCGGTGAAGATTTGATACAAAATACAGTGTGATTTATCAGTGCTGCGCGGTCGGTTGAACGGACCCATGGCTATATGTTAACATCGTACGACATTAATAATGTCTTCTTCACCCTGTGTGTTGGGAGTCGTCATGACAGATGTGGTTCTAATAAATCCGCCCCTGACCCGGGCCGGCGGTCCACTCAAAGAGCACCTGGGTCTAGGATACCTGACGGCGGCCGTGAGACGGGCCGGGTTGACCGTCCGGATCATCGACGCCCCCGCCTCGCGACTGGACTTCCCGGCCCTGAAAAACGAACTGCTGGCCGAGGAGTTTCAAGTCTTGGGCATATCAGTTGTCTTTCAAGACTCCTTGAGGCCGGTTCTCGATTGGCTGGCCGAACTGCGGGCGGACGGCCTGGACGCACACGTGACCATCGGCGCGCACCCAGCAACTTTTGCCTATGAGAATATCCTGACGGAATACGATTGTGCTGACAGCGTCGTCCGCGGGGAAGGCGAAATAACCCTAGTTGAGCTCGCGCGAGCGGTACTCGGGGGCGTCGAATGGCGAGGCGTCGCCGGGCTGGCTTGGCGGGACGGTGACGAGGTCGTCGTCAACCAGTCGCGTCCACTCGTTTCAAATCTCGACTCGTTGGCCTGGCCCGCCAGAGACATCGTTACAGCGCATCCGGGCATCTTCGAACAGGTAGCGGCCATAAGTACCCGCGGCTGCCATGAACAGTGCTCTTTTTGCAGTATAGCGACGTTCTATCGGAGCTTTAAAGGACATGTTTGGCGACGGCGCGATCCGGATGACGTACTCGATGAGATCGACGCTGTCCAGACCATCACCCCCTCCCCTTTTGTTCTGCTCTATGACGATTCATTCATCGGCCCGGGAAAGATAGGCCGCCAGCAGGCGTTCGAATTCGCCGATGCTCTCGGGCGGCGCGAGGTCGACTATATGCTGGGCGTCTCTTGCCGGGCCGATCAAGTCGAGGAGGACCTGTTTCGAGATCTGAAACGGGCCGGTTTACGCTCCGTCTTCCTTGGCATCGAGAGTGGAAACGACGAAACGCTGGCTCTCTTCAACAAAGAAACGACGGTGGAAACCAATCGCCGCGCCCTGCACATCCTTGAAAAGCTCGGGTACGCCGTGGAGATCGGTTTCATTATGTTCAATCCTTATACAACTTTCGAACAGGTCCGCAGGGACCTCGACTTCCTCCGCGATACCGGCATGGGTCCCGACCCCCGGAATCTCAGCGATATGGGGTTCTTTCCCGGGCAACCACTTCTTGAACGGGTCAAGAATGATGGCCTTCTCGACGGAGATGAATTCGGTTTTACCTCTCGCTTCGCCGATGGTCGGGTTGGCGATATGGTCGCGAGCATAAAAAGCGATTTGTTGCCCAACCGGCCGGCACCCGAGCTCATGAGGGCGGCGCAGACGCTCCAAGCCGACAAACTAGGGGTGGACGACGTGCCTTCCGCCGTCCTGGCTCTCAGCCGGGCCGCGGTAGAAGGAATCCACCGGGCGGTTTATGACGTCATCAAGACCAGCACCTCTCTTTTTGAGGAGGGACGCGCCGATGTGCGGGCGCTGGCTGCTTTAAGGCGCGAACTCGATGATCGTCTCGCTGATCTGGCCCACTCGCTTAATGATTCGGGTGATATAAAAGCCCGCTCAGCGGGATGAAGGCGAACGACGGACAAGTTTGGCTATAAACATCCCGTCGATATCGTGCTCGCTCGGTGTCAGTTGCAAAAATCCGCTTTGACCTGAATCGAGCCCCGCTACAGAGAACGATTCGGGCTGGAATTCATCGGTCCCTAGTAAAAACCGACGAATTACCTCTGTGGTCTCGGCCTTCACGATCGTGCATGCGGAATAGACGATTATCCCTTCCGGACGGACGAGAGCAGCCGCGTTTTCCAGCATCCGCAGTTGGAGCTCGGCCAACTCCGCGATTTGCTCCGGATCTTTTCGCCAGCGCGCATCCGGACGCTGGGCCAAGACGCCGAGACCACTACAGGGAGCATCTACAAGCACTCGATCGGCCGGCACATCCTGGCCGATAGCCTTTTCTAGGTCCGCAAGATCGGTGGCATCGGCCTCGATTGCTCGGATGGAGCCGAGCCCCTGGTGAGTCGCATTATCAGTTACGAGAGCCAAACGGGTCGAGCTACGATCGACCGCTACCACCTCGCCAATGTCATCGATAGTGGTCGCAATGTGCGTCGACTTGCCGCCCGGGGCCGCCCCGAGTTCGATGATTCTCTCGCCCCGCTGTGGCTCCAAAACCTCGACGACCAGCATTGAGGCTTCATCTTGGGCATATACGAGCCCCCGCTCGAAAAATTTGCTTGGCGGGTGCCCCGTGACCCGCAATGCCTCTGAAACATATAGACCGGGCTGAACCGAGAGGCCGGCCTCGGTCAAGATGGCTGTCGCCTCCTCTACCGAGTTTTTTCGCGTATTCACGCGCAAGGTGACCCCTCGGCGGCGATTGTCCGCCGCCAGAAGAGCCTCCGCGGCCTCGAGGCCGAGCTCGTCGACCCATAGATCTACCAGCCACCGGGGGTGCGAGTAAAAAACAGAGAGGAACTCAAGCTCATCCCGGGAGCGGTCCGGCCAGGGCAACTCATCTTGGCGGCGGACCGCCCCGCGCAGGACCGCATTGACGAATTTTTCCGCCCCGCGTTTCAAGCGCCTCTTGGCCAACTCGACGCTGGTATCGACCACTGAGTGGTCCGGGACCCGGTCCATATAGATAAGCTGGTATAGTCCCAATTCCAGCAATTGCCTGGTATTATCGTCTACCCGCGAAAGGGGCCGGGAGGAGAACTTTTCAATAAGGTAGTCAAGAGACAAGCGCCGTCTAACGACGCCATAGACCAGGTCGGTCACGAAAGCCCGGTCCCGTGCATCTAGTTTTCCGCGCTCTAAAAAAACCGGCAGCGCTAGATGCGCGTACTTCTGGTCGGCCTCGATATTGTGCAGCAACTTGAGGGCCGCCAATCGTGGCCTAACTCCTGGCTTGGTCGCTATTCCTATCCCCTCCGATCCTAAAAAGGCGCAAGAAAAAACCCGCCCGAAGGCGGGTTCTTAAAATCGAAGCGTTAACGACGACTCAAACCGATGTAATAGAGCAACATCAGAATCGACGTAAGAGTCGCCGCCAAATACGTATATGCCGCCGCGTTCAAGACCTGGCGCGTAGGACCATACTCCTCCTGATAGACATAGCCGCCATCGCTGAGCATCTTCATCGCGCGGCTGCTGGCGTTGAACTCGACCGGTAGCGTGATGAGCTGAAACAATACTGCTGCCGCAAACGCAATAATCCCAAGACTAATGAGTCCGGAGATCCGCAGGAAAAAACCTGCGATTATCAATATGGGCCCGAGCGAGCTGCCAAAACTGGCAACCGGTACGATACTGGCGCGCAACTTCATCGGGACGTAATTCTTCGCATCTTGGATGGCATGACCCACCTCGTGAGCGACGATACCCGCCGCCGCAATAGAACGGCCATTATATATACCTTCAGAAAGCCTCAACACCTTGCCCCGAGGATCGTAGTGGTCGGTCAATTCACCCGCGACCGGTTCGACGCTGACATCCGCCATATCGTTGCGATCGAGCAAGGTTCGCGCTAACTGCGCGCCCGAGAAGCCGGAAGAATTGGCCACCTTGGAGTATTTTGCGTACACGCGCTTTACTTTATTTTGCGCCCACATGACCGCCACTAGACCGGGGATCATATATATAAAATAACTTGGATCAAAAAACATCGTTTAAACACCCTCCTATCGTGTTGGGAATATTATACCACCGTTGAGAAATATCGAACAAGTGGTCGCCTATGAGGCGGTGTCGAGACGGGTCCCCGTCTCGATGCGGTAGCCGCGGACGAACTCGGCGGCCGTCATGGGCCGCTTTCCTTCCGGCTGAACTACCAGCAGCTCCAATGGGATTGAAGAAGTCCCGATGAGGAGACGCTCATCCTCGACAGCCAGCTTGCCCGAGTCCAACGCAGCTTCGCCGGAAGTTTGGGTGTTTTTGAGGATTTTTAGGCGACGTCCCTCGAAGTATGTGTAAGCTCCGGGTTTTGGGGAGAGCCCGCGGACCTGATTGAATATCCGCTCGGCAGGCGTGTTCCAATCGATTCGCGCTTCATCCTTCGTTATTGGCGGTGCATAAACTACAAGCTTCTCATCTTGTTTACTGGTTCGCATCTCCCCCGCCTCGATCTCGGTCAAGGCGTCGATCAAGGCGTCCGCACCCAGGTGTGATAGGCGTTCCGCCAGGGTGCCGTAGTCGTCATCGGGCTCGATATCGGTCTCGGCCACCCGTAGGATATCGCCGGCGTCCATTTCTAGGACCACATTCATGATAGTTGCGCCGGTGCGGGCCTCCCCCGCCATCAACGCCCGCTGTATCGGCGCCGAGCCGCGGTAGCGCGGCAGGATCGAGCCGTGGATATTGAGAAAGCCACCTGGGGGCACATCGAGAACCTGTTGGGTCAGCATCTTGCCGTAGGCCGCAACTACACAGACCTCGGGGTGAAGTTTAGCTAGAGCCTCAACGAACTCCTCATTCTCCTTGAGGCGGCCCGGTGTCAGGACCGGAATTCCTCGCGCTTGCGCCCAAAGCTTAGCGGGACTCGGTTGGGGCTGCCCGTGTCTACCTTTTGGCTTGTCTGGCTGCGTGACAACGGCAATGAGCTGATGGGATGCATCGAGTCGCTCCAGCGCCGGTAAGGCGAAATCGGGTGTCCCGAAGAAGACAATCCTCACGCTAGGTGTTCCCAAACCTCTCCATGAACTCCACTGTCGCCCGCCGTCGCTCGTTGGCGTCCGTCCGGTCGAGGATCGTCAGACCGTTGAGGTGGTCTATCTCGTGCTGGAGGATGCGGGCCAACATATCCTCAGCCTCCAGTTCCACCTCTCTACCCTTGAGGTCCAGTGCTTTTACTACGACCCTATGCGATCGCTTCACCGGTACGTGGATGTCGGGGAGACAGAGACAACCTTCCTCGTCAGCCTCCTCCGGGCCCGAATACTCAACGATCTCCGGATTTACGTAAGCAACGAAGCCTTCATCATCCATGTCGATGACAATGACCTGTTTAAGCACGCCGATCTGAGGTGCCGCCAGTCCGATGCCTTTAGATTCGTACATGGTGTCGGCCATGTTCTTGCTTAGTATCGACACGTCTCTATCTAGTTTGATGACCTTCAGCGACTTTTCTTTTATGACCGGGTCACCGAAGAATCGTACCGGAAATACCGCCAATCAGTCTCCATTCAGTGGGCGCTCTCAACACGGCGCGTCTTAGGCGTATTCTACCCGAATCAGCCTCCCGGGTCAGGCGCTACGTTGTGGGGGTGGAGTCATCCTTGAACGACTTCAAGAAAGGCGCGGCCCGCTCGATGAGCGGGAGAGCTCGATAGACCTTCTCACGTAGAGCGGGATTGACGTCGACCATATCGAGCGCTGCCGCCACCTGCTGCTCAAGCGTCCCCTCGGCTACGGTCTCCGCGAGCGCAATAATGTCGTCGAGAGTCTCGGAACCGGCGGCGCTTTCGAGGGCCGGACCACCTCGCTTCCGCAAGTTGAATAGCTTGTCGGCCAGATCTTCACCTTCAATGCCGCTCAAGGCGCTCGTAAAAGCGTCTACTATGCCAGACCGCTCGGAAGCGGTATCGACGTCGTCAGATTCGGCAGTATCATCGGGATCGGGCGACTCAACAACTTTTGAGGTTGTGTCATCGGCTTGGGCGCCGTCAAACGAGGCAATATCGCTTGGCGTCGACACGCCGCCGGGACGATGACCGTTGCCGCCGACGGCGACATCGGAGACCTTAACTACCTCCGATACCTGTTCGATGAGGCGCGGCAGAAGTGTCAGGAAGGTCTCGAGCCCCGAACCACCGGCTAGCACCAGGCCATCTATGCTCTGCACCTGCGAAGCGGCCTCCCGAACCATCTCGGGCATGATCTCAAGTTGCTTTAGGCCCATTGAAGCATCATTCATGGCGTTGAGGGCCTCGGCCTCTTTCTGAATACCCTCGGCCCTGGCGAGAGCCACTTCAAGAATCTCGGCGCCTTCAGCCTTAGCAAGAGCTGTTTGGGCCTCCGCCTCTGCCAATCCTTGGATCTTGGCGATCTCGGCCGTCGCCCGGCCCTCGGAGAGAGACTTGGCGGCGTTTCCTTCGCCCTCCATCTGGAGGCGCTGTTTTTCACCCTCGGCATCGGCGATGGCCGCGTCTCTGTTTCCTTCGGCGCTGACTCGCGCTTCATAGGCGGCGGCATCGGCCGGTTTCTTGACCTGTGCCACCAGTTCTTCCTCGGTTTTGACGGCTTGGAGTTTCGCGACCTGGGTTTCTTCAGTGACGACCTGTTTGCGCGCCTCGGCCTCCGCCAGCGGTCCGGCCTGTTCTGACACCCTCTGGGCGCGCTCGGTCTCGGCCAGGTATTCGGCCTTCTTTACTTCGGCATCGCGAGTGAAAAGTGCCTTCTGTTCCTCTGTTCCCTGCTCCGTCTTCGTTATCTCTAGAGACGCTTCATATTTGGCGATCTCCGCACCCTTCCGCACTGCCTCCACCTGGGGAACTCCTAGGTTGTGGATATAGCTTTCCTTGTCGGAGATCTCCTTGATATTCATGACATCGATGACCAGACCCATCGGCGCCAGTTCTTTACTCGCGACATCCTGTACTGCGCGCGCAAAAGTCTCGCGGTTCTCGATGATCTCCTCGACTGTCATCTTGCCGAGGATGGCTCTTACCGACCCGGCCAAAACTTCGATTATATTGGCGACGATTTCATCGACTTCCCAGCTTAAGAAACGCATCCCCGCCTTGTTTATCTCCTCTTCGGAACTACCGATACGGACGTTAGCGGTACTATCGAGGTTGACCGTGACCTTATTCTTCGTCGGTACTCCTTGGACATCGACGCTCATCCGCATCGTCTCCAGTGACAACGAAAAGGCCTGCTGGATAAAGGGCCAGACCAGGACACCGCCTCCCCGGACCACCTTGAGAACCGCCGGCGCGTCAGCCGAGACCGCTTCAGCTCGCCGCCTCGTACCGGCGATGAGCAACGCCTCGTTCGGTTTGACTATCTTGTACCGGCTCTTTATAAAAAGGCCGAGCATTCCGAATAGTCCGAATAGTACGAGCACCAGCATCAAACCGCCGGAAACTTCCATTAGTATCACTCCTTCACTCCCGCTCCTACAGGCGCGACTTCCACTTCGCGCGCGTTGCGGGTATCGACTACAACTACTTTATCGCCCTCACTGATCTCTATCTCGGACCAGGCCTTCAGCACTTCGCCCGCCCCTCCTATCTTAACGCTCACTTGACCGGGCTTGCCGGGACCGATGCTCATATAGCAGGTACCGGTCAGGCCGGTGAGGGCCGATTCGTTGAATACCGCATTGGCCGTGTTGGCCGCGAGCCAACGGATCGAATAGATAACGAGAGTAAACGCTATGATACCGCCAATGAGCCCGAACAACATCGAGCCGCGCGGCGAGGCACCCATAAAAAAGAGAGACAGGCCCCCGCAGGCTGAAAAGATGCCCAAGGCGATGGCCACCGCCGGAAACGTACCATCGTCATCCAGCCCGACGATCTCCGTCACAGAACCGATAACATAACTAAGAATCACATAGATCAAACTCAGACTGGCCGCTATCACGTAGATGTAGACCAAGAGCATGGTCTCCACCTCCAGGCCTAATAGCCTGAAGGTCTGATCGATGGCGTATTTAGTCAGCAGTTCCTGAAGAATTTCGCTCAATTGCGGTCTCCCCTCATCGACCGGGTTGCTTCATTCAAGCAAACAAAGCAAGCGTGCAGAGCGTGTTTACACTATGCTTATAATACAACGGCCTCGGATGCTGGTCTATTACTTTACTTCGGCTCGAAACGAATCGACCCACGCGGGCGCTTTTGGGGCCTCTTCACGGAGCCGGCGGCGCCACTCATCGTCGGTGAGCCTGCCGGATAGTGGCTGCGAGAACTCATAGTACGAGTAGACGCCACCTCTAGCGATTTTCAGCTCCCCATCCGTGGGCACAATGACATAGATGTTTGATATAAAGCCGGTCGCTTCATGCAGGACTGTTCCGCCCTGAAGATCGACCGCGACGTCAGCGACGAGAGCGGCCGGGTTTTTTGAAAGAAAAGTATAGAAATCGGTTCGGTATTCCTCAAACTCTTTCCGGTTCGCTTCACGCCATATACCTTCTAATCGGTCACCATAAGTATCGATCAGCTCATACTCCTCGTTCGTCAGACGGGTGTTTTGCAGTTCCTTCTCTGAGATCACTTGGAGAGAGGCGGCCAATTTCGAGAGCTTGGCCAGATTTTCCTCCATGGCCGCGTCCAGAAACCCGCGTGATCTCAGGCCTTCCTTGGTTGCCTCAAGTAGCGACGAGAGCCTCGAGAATACATATGGATTGGGCTCGACATAGCCACTCTCTCGCTCGGTTTCGTTCTTTGCCGGCCAACCTAGAGCAGCCGCGGCCTGTTCTCCGTAGAGGATGGTGTCATGCTTCAGTTCGGTCCAGCTCCCGAGAAAAGTTTCAACTCCTTCCTGGTCCAGGCCGCGCTTCGCATGAATGACGGGTAGCCCTCCGGCTTCTCTGTCAGCAACGGGCGAAGCGAGTGGAGCCAACCCCAGTATAAGTTCTGGGTCCAAACCTCATCAGGCAACTCAACGATCGCCAGGCGCAAGTTGGACATGTTCTCCATATAGTTCGGATAGCCCGCTTCGCTCATCTCGGTCAATATGTCGAGGGCCTCATTGGAACCCATGGCGGCCGGAACGTCCAGCGCTTTTGGCAACATCCTTGCCGGAGTATCGGGCGCGATCAGTTTCTGAAAGACGGCCGAGTCGAGCGTAAAGCGCTGCCCCATGAACCGGAAACCGTGGATCGCTTCGTCTCGTTTGTCCGGGTCGACGGCGACTGCGCTGACCGCCGGCATCGAGTTGATGTGTGGCGCTTCCATTTCCTTGGCTGCTAAAACAAAAGCCTCAAAGCCGTTTTGGTCGGCCTTCAGTGCTTCAAGGCTAACCGGATCCCCGTAGGCTTTCAAGAGCAGGTCATGGAACTGATAGTAGGTAAGATCATCGCTAATCCCGATGAAAAACTTGACCGTTTCGTATATCTTATTCCAGCCGATGCGGTAGTCGTGCGCATCGAGCCCCAGCGTGATCAAGATGCCGGATTTGATTTCGTCCTCGCTTTCCAGGCGAAAAGTCGAGCGCCCATACCACTTCATTGCCTGGAAGTAGGCCTTGAGTTGCTCCGTCCGGTCGTAATGGCCTCTGGGCAGATACTGTGAGTAGTCATCTTCAAGCGCTGCCAGATTTTGCACCCCCTCCGGGCCGTCGTCGAGCGACCAATCTTCCCAGCCGATATTCATCACCGGACTGGGAGCGACCTCTCGATGCTCGCCGATCAACTCAAGCTCCCGCTCTACCTGCGAGGCGACAACCCGGGGAGTTCTCGCCGATGGATCGAGCAGTTTGAGAGCGACGGAAAAATAGCCGACGTTTCTTAGGGACGCGTTCTCCCACTCCGTCCCGCGCAACGCTTTGTGCTGCTTGATGGATTCACTTAGCATAGCGGCACTGAGTCGCTCCAGCTCCGGCGCCAATGCTTCTTCCTCTGTCTGTCTCAAGACGGCATCGAAGACGACGTGGTAGGTGTGGAGCATAGAATCTGTAGAAATAAAACTCGGAATACTTTTGTTTCGATTATCAGTGTAAACCTTAAAGAACTCCCGGCTCTGGCCCTCCGTAACCACGAAAGCATTCTTGGCGAGTAACTCCTTTGCCTCCTCGGACAGCTCAAAATCGGCTATGTTCGCCACGTTGCCCAGTTCTGGGTCGATCGAGTTCGGCAAGACTTTGGGGGTGACGGTCACCGAGGTCTCCTCGTATGAAGAGAAACTAGAAGCAAAGGCCCCGGTGGGCCGGTAGGTTTCAGAGGTCACGCTGAGTAAAGCGCCGGCGGCAATGGCCGCCGAAAGCGCCAATCCGGCCGCGATCAATATAACTCTAGATTTGAGTTTCAGTACCTGCCTCCTGGAAATGAGGCATTATAGCATGCTTGCCGCACAGCTTTGGCGGACTTTCGTCAGGTTCGCTCCGATGACAACTCGTCGGACCCGATCCGGGGTTTCACGGCTTCGACTTCTTTTCTGTAGATCGCCAGCATCTTTAACGCCATGTAATGGTGCACAGGCTCCCAGGCTTTGATGCCCATCCGGTCAGGGCGACTCTTAGACCGCGCCGTCACTTTCAGGATGAGTTTGGATCGTGTTTTATCCAGTTGATTGAAAAGAAAATCGAAATCCATATCAAGCAGAAATGTTTTCAATCTCATGCCCAACCGAGTCGGCGGATTGGCTGCCGTAATCACAAACGGGCCGTATTTGGAGCCTGGTTCCAGGTCTGCACCGGTCATCTCCGGCGCGTCTTTGCGGTTAGTCTGGAGCATGAAGCGGGCGCCGTCTAAGAATCCGAGGGAAAAACCGCGAACGATCAGGAGGGGCCTGGTTTCGAATAGCCACGAAGAAGGCAGCTTATTCGGCCTTCTAATTACATGATCGTAGACTGCCTGAACATCGGCGTTTAACAATATCTCGTCTTCCACAATGTCGATATATTGCCCAGTGCTCATCGCCACATCCTTCTTTCTTGTCTATAAACTCCGCTACCTCGTTACGAGATTATCATTAACACCGCCTCCATGCAAAAACTTAAGGGCAGTCTATAGCAGCCACACGGGATCAACGTCGACAATAACCCTCAGGTCCCGTCCCCCATCGACAGAAAGTGACGTCTCTCGGAGATAATCCTTGACGGCATCCGGGTTGTCGGTCGTGATGATCAGATGATAGCGATAATACCCCTTGACACGTTCGATGGGCGCCGGTGCCGGGCCGAGGAGTCGAGCCAACTCCGCCAGCCCCGACCTCAGACGCTTAGAGATTTCTTCGGCGCCCGACTGGGCTGCTTTGGGGTCGCGGGATGAGAAAATAATGTTGAACATGGTCGAGAACGGTGGGTAATCGAGGTCCCGGCGGAAGGCTAGCTCTTTGGCGAAAAAATCCTCATATCCGTCGACAGCGGCTTTAACCGCGTAATTGTCGGGTGAGAAGGTCTGGACAAGGACCTCGCCGGGGACGGCGCCCCGGCCGGAGCGCCCACTGACCTGGATAAGCAGCTGTGCCGTCCGCTCGGCGGCCCGAAAATCCGGCAGATTGAGAGCGGTATCCGCATTGATGATTCCTACTAGGGTGACTTCCGGGAAGTCGAGCCCCTTGGCGATCATCTGCGTTCCCAGAAGGACCGCCCGCTTCGCTTCGTGGAACTTCAATAATCGGTCATGATGGGCCCCTTGGCGGCCGGTGGTATCGGCATCCATGCGTACGATCGTCGTATCGGGCAGCAGTTCCTGTAACTCGCTCTCGACCCGTTGCGTGCCGACGCCCGGAAAACGCCATTCGGTCTTCTCGCATTTAGGGCAGACATCCAAGACGCGCTTGGCGGCGCCGCAGTGGTGGCAGCGGAGCCAGCCGCCACTCTGATGGTAAGTCAGGGAGATCGAGCAATTGTCGCATTCCGGGACATAGCCACAATGGCGGCAGACCGTGAAGCCAGCATAACCGCGGCGATTAAGTAGCAGGATCGCCTTGTGACCGCTGTCGAGGGTCTCGTGCAGGCGCTCGGCAAGGAAGCGACTGAAGACCCCGTAGTTGCCTTGGCCGACCTCCCGGCGCATGTCGATCAACTTTACTTCCGGAAATCGGGCGTCCCCTACCCGCTCTTTGAGCCGCAAGTGCGCATCCGTTCCCGCCAACATCGAGCCCGTCTCCAATGACGGCGTGGCGCTGCCGAAGACGACGACAGCGTCATGGAGTTCGGCCAACTTTCGCGCCACCGCCCTGGTGTCGTAGCGCGGTACCGAATTCTGCTTGTAGCTTGTCTCGTGCTCTTCGTCGACTACGATAAGACCTAAATCGCTGACCGGAGCGAACAACGCCGAGCGGGCGCCGACGACGATCCGCTTCCGCCCCTCGGCGACGGCCCTGAGCATATCGGCCCGCTGCCCGGCCTTGAGGGCGCTGTGGACGATCGCAACCTGGCTTCCGAAACGCAGGGCCAAACGCTCGGCGAGCTGAGGTAAGAGGGCTATCTCAGGCACCAGAAAGATCGCGGTCCGGCCCTTTGATAGAGCCTCGGTGGCGGCGGCCATGTAGACCTCCGTCTTGCCGCTGCCCGTTACCCCCTCGAGTAGAAACTGGCGGTTAGCACCGTCGCCGATTGCTTTTGTCAGGGCGGCAATCGCCGATTCCTGCTCTGCAGTCATGACGATATTCTTGACGGTCGGATTGGTAAAAGACGTATCATACCGACGTTCCCGGGGCTCCTTGAAGAGCTTGATAAGGCCTTTTCTGGCCAGGCCCCGCAGGGTCGCCCGGCTTGCTTCACACTCGCTTAGCAGGGACTTAGTCTCTTGAGGCGAATTATCTTTTAGCAACTGGAGTATCGCCAGCTCTTTGGCGCCGCGGGCCCCCTCGGACTCGCTCAAGACCAGACTCGCCAACTCGACGAGCTTGGGCTTGTCCGCCGGTCCCTCCAACGTCAGCTCGCGCCGAAACTCGGCGCTTCCAGCGAGACGGGCAACCGCCGTGCGACCGAACTCCTTTTCGAGTTCCCGCTCGCGTACGCGCCCGGACTTTTCCGACACCCATCGCAGTATCCGATCGCCCGTATCAAGCTCAGCTTGACCTTTATAGACTAACCATGGGGTGAGGCGATGGCGTTGAGAGCCGGGGCGAACGAGCTTCAAGCTGTCGTTAGGTCCGCACAGGTAATGCTCGGCCACCCAGCGGCTTAAAGCCAGCTGTTCGGGGGTGATAAGTTCGGCGCCGCCGACCGTATCGGCTATCTCCTTCAGGCGTGCGTTTGGCTGCGCCTCTTCGTGGAGCGATGCCACGTACCCGAGTGTCTCTTTGGCGCGCACCGGAACAATAACAGTGCCGCCCGGCTTGACCTTGTCGGCCAGGTCGGACGGGACGATATAGCTGTATGCGTGCTTGTTGTAGCTGGAGCTAAGATCAAGTATGACCTCGGCAACCAGCTTTGACATTAAGGTCCGCGATACCTGCCGTTAGGTGGTGGCGCCGACGCCCGCGGCCTCACGGAGCACATCTGCTTTGTCTGTTCGCTCCCACGGAAAGTCGCCCTCGCGCCCAAAGTGACCGTAGGCGGCTGTCTGTAGGTAGATCGGTCGACGCAGGCCGAGATCGCGGATGATCGCCGCCGGGCGCAAGTCGAAGTGCTCGTTGATAAGTTCTTGGATGCGCTCGACTGGGATGCGCTCAGTGCCAAAAGTATCGACCATGACCGAGACTGGATGCGCGACGCCGATAACATAAGCCACCTGGACCTCGCACCGCTCGGCTACCCCGGCCGCGACCAAGTTCTTGGCGACATAACGGGCGGCGTAAGCGGCGCTCCGATCGACTTTCGTCGGGTCCTTGCCCGAAAAAGCGCCGCCGCCATGGCGGGCCATCCCACCGTAAGTGTCGACGATGATCTTACGACCGGTCAGACCGGCGTCTCCCATCGGCCCACCTATGACGAACTTGCCGGTCGGATTGAGGAGAAACCGCAGGTCCGCATAGTCGACCATATCGGCCGGAAGAATCGGCTTGACCACATACTCCATCAGTTCGGCCCGGAGCGCCCCTTCTATATCGATATCCGCATCGTGCTGGGTCGAAATATTGATCGTATTGATGCGCGTCGGCTTGCCATCACGATATTCCACGGTCACCTGAGTCTTGCCGTCCGGTCTCAGACCTTCGACAATCCCCTCCTTGCGTACTTCAGAGAGGCGCTTTGATAGTTTGTGGGCCCACATGATCGGGGCCGGCATTAGCTCTGGTGTCTCCGTGCAGGCGTAGCCGAACATCATGCCCTGATCGCCCGCGCCCTGACCGTCAAGGTCGTCTACGACAGCTCCGTCTCGCTCCTCAATGGCGTGATTGACGCCCTGGGCGATATCCGGCGACTGTTCGTCGAGAGTGACCATGACCGCACAGGTCTCATGGTCGAACCCAAACTTAGCCCGTGTGTAGCCAATGCCCGCGATCGTCTTACGAACGATATCGGGGATGGAGACGTACGTCGTAGTCGACACCTCGCCACCTACGACCACCAGGCCAGTCGTGACAAAGGTCTCGCACGCCACCCTGCCCATGGGGTCATTGGTGTAGATGGCGTCCAGGACAGCGTCGGAAATCTGATCGGCCATTTTATCGGGGTGGCCTTCAGTCACCGACTCAGAAGTAAAGACAAAATCCCCTCGTGACATAACTTCCTCCTCAAAACAGAAAAGAGCTTTCTTCCAGCCGACAGAAGAAAGCTCGCAAAGAATCATGCGCTCTCATCTATCGGTTCTCCGCAGGACTTGGCACCTTGAAGGCTATTTACCCACAGGTTGCCGAGGTTTCACAGGGCCGGTCCCTCCACCTCTCTGCATAAGAGCTATCGCTGGGCTAAGCTTAGCAAAAGTCGGCGTGGCTGTAAACCGGAGCTACTTTAAAAACGTCTTGAAGATATCCTGATACATCCGCATGCGGGCCGAAACCCCTTTGACGACGCCGAGCTTCTCTTCCTTCATCACCTGCGTCAGGTCTTCCAAGATGACCTCACAGGTCTTGGCGTCAATGTTCTTGGCATGGCGGGTAATGAGCATCTCGACGCCGAAACGGGCGTCGATCAGGTCGGGCAGACCCACGAGAAACTCGCGACGGATAGCCCTCTGGCCGGAGATGGCGGGAATAAGATTCTGCGACCAATCGGTCCTCAGTCTGCCGCCAGAGAACTTTCCGATAGTCATCGTTAGTTCGGGGTCGAGAAGGAGGGGCTCAATCAACAGGTTGAAGTGTGAGGGCGTCAGGCCGATGATGTCCGCGTCGCTAAAGGCGATAATCTCGGCGTCTGTAGCCTCGATGCCGGCCTGCATGGCGCCGCCCTTGCCAACATTTTCAGCGAGGACAATGACCTTGACCCCATACTCCTCGGCTACTTCGGCGGTCCGGTCGAAAGAACCGTCGTCGACGACTATCGTCTCGGTCAATAACGCGGACCCGGCAGCGGCCTCAAGGACAAGCCCTATCCGCTCTTCTTCGTTATAGGAAGGTACGACCAGGGCGACAGACATCACTAAGCTCACAGTCTCTCTCGCGTTTCACGCATCCAGCCCGGCAGTTCATCTACGCCGATCTCAATCCTCTCGCCCGTTGCCCTGACCTTGACTTCGACGTTATGGGACTCGGCGAAACGCTTGCCGATGATGAGCTGGAACGGCAGGCCGATTAGATCGGCGTCTGAGAATTTTACGCCAGCCCTAACCGCGCGGTCATCATAGAGGATGTCAAAATCGCCGCTGAGCGACTTATATAGGTCATCAGCCTCTTTCTTGACCGAATCATCCTTGCCTAGGGTTATCAGATGAGCATCGTAAGGCGCCAAAACGGGCGGCCAGATGATGCCCGCCTCATCGAATCTTTGCTCGATGGCCGAGGCGACGATCCGGCTGACGCCAATACCGTAGCAACCCATAACGAAAGGATGTGACCGGCCGTTTTCGTCGACATATTCGGCTTCCAGCAGCCGGCTGTACTTGGTGCCGAGCTGGAAGATATGGCCGACCTCGATACCACGCATTTGCTCGAGCCGGCCCGCGTCGCACTGCGGACAGCCTTCTCCGACCTCCGCGAAGACGAGGTCGGCCCAGATATCGACAGCGAAATCGGAATCAACGTTGACGTTAAGCAAGTGGTAGTCGGTCTCGTTTGCGCCGGTGATGAAATTTCGCATGCCCTTGAGCGAGTGGTCGGCAATAACCTTTAGTCCAGCTAAGCCCACCGGTCCGACAAAGCCGGAGACAAGGTCTGGGCGATCCGCGAACTCTTCCTCGTTGAAGAGTCGGACCTCCCCTGCGCCGGTTATGGCGGCCAGTTTTGCGGGATTCAGCTCTTGGTCCCCCGGTAACAGGGCCGCCACGATCTCATCTCCGGCGTGGAAGACGAGGGTTTTGACTAGTCTCCCGGGTTCGACGCCGAGGAAATCCGAGACTTCCTCAACCGATTTCTTGCCCGGCGTCGCCTTCTTCTCGATAGGCCGGTGCGGTTCATCGGCGTCCGCCGTATGCCACTTTGAAGTGGCTGTCTCGAGATTGGCCGCGTAGTTGCAGACAGGACAATAGATGACAACATCCTCACCGGTCTCCGCTAGAACCATGAACTCCTCGGAGACGGCCCCGCCGATAAGCCCGCCGGCGGCCTTAACGGACCTGTAAGTCAGGCCGCAACGCTCAACGATCCGGCCATAGGCTTCGCTCATCCGATCGTAAGTCTCTTGGAGGCTGGCCTCATCAGTGTGAAAACTATATGCGTCCTTCATGACGAACTCGCGGCTGCGCATCACGCCGAAGCGTGGGCGGATCTCGTCACGGAACTTGGCCTGGATCTGATATAGGCATTTGGGAAGATCCTTGTATGAGCGCAGTTCCTTGGCGACCGTCGTGATCATCTCTTCGTGGGTTGGGCCTAGACAGAACTCGCGACCGTGGCGGTCGGTTACGCGCATCATCTCATCGCCGTAGGCCTGCCAGCGGCCTGTTGCTTCCCACAGCTCTTGGGGTTGGAGTATCGGCATCAAAAGCTCCAGACAGCCCGCCCGGTCCATCTCCTCGCGCACGATATTTTCCACTTTGCGCAAGACCCGCCAGCCAAGCGGCAGCCACGTGTAGAAGCCCAAGGCCGATTTGCGAACGAGCCCGGCTCGAGCCATTAGTTTATGGCTGATGATCTCCGCTTCCGCCGGGTCGTCCCTCAGCGTTGGAATGAATGAATCTGAAACCCGCATTTACCCCTCATATCTCGTCGACCGCCTCCATCAGCGCGGCCAGGAACTCTCTTTCCGGTACTGTCTTTATCGCCTCTCCCTCCCGGAAGATGACGCCTTTCCCTCGTCCGGCGGCAAGACCGACGTCGGCGTCGGCCGCCTCGCCGGGGCCGTTGACCACACACCCCATAACCGCTACTTTCAAAAGTTTGCCTGATTTCTTCAAACGGTCTTCCAACTCCCGGGCCAGCGGAAAAAGGTCGATTTCACAACGAGCGCAGGTCGGACAGGCAATCACTTCAGGATAGAACCGCCTGGCCCCAACAGCCTGGAGTATCTGCTTGGCGACATCGATCTCCTCAACCGGGTCGGCCGCGAGCGAGACCCGGATTGTGTCACCAATCCCGTCAGCCAGCAACGCCCCGAGAGCGACCGCCGTCCTCAGCGCCCCGGTCTCCCGGGTGCCGCTTTCCGTTACCCCTAAATGTAACGGATAATCTACTTGGCGGGCAAGGCTCCGGTAGGCTTCGATGGTCTCCGTCACGTCCGACGATTTAACCGAGACGACGATGTCTTCAAATCCCAACTCTTCCAGGAGGCGCACGTTCTCTAAAGCGCTGGCGACGAGTTTCTCGGCGGGAGGAACGTCGAGGGCTCGGACCGCTTTGCTCAGCGATCCCGAGTTGACCCCCACTCGTATAGGCACACCTGCCTCCTTAGCGGCGCGAACGACCGATGCGACCCGGTCGCGAGCACCGATATTCCCGGGGTTGATACGAATCTTGGCCACGCCGGCTTCAATTGATTTGACGGCCAGTTCGGCTTGGAAATGAATGTCGGCGATGAGCGGCACCGTCGCTGCTTCGATCAGTGCGGGCAACGCCGCGAGAGATTCATTGTCGGGAATGGAGACCCGGACCAGCTCGCAGCCGGCAGCGACCAACGCCTCTATCTGCGCACTTGTTGCCCGAATGTCGTTGGTCTTGGTGTTGGTCATCGACTGGATGACCACTGGACTGCCGCCGCCGATAGGAACCTCGCCGACCATGATCTTTTTTGTCGTCATGACCCTATTCTATTGGATTGCGGCCGGTCGGCAAGTCCACGCTGAGGGAGCGCTATCGGATTATTACTGGGTGACGGTTAACCGGAAGATATCAGCGACGATCACATAGGCCATCAGCATCAGTAAAAGCGATACGCCGACGGCGTTGACGAAGATGAGCGACTCTTTTTTTATACGCCGCCTGGAGACAAACTCGATCCCCGAGATGAATATCCGTCCACCGTCCAATGGCGGGATGGGCAGCAGGTTAAAAATACCGATGGCGATGCTGATGCCGGCCAGGGTTACCGCATACTCGAGCAGGTCGCGCTGGGCAATGGGCGCCGTTTCTTGAACGACCCCGATCGGGCTTCTAAGCTGGCCGACGACGCTGGAGGGACGCATGACGAGGCGGCCCATGACGTCCAGAATCATCCCGGTCGCCTGATATGAGAAGAGAAAGCTTTCCTTAACCGCCGTCACGGGCGGACGGGGCCGGCGAACGAGTTTCGTCCCAACCCCGAGCAGTCCCTCGTCAGACTCTTTGCGCAAGGTCGTCTCGACAGTTTTCTTGACGCCGTCGCGTATGAATACGACTTCGACCGATTTACCGGCATTATCACTGATAGTCGTGATAATGCTCTGCCAATCATCCGTTTTTTCGCCGCCCACCGAGACGATTTTGTCGCCGGATTTAAGTCCCGCGGACTGGGCGGGGCTGTCCGGCATCACCTCACCGACTATGTTGGTCGGCTCAGCGAAACCTATCATCAGCGCGCCGGCCAAGATGGCGATGGCCAGCATGATGTTCATCAGCGGTCCCGCCGCCATCACGAACGTTTTGCGGCCTAGACTCTGGCCGTCCAGCGTGTCCGGCAGATCGTCGATGTAGATGTCGTCAGTCGCGACCGGTCCCGCTCCCAGGCGGCCGGTGCCTTCCGCATCTTCAAGTGTCACTCTCAGTTCGATCTCGACGTTATCACGCCTCGCGCGCAGATCGACCGTTTCGCCGGCCCGTTCGCTGACAGTTTCAAAGATATCGTGCCAGCTGCCGATGGGTTTCCCGGCGATGTTGGTGATGATGTCTCCCTTGCGCACCCCCGCGGCCTCAGCCGGGCCGCCCGGTCTGACCCGGTCGACCTCCGGCTCGCCTAATGCGATGTACTCAGGGAATTTGACATAGCCACCGAATAAGACAGGCTTGATCCCATATTCGGTCTGGCCGCGGCGGAAACTGAATATAGGCTTGCCGATGGGGAGACCGATAAAAAACTCTGTTACCTTAAGCTTCAGTATCTTTCCTGAGACGAAGTGCCCCAGCTCATGTATGAATATTATTAGTCCCAGGCCCAGCACGGCCACGATTACGCCGACACTCAAATTGCAAAACCTCGTTTCAAGATTGTCTTACCCGCCGACCCGATCGCAGTCGTCTCGATGCTGGCTGTAGACCGCTGAGCCGCATCCCTGGCCCATTCGTCGATCTCTATGAAGTCGCCCACCGAGTGGATATCCGACGGTTTGTGATCGGTGAGGACGCAATCAATAATATTTCCAATATCTTGGAATCGTATCATTCCCGACAGGAATGCGGCTACGGCAACTTCATCGGCGGCATTCAAAACTGCCGGATAGGAGCGCCCGGCTCTTCCGGCTGCAACCGCCAGATCGAAGCAGGGAGCCCAGCCGGGTTCAAGCTTCTCAAAGACCAGGTCACCAACGGTTGTCAGGTCGAATGCCGGGAGGATCGGCCCGACACGCTTCGGCCAAGAGAGCGCATACAGGATAGGAAGCCGCATATCGGTCGGTCCAAGTTGCGCCTTGAGCGATCCATCGACGAATTCAACCAGCGAATGGACAATCGACTGCGGGTGGATAACAACATCGATCAGGTCGTACTCGACTCCATAAAGCTCATGGGCCTCGATGACCTCAAGACCTTTATTCAATAAGGTAGCGGAGTCGATCGATATCCGCTGTCCCATATCCCATCTGGGATGCGCCAGGGCCTCGGCGACTGTTACCTCGGTCAGTTCAGATGCATCTCGACCCCAGAAGGGCCCCCCAGAGGCTGTTAGCAGTAATCGCGACACTTCGCTTCGGTCCTCGCCGACAAGACACTGCCAGAGCGCGCTATGCTCCGAGTCGACGGGTATCAGCGAGCCGGAACCGCCCTCCAGAGCCTGCTTGACCAGCTTTCCCCCCGCGACCAGCGACTCCTTGTTCGCCAGGGCGAGCTTCTTGCCGGCTTCGAGCGCAGCCAGCGTCCCCGCCAGGCCGGCTCCACCGACAATAGCATTAAGTACGGTATCAGCTCCATCCCACGCGGCCGCAGCCAAAAGGCCCGCCTCGCCAGCCAGGATCACCGGTTTCGGTCCCGTGGTCGAATCTAGATCGTCACGAAGTCTGGACGCCGCCGACTCGTCGACAAGGCAGATGAATTCGGGCCGGGTCTCCTCGGCCTGGCGTCTCAATTGGTCGGCGTCAGAGAAGGCCGCCAGGCCGGCAATGGAAAAATCATCCGGGCGCTTCATGACCACATCGAGAGCCTGCTGCCCGATGCTGCCCGTCGAACCTAATATGACTATTCGTTGTTCTAAGCCGTGCCGGCCCATGTTATTCCCTCCACAGTGGCGACGGGCTGAAGTTTACCATACGAACATGAAGTATTTGTGAATCGGGAAAAAGCATCAACCCAGCATGAACGTGAGCAGAAAATACGCGAGTGGAGCTACTGCCAATAGCGAATCCACTCGATCCAGGAGCCCCCCGTGGCCCGGCAGGACCGCACCGCTGTCCTTGATGCCGGCCTCGCGTTTCAAGGCCGATTCAAAGAGGTCGCCGAAGATCGCGGCCGTAGCCACGGCTCCGCCAAAGAAGGCCCGTTCAAAGATGGTCATGTCGGACCAAAACCAAAAGAGGGCCATAACGACGGCGCTGATAACAATCGAGCCCACCGCCCCTTCGACGCTCTTCTTAGGACTCAGTGCCGGCGCCAGCGGCGTCCTACCCATGAGCATCCCCACGGTATACGCAGACGTGTCCGCCACCCAAACGCCAACAAAAACCATCAGCAGGGGCAGCGGTCCAAAATCTTCTCTATAAATTAGAGCTAGCATGGCGGGCAGAAAGCCGACATATAGAAAACCCAAAACCGTCGCACCCAAGCGACTCATGGTCGCTTTCTCATGGTCGACTATTTTGGCGGCCATAATGGTGCCCAGCAGGAGTATCGTCCAAAGCACGGCCGGTGCCGAGCCCAGGTACTGGAGGATAACCGGCATAGCGACGGCGTATACCATCAGGATAGGTGTGAGTGGACGGGCACCCGACGACTCGGAGATCCTGGAGAACTCGAGCACTAGGCCGACAACAATCAGCGTCACGAGCCCGGTGAAGACCTCGGGTCCCAGATAGATAGCCCCAACTACGACCGGAATGGCGATCGCCGCCGTCAGTAATCGTTTAACGGGCACTGGTGTCTTTTGCCAACCCGCCGAAGCGGCGGTCCCGTTGCTGATAGTCGCGAATCGCTTCCACAAAGTCCTCACGGCCGAAATCCGGCCATAGCGTTTCTGTTACCCAGAATTCAGCATAGGCGCCCTCCCAGATAAGAAAATTACTGATGCGCAGTTCGCCGCTGGTCCTAATGATAAGCTCAGGATCGGGCACTCCCGCAGTGGCTAGCGCAGCTGAAAAATCCGTCTCATCCATCTTAAGTGCCTTTCCGGTCGCAGCCGCCTGCTCGATCGCTTTGTTGACGGCCTTAATAATGTCCGACCGCCCACCGTAGTTGAGCGCGACTATTAGGTGTAGTCCGGTATTTTCAGCCGTGCGCTCTATGGCCGTCTCAAACTGATGGCGAGTACCCTCACTGACGTCGGCGAGATCGCCGATGACATCTATCTTGACTTGGCTCTCGTGGAGTTCGTCCAGCTCGGACCGGAGTATCTGCTCGAAGAGCTTCATCAGGCCGCTGACCTCGGTCTTTGGTCGCCGCCAGTTCTCGGCAGAGAATGCGAATAAGGTCAGATGTCCGATCCCGAGCGTGCCGGCCGCCTTGACCATGTCGCGCACTACTTTCGCGCCGGCCCGGTGCCCGGCGATCCGCGGCAAACCCCGCTTTTGGGCCCAGCGGCCGTTGCCGTCCATGATCACGGCGATATGTTTAGGCAAACGCTTAGGGTCCAGGGCCATTTCTGGCTCAGGAGATGCTCCAAAGAGTCGGCGTAAGGCCGTCAGCACGGAGGATCACACCTCCATGATCTCCTGCTCTTTCGCTTCGACTAAAGCGTCGATCTTGACGATGTATTTATCGGTCAGATCTTGGCATTCGTCGTGAGCGCGTTTACCGGAGTCTTCAGCGATTTCGTGTTCCTTTTCGAGGCGCTTGACCCGATCATTGGCGTCTCGTCGGATGTTTCGAATGGACACCCGGCCGTGCTCGGCCAACTTCTTGACGTGTCGGACGAGGTCCTTTCGCCTCTCTTCGCTGAGTGGCGGGAACGGAACACGAATAAGATTACCGTCGTTCGAGGGAGACAGTCCGAGATCCGATTGCATGATCGCTTTCTCTACGGCCTCCAGCGCGGTCTTGTCCCAGGGCTGGACGACCAGTAGCTGTGGTTCAGGTACCGTGATGCTGGCCATCTGATTGAGGGGCGTCTTGGTGCCATAGTAGTCGACCGTCAAATGCTCGATTATAGCTCCCGCTGCCCTACCAGTCCTCACTGTCGCCATTTCGTGACCTGTGGCCACCACGGACTTCTTCATTTTATCGTCGGCTTCCTTAAGAATATCGTCGATCATCGTTGCCCTCCGTCCATGATCGTGCCAATCTCTTCGCCCTCAACGACCCTCTTGATGTTGCCGGCTTTGTTCAGGCTAAAGACAATTATCGGCAGCTTGTTGTCCATCGCCAGCGAAATCGCTGTGGAGTCCATCACTTTAATATCTTTATTAAGCGCATCTTTGTACGTAAGCGTTTTGAATTTTTTCGCCTGAGGATTGAGAACGGGATCGGAATCGTAGACCCCATCTACTTTTGTGGCCTTCAGGATGACCTCTGCGTCGATTTCTAGCGCCCGCAAAGTCGCCGCCGTGTCCGTGCTGAAGTAGGGATTTCCGGTTCCCGCCGCGAAGATTATGACCCGCCCTTTCTCAAGATGGCGGATAGCGCGGCGGCGGATATACGGTTCGGCCACCTCGTGCATGCTTATCGCCGACTGGACGCGCGTACTGACATCGACTTTTTCCAACGCGTCTTGGAGCGCCAAAGAGTTCATGACAGTAGCCAGCATGCCGATGTAGTCACCAGTGACCCGGTCCATCCCACGAGCGCTGGCCGCCAAGCCGCGGAAGATGTTCCCGCCGCCGACGACGATGGCGATCTCTAATCCATCCCCGCTCAATTGACGTATTTGGTCCGCTATCGACTGGACGACCCCGGGATCGATGCTGTACCCGGAGTCGCCCGCCAACGCCTCACCACTTAGTTTTAGTAGAACCCTTTGGTAGCGGAAGTCTGTCAAGTTCTCCCCTATAGATCTTCGCCGCGATGATAGCGGGTGAACCGCCTGACAGAAATTTTCTCACCAATCTTACTTACAAGCTCGACGAGATGGTCCTCGACCGTCTTGTCTTGGTCCTTAATGAAACTTTGCTCCATCAGACAGACTGTTTGAAAGAATTTTTCCATTTTTCCGTCGACTATCTTGTCGATGATCTTCTCCGGTTTCCCGGCTTGGAGAGCCTGCGCGCGGAAGATCTCGCGTTCCGTTTTCTTCAGCTCTTCCGGGACATCGTCGCGGGTAACGAACTGCGGATCGGCCGCTGCAACCTGCATCGCAACATCATGCGAGAACTGCTTAAAGTCATCATTTTTGGCGACGAAGTCAGTCTCACAGTTCAGCTCGACGAGGACAGCTATCCTGCCCTCGCCGTGTATGTAGGCATCTACGATACCTTCGTTTGTCGCTCGTTCGGCCCGCTTAGCCAGATCGGCCAGGCCCTTCTTGCGCAACAGGTCAACGGCTGCGTCGAGATCGGAATCCGTCTCTTCTAGAGCCCGCTTGCAGTCCATCATGCCGCAAGCAGTCTTGTCACGCAGCTCTTTTACGATCGCAGGTGTAACACCCATTTACATTCCTCCAAAAAAACTTACTTAAGCTTGCTCCGCCACTTCCTCTTCGGGCTGCGGACGGCTTTGCAGGCCGGCCAAGGCGGCATCAGCCATGATCTTCGTGATCAAATTGATCGCCCGAATGGCGTCATCGTTACCGGGGATGACGTAGTCGATCTCGTCGGGATCGCAGTTTGTGTCGACGATAGCAATGATTGGGATGTCCAACCGACGTGCTTCCAGGATGGCTATCCTTTCCTTGCGTGGGTCGACGACATAGATCGCGTCCGGGACCCGGTCGAGCGACTTGATACCGCCGAGATTGCGCTGTAGTTTATCTCGCTCCGCCTTTAGCTTGAGCTTCTCCTTCTTCTGGAGATGAGTAAACTTTTCGTCGGTATCCATTTCGTCGAGCTCTCGCAACCTGTCGATCCGTTTCTTGATCGTCTCGAAATTGGTCAACTGGCCGCCCAGCCAACGATGACCGACATAGGGCATTTGTGCCCGCGTCGCTTCTTCGATTATGCCTTCTTGAGCCTGCTTCTTTGTTCCTACAAAGAGAAGTGTTCCACCTCGAGAAACAAGGTCGGCCACGAACTCGTAGGTCTCCTCGATCAGGGAGAGCGTTTGCTGAAGATCCAGGATGTAAATCCCGTTACGTTCAGTAAAAATGTACGGCTTCATCTTCGGATTCCACCGACGTGTCTGATGCCCGAAGTGAACACCGCTCTCAAGCAGGTTTTTCATTGAGACAACTGCCAACTTTCGGCACCTCCTCTCTTGGTTTCTCCTCCGCTCCACTTCTTCCCCGCCTTCGACCTTTCGGCACCAACAAAGGCAAGTCCATGGGCGTGTGTAATTGACCAGAGTCTAACATAGCGGTTTTAAGATAGGCAACCGGAATGTTAAATTCAGGCGTGGTGCGCCTTGACCTGGCGCAACTTGGCTTTAAGACGCATTATCGCTTTGGTGTGCAGCTGGGAAACGCGCGATTCCGTCACCCCGAGAACCTCGCCAATCTCTCTAAGCGTAAGATTCTCGTAGTAATACAGAGCTATGACAGTCTTTTCCCGGTCGGGCAATCTGTCAATCGCGGTCGCCAGGATCTCCTTCATCTCCGCCAGCTCGAATTTATCAACCGGCCCGGCAGTCGTCTTATCCTCGATCATCTCGATGAGGCTGAC
>SDBV01001372.1_pt1 | contig 36624 bp, 16 predicted proteins | sample 2277081 | NCBI WGS metagenome assembly SDBV01 (sample SAMN10402039, study PRJNA504765) | marine sediment metagenome | isolation source: marine sediment core GS10_PC15, 223 cmbsf | place: Arctic Ocean: Southern Knipovich Ridge | collected 2010 | reverse complement strand
GCACGCAGTCGCACAGCTACATGATCGGCGACGGGTTCTTCAACGTCGCCTACGGCTTCGACCGCGTCAACGCCTACTCCAACGCCGGCGGAAACGACTCCGCCTACCTCTACGACTCGGCCGTTGACGACTTCCTGCAAGCCGAGGGCACATCCGTAAGCCTGCGGACTGCAGAATCGTCCGTGAGCGTCTTTGATTTCGACTTTGTGCGAGCCATCGCCGAAGCCGGCGGCCACGACCGCCAGGAGGTGAAATCCATCGACTTCGTTCTCGAGACGTCGGGTTTTTACGACCTGTAGGCCAAGATTCTCCAGAGCGGCGCTCCACCTAGCGCCAAACGATTCTTTGGGATTCTGGCATTGACTTTGGGTTGTCTGACGACTTTACTTCCGCGGCTCGGAACCCGGCAACCAGGAGAGGGTGCCGGGATGGCTACGGAAGGTCAAACATTCCAGCACCGCTCCCGCCCGAGTTGTCTCGAGAACTCGTCAGAGCGTCGATGTTTCTGAGAGTCCCGAGAATGGACCCTCCGTGAAACACTCCATCGGGGGGTCGCCTGATTCGGTCCAACACCCGACTGCGAGCAATCCGGCAGGCGTTTTTCGACCTGCCCTGGAGTGCCCCAGAGACCCGTCACATGGGACGGCGCGGGCAGACCGACCGAATCGGAGCCGAAACTGCTTCATCAAGCCAGCGTATTTCGGGACTGCCATCAACGACCTGGCTGGAGTTCTGGTCGCTGTGAGCCCGGCCTTGCGGAAATACGGTCGGGCCTAAGCTACCGGGGCGTCGCTGGCGTTGAGGAGTTTCCGGCAAGAGGCGTGTTCGGCTACGACAGAAATCAACTTCTTGCGGTCAATCGGCTTGACCACATAGTCGTCGCAGCCGGCGTTGAGGCACTTGTCCCGGTCCGTGCTCATGGCGTTTGCCGTCAGTGCGATGATGGGACCGGTATAGCCCGCTTCGCGGAGTTTGCTGGTCGCTTCGTAGCCGTCCATCTCGGGCATCTGCATGTCCATCAGGACCACGTCGAACGGTGCCCCCTCGTCTCGTGCCGCCAGAGCAAGGTCGTGGGCGACCTGCCCATTCTCAGCCATGGCAACCTCGGCCCCAGCCTTCTTCAGCAGAAACGCTATCAGCCGCTGATTGTCGAGGCCGTCTTCGGCAAGAAGGACCCGGCAATCGAGTTTGGTCTTGGGAGCCGTTGGCCTCTTGTCGGGGGCCGTTGAGATTTGAGCTTCAGTCGGGTTGTCAAGCAATTTCACGCCGTCGGGCGGCCCGGTCTTGACCGTGACGGTGAACGTCGAGCCCTCGCCGGGAGTGCTCTGGACGGTGATGTCACCACCGAGTGCCTCCGCCAGCCGCTTGCTGATGGCCAATCCCAGTCCCGTTCCGCCGAACTTGCGGGTTGTGGAAGTGTCTGCCTGCTGGAATGGCCGGAATAGGCCGGCTATCTGCTCCTCAGTCATCCCGATGCCCGAGTCGACCACCTCAAATCGCATCTTGGGCTCGTCCGACTTGGCATCCAGCAGGCGAGCCACCAGTCGGACCTTGCCGACCTCGGTGAACTTGACGGCATTGCCGGTGAGATTGATGAGTATCTGCCGCAGTCGCGTCGGGTCGGATTCAATTGTCTGGGGTATCGGGCCGTCGTACTCGATTTCCAGAGGCAGGCCCTTCGCCTTGGCCCGAACACGCATCAGCGAGACTACCTCGGAAAGAATCTGGCCCGGCGAGCACTGAATCTGCTCGATTTCCAGCTTTCCTGACTCAATCTTGGACAGGTCCAGGATGTCATTGATGATTCCGATGAGATACTGGCCGTTCTGTTTGATGGTCTCGACGTGGACCTTGTTCTGCTTGCGAAGCTGGCAGCTTTCATGTTCCACGCATTTCGTACAACACTCTATGTTTTCGTGGAGGATATCCGAGAACCCTAGGATGGCCGTCATCGGCGTGCGGATTTCATGGCTCATGTTGGCCAGGAAGTCGCTCTTGGCAACATTCGCAGCCTCGGCGGCTTCTTTAGCTTGGGCGAGTTGTTCCTCGGCTTGCTTGCGTTCAGTGATGTCCGTGTCGGTGCCGACCATCCTCAACGGTTTGCCCTGGGCATCGCGGGTTACGACTCTTCCCCGGTCCAGACCCCAGCGATATTCACCCGACTTCTTGCGTAGCCGGCTCTCAAATTCGCAGTAAGGAGTGTGCCCCTCAAAATGGGCGTTAAGCACCTCCCTGGCCCTCGGCATATCATCAGGATGAACGATGCTCTCCCAGAAACCGATATGGGGCTCGACATCATCTGATTTGTAGCCGAGCGACTCCAGCCAACGATCACTGTAGAAACACTCACCCGTGGACACGTTCCAATCCCATCCGCCGTCGCTGACGGCATCGAGCGTGAGTTCGAGACGTTTTTCGCTCTCTCGCAGTTCCTCTTCTGCCAGCTTGCGCTCGGCGGACTCGCGTCTGAGATTCGAGGTCATCGTATTGAATTCACGGGCCAAGACGCCGATTTCATCGGACGATGTGACCGTAACCTGTGTGTCGAGGTCGCCGCTGCCGACGGCTTCCGCACTCCTAGCCAGTTGGTCCAGCGGGCGGGCTATGGCACGGCTGAAAAGTACAGCAATAACCGTACCGAAGCATATCGCGAAGACAAGCAGGCCCGCGGCGAGGTTCCTGGTCCACGCGGTCGTTTCGGAGGCGAGGTTGTAAGGCTCTTTGGCATGCCTTGTTTCAAACGCAGTGAATTCGTCAAGCTCCCGCCTGATCTCATCGAGCAAGGCCTTTCCCGTGCCCGCTTCGAGTAAGGCCGCCACGTCGTTGAGAGACTCAGGATGTTCATTCATTTCTCTGCGGGCGGCGATTTCCGGCTCGGCAGCTTGCTTGGTCCACTCTCTGGCCAGTTGTTCCAATTGATCTATCTTCCGCGATAGTTCATCGTCGCGACGCCTATCGGAAACGATGGCTCGTAAACGAGCAAAGCGCTCCGGCAGCTTCTTCTGCCCCCCGGCATTGTATTTATCCAAGAATTCCTCTTTGCCGGTAATCAGAAAACCTCGCTGACCATCCTCTCTGTCGGCCATGGACTTCTCGATGACCTCGACGGCAAACGCACCCTCCCAATCTCCCCGGCTAGAGAAGGAAGTCTCGATCTCATGCCCCAAGGCCATGAATTCGTCCATTAGTCGTTTGCCCAAGCCGCGTCCCAGGATTTCCTGGAGATACTGGGCGTCAACCGTGCTCACGGCGACTTTCCTGGCCATCGCAATCTCCGGCTCGGCAGCTTTTTCCTTCCATTGATGGACGAGATGTTCAATCCGCTCTATCGTCGCGACTTGGCTGGGATTGTCGCTGACCAGTTTCTTCTGCTGCTGGATGAGTGCGTCAAAGTCCTTGGCACCGGTGGTGTATGGTTCGAGGAACTCCTCTTGGTGCGTAATACAGAACCCCCTCTGGCCGGTCTCCATGTCGACAACGAGCTTTGAGAGGTGTCTCGCGTTGGCCACGACAGGGGCGTTATGCTCCACGGCAACGCTGAACTGTCGCTGCACGGCAAGCATGCCGAACAGCACACTCAAGCCCAAGACGGCGGTCAAGAGTACCTGCATCCCGAAGCCAAACCCTAGTTTTGTCCTCAGCTTCACCTACCCATCCCCGCACATTGGCTATCACTATTGAACGGAAGGTCACATCTCGCCTAGACTCTTCACGCTTTGGCCTGGGCTATCGCACACATGCCGAAGCATTGCTACTGCTCGGTAGGCGTCACGGTGACGCAAACCCACGTAACGAGGTGGCCTCGGGGCTCACCGCCAGGTGAGGCTAGGCCAAACGTCGCCACAAAGTGCATACTCCAACATCCTGAAAAGATAGGTTGCAAATACGTTACCGAATGTACGACCGACGTGATTGCAGGTGGATGGCAACGGATATCCGGGTTGGGAGAGGTTGAATCGCTGACTGGAACCCGTTTGGCCGCCGGACAAAGGCGAAACGAAAGCGACCGGCCTCTCGGGATGTCGCTACTTGGCGAGGATTTCGAGAAAGTCATACGTATTGCGGGATGCGTCATCAAACGACCGTGCCTGACACCGCCTCACCCCTCCGTGGAGGGTGCCTGGTATGGGCGGGGGCTGAGGAGGGTCCGCGAGGCCCAACTGGGGCCTTCGGCGCGCCCTGTAATCCCAACCTTTGTTGGTCTGCAAATTCACTCAACGCGGCGGGGATGCTCCGTAATCGGTTGCAGGCCCGAGCTCCCGATGGGATGATTGAGCCTGGGAAGCCGCCGAGGACAGCCTCATCGAGAGCCCAGTGCGGCCGAGCCAGCGCGATGCAGCGGCGGGCACGGACTCCGGTGTAGATTGGTCGCGGGACCCGTTGACTCTCGTGACTCACCTGCAGGCGGCGAAGTCAAGGTAACTCAACCATTAATAGGAGATGAAACCGTGATCCGAGCCGCGCGAACAGCCTTCGTCTTGTACGTGGGGATTCCCTGCGTCGTCGTGTTACCGGCATGCGTGACGGTCCTGCGGGCGGCTGAGTCGTCGCCACAGGACGACGCCGGACAGTCGGCCCAGCAGATATTGAAAGCCACTTCAGTTGCGGGTGGCCTGATTGTCCACCTCGGCTGCGGCGATGGTAGCGAAACGGCTGAGATGCTGCTGGGCAGCAGTTACCTGGTCCACGGGCTGGATACCAGCGGCGACAACGTTGCCAAAGCCAGGGCCTACCTGCGCTCCAAGAATCTGTACGGCTCCGTGTCGGTGGCCCAATACGACGGGAAGACCCTTCCTTACGGCGACAATATCGTTAACCTCATTGTGGCCGACACATTAGGCAAGGTGTCCCTGGAAGAAGCAATGCGAGTTCTGACACCGCTTGGCGCCATGGTCGTCGGCGGGAAGAAAACGGTGAAGCCGTGGCCGAAGAACATTGACGACTGGCCCCAATACTTGAACAAGGCCGACAACAACGCCGTGGCCAAGGATTCCGTAGCGGGGCCGCCCCGCTTTCTCCAGTGGGTCGACAACCCGGTCTGGTGTCGTTCCCACATGGGCATTCCGACGGTGGCCAGCCTGGTCTCCGGTAATGGTCGTCTGTTCACAATCGAAGACGCGGCGCCGCCGGATAACCCGTTCCTCCCTTCGGCGTTTCGGATTGTCGCCCGCGACGCGTTTAACGGTAAGCAACTCTGGACCCGCGAGATCACCCGGTGGGAATCGGTGACCATGTATATCAAGTGCCAACCGGTGCAGCAGCAGCGGCGCATGGCGGTGGTGGGCGAGGTGCTCTACTGCACCTTCGAGCTTCAAGGGCCGGTGTCCGCCGTTGACGCGGCCACCGGCGAAGTGCTGAAGGTTTACGAGAACACGAGCCCCACCCAGGAAGTGGCCCACGACCAGGGTATCCTCTTTCTGAATGTCGGGGATCGGTTCAACAGCTCGGCCTACAACATCGTGAAGCTGAAAGGCAAGCCTTTTGTCGAAGGGGTGGATCCGTCAGGCCCTTTCCACGGTGGAGGCTTCAAAGAAGGGTATGCCGCGGAGATCAAGGATAAGGCGAATCCTATCAGCGCTATCATTGCCGTTGATCCCAAGTCGGGTAAGCAGCTTTGGGCAATCCAGAATATCGCTAACTACACGGCCGGATCACTTTCGATCAAGGGTGACTACGCCGTGTATCAGGCGGCCGGCGGGTTGTTCTGCGTCAACGCCAAGACGGGCAAGAGCATCTGGGCCAAAGAGAAGAAGATTGTCAACGCACTGGGTCATGACTCACTGACACCCGGCACGACGCCGAATACGGTCGTGATCACCGACGACAAGGTCTTTGCCGTCGAGTCAATACCGACAATGAGGATCGCTGCGAATGCGAAGAACACCGTGTATGCGTATTCGTTGAAAGACGGCAAACCACTCTGGCAGGCGCCGGTCGGCGGCAATTACCAGGCCTCATCCGACATCTGCTACGTCAACGGAACCCTGTGGATCGGTGGGCATAACCCCACGCAGCTCAATGTGGAAACCGGGGCCGTGATTAAGGTGCTCGTGCAGAAGATGACAGGCCCCATGAGCCACGATCGCTGTTACCGCAATTACATCACCGAAAGGTACTTCATCAACAGCAAGACGGGCGGCGCCGATTTTCTCGATCTAAAGACCGGTAAGGAGTTCCCCAACCACTGGACACGCGGCGGCTGCGGCATGGGAGTGCTCCCCGCGAACGGGCTTGTCTATTCCACGCCCTACACCTGCCAGTGCAGTATGGGATCCATGTTCCAGGGCATGAATGCGTATGCCTCTCCTCAACCCGGATTGCGGAAGTCGGACGAACCGATCACCATCCAACGTTCCGTCCGGCTTCAGAAGGGGCCGGCCTACGATAAGATCACGCAGTCCACCCCCGCAACCGCGGAGGATTGGCCCGCGTACCGCCGCGATGGATTCCGCAGCGGCATCACCGACACTCAGGTCCCCACGGTACTGAACGTGCGTTGGGAGGCCAAGCTCCCCACGAAACCGAGTGCCGTAACCACCGCAGCCGGGAAGGTGTTCGCCTGCGATATTGACACGCATACGCTGTATGCCTTGGACCACAGCACCGGCAAGACGCAGTGGACGTTCACCGCGGACGGTCGGATTGATTCTCCTCCCGCTTATTACAAAGGCATGGTGTTGTTCGGTTCCCGTGACGGCTGGGTGTACTGCCTCAGGGCCTCGGACGGGGCGCTGGCCTGGCGTTTCAAAGATTTGCCGGACAGGCTCATCGGCGCCTATGGACAGATGGAATCCGCCTGGCCTGTTTCGGGGAGCGTGTTGATACTCAGTGACACCCTCTATTTCGCTGCGGGACGCTCTTCGTTCCTCGACGGCGGTATCTTTCTTTACGCGATGAATCCCCGGACCGGTGAACTGTTCAATAGCCGCTCGTGTTACGGACCCTTCTCCGAGGAGTCGGGATTCCCTGTCGGCGGGCATGCAGGGTTTAAGAACGATATTCTGGTGACGGACGGTGCCAAGCTCTACCTGCGCCAAAAAGCCTTTGATCTTGACCTGGCGGACGCCTCCGGGCAGAGACACATCATTCCCACCGGCGGCTTCCTGGATGGCCAGCCCCAGCACCGAACCTGCTGGACGCTGGCTTCCTCGATCAGCTCGGCAATCTCAGGCGATATCATGGTCAGCAACGGCAAGGATTACTATGAGGTCCGGGGGTTTCCGCTATGGCAGAACCACTCCTATTTTGATCCGCGGCGAAACGGCTACACTCTTTTTGCCGGCACCCTGGAATCCACCGTAAGCGCCGCGCCAAGAGACGCAACAAGAGGCAAGCGCGGCGCCAGAAGGAAGACGGGCAGCAGCCGCGGGGCCGGCAAGGAAATGTGGCATCTGAACATCCCCATCACGGGCAAAGCCATAGCCATGGCCGGTGATGTTCTCTTCGTCGCCGGCGAGCCCATGAGATTCAAGGACTCCTCTTACAGGGACTACGTCGCCGCCTACAATGGCAAGCTGGGGGGACGGCTGCTAGCCGTATCCGCGACCGACGGCAAACAACTGGCGGAGTACAAACTCAGCGCCGCCCCGGTCTGGGACAGCATCGCCATAGCCAACGGACAGTTGTACATCAGCTTGGCAGACGGTACGGTACAATGTCTTGGCCAATAAGCCAATAAGCAATAAGATCGCGTGGCTTTTCAGAAAAGGATCTGTGGGAGACAGATAGTTGTTTCAGAAAGCCGTGAGGCGTGAGATATCCCGAAAATGGACCGATAAGCCGGACAGGAGTCCGTTGCCGCAAACACACCTGACGGCGCCTGAATGGGGAAGCTCTCAAGCGGCCGGCTCGCTCATCTTGCCGTGCGAGTCTTTCCGATTCAGCGCTGCCCGGCGAGTCCGGCCGCCTGCTTATCGGTCAACATGCCGCTGTAGATTCGCACGTCGTCGATCGCACCGTGGAAGTTGTTGGCCGGCTTGTCTTCCCAGCGATCCCAACCTCCGATTCGGAAACCGTCGAGGTCCAGCCGAAGCCCGACGCCAAGGTGCTGCCCGCCGGCGATCCGACCGTCGACGTAGAATCTTGCACGCCCGCCGAGACGGGCATCGCACACCAGAACCAGGTGGTGCCAGTTGCCGTCACCCAAGCCGCTGCGGGCCTTGCAGTGCGTCCAGTTCCAGTCGCCCGTGTTGACGGCGACGTTGGGGGTGCCGTCCGACAGCAGACTGAAGTGCATCGCGCCGGCCTGGCCGCCGTGGCAGAACAAGAGCGGATTCCATTGGTTCCCGAGCGAGTCGACCTTGACCCACAGCGCGATGGACAGCGCCTCGTGTTTGCCCAGATTGGCGGCCTCGATGTACCCCTTGCCGTCGAAGCGCCGGGCACCGCGTCCGTCGCGCCCCTTGCTCGCGGCCGTGCCCACGACCTTGGCCTGATGGTCATGGCCGGAGGCGTCCGTCGCGGCACCGGGCGTCGATTCATCCCGCGGGCACCTCGAAGCAGGCCGACCCGTCTTCCTCGACCGGGGCGATCCCCACCAGCACGGCTATCCAGATATGGGCATTGCAGCTTACGGCAATGTGCCCGCCAAACCCGTCGGCGCGGCGATCTTCACCTCGCAGCGGGTCAACTTCGGCAGCCCACGGCTTGGGTATTTGCTCCATCACGCGAATGTACTTCACCGTGCCCGGCTCGACGCCCTCGAGGCCGCGGTACACGTCGCTGAGAAACACGGTGGCCGTATCTTGGCGGTCGGGCTCTTCGCACTGGGGTGATTCGCTGCCAACCGCAGGAAGCAGCAGCGGCGCTTTCCTGCAGCGAAGAGGCATCGGTTGCCAGCAGGAGATTTCCGGATCGCGGTAGATGGGCACGCGATTTCCGAACGCGTCCAAGAGGTAGATGCCGTAGGCCGACTGATCGTTGTACCTCTTGTCCGGATTGCACGACACCAGGAAGAACTTATCACAGAGCGGATAGGGATCGGCATAGAACGGACCGAAAATGTCCTCTCGCCACACGCCGTTGCGGAGTTGGTAGAGGCCCCGGAGGTTCTCCGTCTTCACATTCGGGGTGAGACTGATCATCGGTCCCGGCGTCCGCTTGCTGTGGTCGAGGTTCAGCAGCAGCACCTGTCCCACGCCCAATGGCTCATGCCCGCAGCCGATGCACACGGCCAGACGCGGGTGCCCGGGCACTTGTCGGGCCTGCCAGAAGACACCGGGATTGGTGATGTTGTCGCCGTAGAACTCCTCGCTGCCGGAGCCGTCGGGACGCATGCTCCAGAGCGGCTGCACGGCGGCGATCCCCTTGTACACGTATTCCCAACGTCTTCATATAAGGGGGGCTTGGCACACTCAGCGCGGCTGGAGGCCGAGGGAGGCTGCCCGCGAGATTGAGGAACCTGGGCTGTCAAAAAGAGGCCAAGAATGGGCAATAGTGGCGCGAATCTCGGCATGGCGAGTTTCCGGTCTGTGGGCAAGGGCATTCCCAACGTATTGTAGCGGCATTCCTTCGTTGCTACAATGTCCTTCGTCACTACCATGAGGGAGCAGAGAATTCCCGACCACGCAGGATCCTCACAGCCGCCGATCTGACTGCCAAAGGGATTTCCCTATGGATAGAATCGTGAGACGCACCGCCCTCGTACTGGTTTTGTTGGCGCGGCTTCAAGCTGCTCTCACGCTGCGATGGCTGGGTGTGCCCTTGATCGGATACCTCGCGGCGATACCGGTTGGCGTTCGGGCCGCCGATGCCGAGTTTACGATCGAGGCCCGGGATTTCGATGGCGGCAACGTGCGGGTGAGCCTTACCGGCCAGATGTATGCGGATGGGCCGTCCTGCATCTGGAACGCGGGCGAGTTGCCCAATTGGGCGGAGTATCAGATCGAGTTCCCAGTCACGGCCGACTACACGCTGTATGTCTTGTATGCCGCAGCGCAGGCACGCCCGGTCGAAATCAGCCTGGACGAGAAGAAGGTGTTTACCGGGCTGAATGGCGCGACAGGCCATTGGGCCACGACGTCGGCCAAGTGGGAGGAGCAAGGCACGCTGCCCATCACGCGCGGCGCCCACATCATCACGCTCCGGTGCGAGGGCCCCGTTCCGCATATCTGCACGCTGCGTCTGAAATCGTCGGCGCCGTTTCCCGATGGTTGGCGCCTGCCGCGGCCGACCGCCGAGCAACGGGCCGAGCGGAAGCGTCTCAGCGCCCAGCGGGCGCAGCTCAAGGCCAAGATCGCGGCGCTGGAAGGCGTCGACGTCGAAGCCGTGCGGCTGGCCATTGAAGACATTCAGCAGGAGTTTCCGGGCCGCTACGACGGGGCGAAGCACCGGCAGGCCGTCGTCCAGTTTGAACGGGACCGAGCGGCCCTATTGAAGTCGCTGGCCGACGGCCAGCCGCAAGAGCCGGAATCGGTCGAGAAACTCCTGGTCGGCATTCGCGCTGCGCTGCTGGCGAATCCGCTATTGGACTGCGACAAGCTGCTGATCGTGCGGCGGAACTTCCCAGAGGCACGGGCCAGAGGGGTCACCAGCGCGGACGCCGGCTTCGTGGCACACAACTATCAAAATCATACGTCGATGCCTCGCGCCGGCTGGGACAACGAAATCGCCGTGCTCTGGAATCTTCGCGGCGAGCCGCGGATCGACCGCTTGTACAAGCCCTCGGGCGGCCAGATCCTCCGCGACGCGCGTCTGGACTTCGCGGCCGATCGGATGCTGTTTTCCAGCATCGACGCCGCCGGTCGCTGGGCTATCTTCGAGATTCAAAGCGATGGCGGCGGCCTGAAGCAGTTGACTCCCACCGACTATCCGGATCTCGACTATTTCGACGCCTGCTATTTGCCCGACGGCCGGATCATCCTCTGTTCGACGGGCAACTACTATGGGCTGCCCTGCCTCGACGGCAACGGGCAGATCGCCAGTCTTTATCTCTTGGATCCGGCCACCAAGGCGCTACGGCAACTGACCTTCGATCAGGACAGCGACAATGACCCGACCGTGTTGAACGACGGTCGCGTTCTGTACCAGCGCTGGGAATACAGCGACATTCCCCATTACTTCTCGCGGCGCCGGATGAGTATGAATCCGGACGGCACGGGCCAGTTGGCGCTTTACGGCAGCAATTCTTGGTTTCCTACGGCCTTTCGTTTCGCCAAGCCGGTCCCCGATCATCCGACTCGACTGGTGGGCATCATCAGCGGGCATCATGATTTCGGCGATTGTGGTCGGATGGCGATTCTCGATCCGGGGCTGGCCGGCGGCTATCCGTTTCGGTATCGCCCGGCGTCGAAAGAGTGGGGCGTCGAAGGCGAACCGATCGCGGTCACGCCCGACGTGTTGCCGGCTGAGCAGACCGGCTTCCTGCAACTGGTCCCCGGCCGGGGTAAGACGGTGGCCGGCACGGTGTGCGATGCGATCATCGGGCACGTGTACCGTAAAGAACTGCCGGCGCTCACCACGCATCCGCATCCGCTCAGCAGCAAGTATTTCCTCGTGTCGATGAAGCCGACGCCGCAGAGTCTGTGGGGAATTTACCTGGTGGATGTGTTCGACAACGCCACGCTGATCGCGGAAATCGAAGGGGCCGGTTTGTTCGAGCCGCAGCCCATGGCGCCGCGAAGGCAGCCGCCGGTGATCTCCGATCGGGTCGAGTCGGGCAGCCCCACGGCCGAGGTCCACATTGCGGACATCTACCGTGGACGGGGCCTCAACGGCGTGCCGCGCGGCACGGTCAAACGCTTGCGGGTGTTTTCGTATCACTTCGGCTACAACGGCAAGGCCGGCTTTCCGCTGGTCGGTACGCAGGCAGGCTGGGACGTGAAGCGGGTGCTCGGCACGGCGACGGTCGAGCCGGACGGTTCAGCCTATTTCAAGATCCCGGCCAACACCCCGATCTCGATCCAGCCGTTGGACGAAGAAGGCCGAGCCGTGCAGCTCATGCGCAGTTGGTTCGTGGGAATGCCAGGCGAACGGATTTCCTGCGTTGGGTGCCACGAAGATCGAAGGGCGACGCTGCCCACGCGACGCAGTCTTGCCCATCAGCGCCGACCGGAAACACTCCAGCCGTGGTACGGCGGCCCACGGCCGTTCGCCTTCGCCCACGAGGTCTTCCCCGTTCTGGAGCGATACTGTATCGGCTGTCACGACGCCGAACCGGTGGTCGCGGCCCGCAGCAAGCCCTCGTTCAAGACGCCTGATATGGCCTACGACACGCTTCACCCGTACGTCCATCGGCCGGGGGTGGAATCGGACATGGCGTTGTTGTATCCGATGGAATACCACGCCTCGACCAGCGTGCTGATCCAGATGCTCCAGAAGGGGCACCACGGGGTGAAGCTGGCCGAGATGAGCCGCGAAGCACGCCAGCGGCTTTACTGTTGGATCGACTTGAATGTGCCCCGCGCCGGCAGTTGGAATCCCCCTGAGTTCCAGGACCACGACCAACGGCAGCGGCGTTGCGAGCTGGCCCGGATGTTTGCCGGCAACGACGACGATCCGGAAAGCGAGTATGAGGCGGCGGCCGAGGCGTTCCGGAACCGGACTCCAATCGAGTTCGTTGCCCCACCATCGGAAGAGCCCGTCCTGCCCGACGGTTTGAGAGCCAGCGGGTTTCCCCTGACGGCTTCAGAAGCCAGGCGGCTACAACAGGCGAACCCGGCGGGAGTGCGGAAAGTCATTGAATTGGGCGGCGGAGTGGAGATGCCGCTTGCCTGGGTTCCCGCCGGCGAGTTCGTGATGGGCAGCTTGGAGGGGACTCCGGACGAGCAGCCCCGATTCGTGGCGCGTGTGAGTCGGCCCTTCTGGATGGCGGCCACCGAAGTGACCAACGGCCAATATGCGTTGTTCGATCCGCATCATGACACGCGGTACATTGACATGCACTCCTTGGATCGCGTCGTGCCCGGCCATATCGCCAATCACTCCGATCAACCGGTGGCCCGCGTTTCCTGGCAGGAGGCGATGCGGTTTTGCCGCTGGATGAGCGAAAAGACGGGCCTGAAGGTGACGCTGCCCACGGAGGTTCAATGGGAATGGGCAGCCCGCGCGGGCACCCAGACGCAATTCTTCTACGGCACGATGGAGACCGACTTCGGCCGTTTCGCTAATTTGGCCGATCAGGCCATCCGTTGGTACAAGATGGGTTACGATGGTCCCAGTGCCTTGCAGCGGCGCCAACCCTATCCGCCCGAGATGAACTTTCCGCTCCACGACGAGCGATTCCGCGACACGTGGTTCGTGGTGGACTACGTCGGTCAGACCGAGGCCAACGCCTGGGGGCTGAAAGACATGGTGGGCAACGTCAGTGAGTGAACTCACAGCAGTTGGCGCGCCTACCCCAACATCGATCACGGCGGTCGTAGCGACGCAGCCGGCCCCGAACGCAAGGTCGCCCGAGGCGGCTCCTGGGCTGACCGGCCTGCCGACGCGGGTTCGTCCGTACGCCGAGCTTACCAGCCGTGGCAGAAAGTCTATGATGTTGGATTCCGAGTGATCGTGGATAGCTCTGCAACGGGCGGCCAGGTCGTCCAAGAGCCAATCCCGCATCCCTGATCCTATTGGCTCTCTGATTGCCAATCAACGAAGAGCTTCTAGCGGAAGCCCGGTTTCGCAGGACAACGGCCTACCCCACCGATCCTCCAATACGCCAACATCAATAGGAATCTCAGGAATCCACGCTTAAGTCGGGCGCGTCACGAGCCCCGGCAATCGTCCCTCGCGAGCAAGCTGGGGCGGGTGTAACTCAGCCCCCTCCCGGGCGGGAGGTCAACTCGTCCGATATTCCCAACCATTCTTGACCGTGGGGGCACAGCCACGAAAGATTCACCCCTGATGCTCGCGACAGACCTGCAGGATCTGGTCAATTCGGTCGAAGAGCGTGTCGACAACGGCCGGATCGAAAACGGTGCCCCGGTTCTCCTTCCTCACGGCCGGGCATTCTTCCAGCGGCAGGGCCGATTCGCTGGGATGTTTGTCGGTTGCCGCGTCGAAGACGCCGGTGATGGTTTCCATCTCATTCTCCAGATCCCTGACATAGTCCTTGATACGATCGAAGTGGGCCTTCATCCCGAGGACATTTTTCAGGCGGACCAAGAGCTCCACGGAGTCGAGCGGTTTGGTGAGGAACTCCGTAGCCCCGCTCTTTAGCGCCTTGAGTTTCATTTCGCGGTCGGTGGCCGCGGTGAGGATGATCACGGGCAGGTCGAAGAAGTCGTCCGATCCACGCAGTTCGTCGAGAATGTCCAACCCACTGACTCGCGGCATCATGATGTCCAGCAGAACAATGTCGGGACGTTCCTCGCGAATCAGATCCATGGCCTTGGTGGAATCCGACGTAGTGAAGAACTGCTGGTATCCGGCCACCCGGAGGTGCTCGCGAACGGCCTCCACGTTGATCGGTTCGTCGTCGACAATCGCGATGCGGGAATTCCGGAGGACTTCGTCGGCGGTCGAACCGTGTTGCAACGGTCGCGGCGACCCGAACATGGTACGAATCTCGTCCACTGGCAGCGGCGCGGGGGTTGATTCGAGAGAATCCTGCATTGTGTGTTCCGGCATGTTCATGAAACGTGTCCCCTGCAGTGGAATGCTTGGAAGAACAAAAGGCGGATCAGTTTCGGCGCCACGGGCGAGGACCCGCGCAACGCGCACGAACGCCCCCGCCGATATCTGTATGGGAAACCCTACCTCTTTTTTGGTGACGTGTCCGGGGGTTTTCATTGTTGGATGGGGTTTTTCGGCCAATTCGTCGCGTACAGTGCGTACAGTAGCCATCTCGCTCCGCGAGATCTGGCCATCGAAAATCCAGACTGTTTAGGGCTACCTCTCGCGGAGCGAGATGGCTACTATACGGAAGTAATTCCCATACGAGTCCTAAACATCGTCGTACTGTGCCGCGATACCTCCCACTAGCGAGGCTCCTCTGCGGCTGCGGCCCTTTCCGCGAGTCGCTCGATCTCCGCCAGACACTCGCCAACCTGATTCGACTGTCCCCGCTTGGCGGCGTCTTCCAGGGCCCCGGCCGGTTCGGTGAACACGTCGAATCCGGCCGTGCCGCCCGAGCCTTTCAGCCAATGGGCCAGTTCAGCGACCGAGCCGTGGTCTCCGTTGACGGCCGCGTTGCGCATCAAGCCGATCTGTTCGTTGAGTCGCTCAATGAACTTCTCGGCAATCTCCCCGAAAACCGGGCTGACCGACGTCAAAGTCGAAACGATCCGCTGGTCGGCTTCGACCGAGGTCCTCTCATCGCGACGAATCACGGGCGTTTGGAAAACGGGCGACTGGAAAACCGGCGTGGGGGGTGGTTTGGTTGTCTGCACAGGTGGGCCCATCGCTTCGGAGATTGTCAGCAGCAGGTGGTCCAAGTTAATTGGCTTGGTTAGGTAGCCGGAGCAGCCCGCGTCCAGACATTTCTGCTCGTCGGTCGACATGGCGTGCGCCGTCAGTGCGATGATGGGTAGATCGATCCCCGAATCGCGAAGTGTCCTGGCGGCCTGGTATCCGTCAAGCACGGGCATTTGCATGTCCATCAGGATCAAGTCAAACGACCCGTTCAAGGCCAAGGCGACGCCGATCTCTCCATTCTCGGCCGTGGCCACCTCGGCCCCGGCCATATCGAGCGCCACCGAAATCACCTCGCGGTTGGTCGCGCCGTCTTCCACCAGCAAGACTTTCACACCGGGTAACCGGATCTCCTCCGGCGCCGGCTCCTTGCGGAGGCCGGGGACTCCATCGGCGAGCGGGTATTCCAGAATCTTGACGTCGTCCAGAGGGCCCGTGTCGATCGTTGCGGTGAACGTGCTGCCCTTTCCGAACTCGCTTTGGGCAGTCAGATCCCCGCCGAGCGCCCGAGCGATTCGACGACTGATGGCCAGGCCCAGGCCGGTGCCGCCAAACTCGCGAGTTACGGAACTGTCGGCCTGAACGAAGGCATCGAAGACGTTTTCGATTTTGTCGGGCGGGATGCCCACGCCGGTGTCGATCACGTCGAAGGCGAGTTGCGACCGGCCTTCGGTGGAGATGATTCGAGCTACGATTCGCACTCCACCACGTTCGGTGAACTTAACGGCGTTTCCCGTCAGGTTCAGCAACAACTGCTTCAGCCGTACGGGATCACTGATAATGGAGGCGGGCACGCCGTGGGGCCAATCGCACTGGAGAGTGAGCCGTTGTTGCTGCGCCTTGACCCTCTGGATCGACACGATCCCGGCGACGATCTCGTGAGGATCGCAGGGGATCTTCTCGATGGTCATGCAGCCGGCTTCAATCTTGGATAAATCGAGAATGTCGTTGATAAGATCGAGTAGGTGTGTGCCGCTACGGTGAATGGCTTTCAGGTAATCCTGTCGGACGGCGTCATCTCCGGCGTCGGCCCCTTTTCGCAGCAGTTCGGTGAACCCCAGGACCCCGTTCAACGGGGTTCGGATTTCGTGGCTCATATTGGCCAAGAATTCGCTCTTGGCCCGATTGGCTTCTTCCGTGGCGGCGCACGCTTTCTCCATTGCGATCCGCTGCTGCTCGCCTCGCAGGCGGCTTTCCTGTTCCTCGATGGCCCGAGCGATGGCCTCCGTGTGAGACGACTTGAGTGTTCGTTGTTGGGCCAAGAGATGGCGAATCTCGGTTTGCGAGATCTTGGCGTCCCGGTACGACACGATCGTGCTCATGGCTAGCTTGGCGCATGCGACAAGAGCCGGCGTGGCCTCCAGCAGACGCTGTTTGACGCGATCGGAAGAAGGAAACAGACCGCCGAGAAAGCCGCCTGTAGCGTCGGCTTCCAGAGGAATCTGCATCGCCAGGTAGGGCACCGAAGCAATCGATGTCTCAAATACGCGTGGCTCGGCGGGCAAGACATTCGGCCGTTTGGCAGCCCATGCGACGGCCGTTTCCAGCGACACACTCGAACCCATGTTGTCGGCCGCCAGCGTCTTGCCCTGCTCGTCGGCGAGCAGCAGCAACTTCGGATCGGTGCCCCGAAGCATCTCGGCGATAGTTGCCAAACTGCCCGTCGGATCGAGCTGAACGGAGTCGGCGCCGAACAGGCTGTCAATGGTGTGTAGCACGTCATCCATTTCGGTCGAACTATATCTGCAAGAGGTCTTGATTGAGTTCCAGTTCCCGTCCGAGATCTTCGGTCAGAACGACAATGTCTTCCTTGCCGAGCGACAGGTCCTCGAGCGCCGCCTTGGGGAGTCGGACGAATTGCGTACCGACCGACGTGATTTGCTTGAGTTCGCAGATCATATCGGCTACCTCCACGCACTGGACGATTCTGAGGTGGTCACCCTGATACTGAGTCGAGTCGTGGTGATACCGCACGGCGGCAGAGACCGTTTCAGGAAACCCCCAACGCTTCGTGACTTTCTCGGCCAAGGTGGTGTGGTCGAACCCCAACCGTAGGCGTTCGGCCTGGGAAAACGATTCCATCTCGGGAAGCGATTGAATGACGTCGACAAACTCGTCGTGCAGATGTTCGTCCTCGAAGATGATTCCGACGTCGTGCATCAGCCCGGCCAGAAAAACATCCTCGAAGTCCTGGAAATCTCTTCTCATGGCCAACAGCCGCCCGCAGATTCCCACGGCGACCAGGTGTCGCCAAAGCCCGTCGCGTTGGTAGTCGCCGATGGCCTCTTGCTGCTTGAACAACTGGCTGACACTAGCCGTCACTGCGAGGTTGCGGACTTGCCGCATGCCCAGGTAGGCGATCGCTTGCTGAAGATTCGTGATTTCCGACCTCGTCGCGTAAGCCGACGAATTGACGCAACGCAACACGCGAGCGCTTAGCGCGGCGTCGCTTTCCATGGCCTCCTTGAGTTCCCCGGCGCCCGAGTCCGGATTGCCGGCCACCTCCATCACCCGGACCGCCACGTGCGGCAGGGTAGAGATTTCATGGATTCGTCGAGCGGCCGCGTCGAGTGTCGGCGGCTTGCGGTTGGTGATTGGTTGTAACGGAGTCAATGTGCGTTTTCTTCCGCGGAGATTGGCGCGCGCGAGGGAGCAATCGGCCTTCTCATGTAATTGACCCAGCGGACGCCATGGTGTCTTCATGCTTCACGGCAACTTCACTTCGGGTGAGTTGGGAGGGGCTGGGGCCACGCCTATTCGCCAGATGCCATCGCCCCGCCGCATTGGCCACGGTTCAAGCGCGGATTCCCGCAATAATGAAGAATAGGTTACCTGCGCGGACGGGGGAGCGTGCCTGGGTGCCGGTCTTAACGGCTGCGCCGATTAGATGGGGCGGCACTTGTGAACGTGGTCGGTCAGCATGACGACTCGTGTCTCTGGCTGGAGCCGCTAGGGATTGTTTCGGTGGACCGTCTTCTGGAGCTCTTCTTCAACACCGGCCTACTCGTGCCGGTGCCCGCCGTGGAACAGTTGACTGTTTCGATCGCCGCGGCAGAGCACATAAGCGATCAGATCGAGGATCTCGTCGCGCGTCAACTGGTCCAACAGGCCGTTGGGCATCATGGAAATGGTCGACTGCTGCTGCTCTTCGATCTCAGCTTTCTTCAGCACAATCTGCGTCGACTTGGCCAAGGGGTCCTCGACCACCGTGACCGCGTCGTCCGTCTCCTCCAGGATCAGGCCCGTGAGTGTTTTGCCCGAGTCGAGTATGAAGGTGTAGGTGGTGTACTCTTCGTTGATCTTCTTCGAGGGATCGAGCAGTTCCCGGAGCACGTCGCCGGCGGCCAGCTTGGGATCGAGCTTGACCAGGTCCGGACCGACTTCGTAACCGACTCCGTCGAGCCGATGGCAGGCCACGCAGTTGGCCCTCTGGAATACTTGCTTGCCGCGGCTGAACGAACGGCCCTGCGAGAGCCCTTCGAGCGAAGATGCCAGGTCGTCGAACTTCCAATCGGTGCGGGGCCGAACGTTCTGCAACAGCTCGTCCAGGATCGGCAGTGGATGCTCCGCCAGGTAAGCTTCCGGATCGGCGTGATACGCGCGGAGGTCGGCCACCACGTACAACGCACCAAACATCCGCCGCCAGTGGCCCGGGTAGGTGCAGACGTAGGGATAAACGCCGGGTTGCCCGGGCGCGATGAAGCTCAACTTCTCTTGTTGGCCGGGCTGAAGCAGCCTGGTGGACCAGAGTATCTTGGGGGAATCCGGGACGTAACTCTTGGCCAGCGCGTCGCTTTGCGCCGCCATGGCCTCCGCCGCCTTGCCGATCTGCTGATGTGCCCCCGGCACGCCGATTACCAGGTTGTGCGTCATGCTGTCGTCGTTCTGGAAGATCACCAGAACCGGCCGGCCGGCCTCGACCTCCATCTTGGTTCGGTCGTAGAGCATCTGGTGGGGGATGGTCTTGATGACAAACACCGAAGCGCCCATGCTGCGTAGTTGCTGGCGGACGCTTTGAGCCCGATCCTCGGGAAGCCGGTCGGCCAGGTCGTTTCCCAGGGCCATCGCTTCCAGAAACACGTCCGAGGCACGGTCCGCCGCCGGCACACTTCTGGCGTAATTCAGAAGGCTCTCGGTCAGCGGACCGATGCGGTCCGCCGGCCACGCGGTCTTGTCCGTCCGGCGGATCGAGACGATGGCCGCCTGGCGTCCCCGATCGCTGCGGATCACCTCGGCCAGCATGGCGAAGGTCTCGGCGTCGTGTCCTGCAACGTGGCTGATCCCGCGAATCGCGGCATGGAGCACGCGCCGGTTGGGCGGCCGTTGGATCAGCAGCTCGATCTTCGGGTAAAAGGCGTCGCGCAGTTCGGGGGCGGGGATCATCGGCAGCGCATCGATTAGATCGACCAGGCCATGGGCGTGTTGCGACGCGATGGCTCGGGCCCGGTCCCATCCGCCGTCGGCGATGACCATCGCCGCGAAGGCAACGCGACGGGTCGCCGCGCGTTGGGCTCCGGTGGCGACGTCTTCCAGGACGGGGCGTTTCGCTCTGAGGTCCCGGGCCGGGGTGGTTGTCAGTCGCCGCCCCAGTTCCAGAAGCACGCCCGTGTCGTCACCGCCGGAGTGATCGAGCCGTCGGATGCCGGCGATCAGCTCCGCCACACGGTCGGTCCGGTTCAGGGCCGCCAGACCCTCGATCGCTTCCTTTCGATACTGCGGCTGAAGACCCGGCCGCGACAGCATGGCCTCGTAGACCGGGAGGTACTTGGGATCAGTGGTGTTGCGCTGAACCAGCACGAGTTGCTGATTGGACAACCGTCGGAGCTGGTACGCGACGACCCGGGGAGTGGTGAAGTAGATTCGCGGCCTCTTGGGCGGGGGCGATTCGACCGGCGCGTCTTGTCCGGCCACTTGGGTTGGGAACGATCCCATCAAGAACAGGATGCCGGTCACCGCAAACAACACGGTCGACGCACGCAGCAACGCTCCGGCCCGTTTCATGGATCCCACCACGTTCGATACGATTATAAGCTTTGTCGGAAAACGCATCGTCGGCTGATAGTAGCCGTCTCGCTCCGCGAGACGAAGCCCGATCTCGCGGAGCGAGATGGGTACATTGGGGCCTCATCTCGCGGAGCGAGATGGCTACATTACGGCTCCCTCTGCTCGAAGTATATCAATGTCTGGTCCAAGGCGTGCTCGAGTCCGGGATCCATTTCGTGGTCGGCGGCCCCGAGTGCCACCTCCATGGCCCGTGGCGACTTGCTGAAACCGCAGGCCAACACGGCTTGAAGGCGGACGCGCGGATCCGGGTCGTCGATCTGCTTGCGGATCAGATCCAGCGAGCCCCAGTCTGCCGTGGGCACACTGGGCCGATCCTGCCAGAAACGCAAGACCTGCGTCGCCGCGATCCGGGCGCCGGGGTGCTGGGCGGAAAGCAGCCGCTTAAGCAAGTCCACGTCGATCTGGCCCAGGTTCTGACGCAGCCAGAGTGCCTCGGTCAGATGGCGTTCGTAGTCGGCTTCCGACGGATCCAGCGCCGCGACCCACGCGTCCAGGTGCGCAGTCACGGCCTGGCGGCCTCGCTGCTGTAGTTCGCGTCGAACGAAGTCGCGCGTCGTCTGTTCGCAGGCCTCGAGCAAACTCAACAACTCGGGGACCGGCCGGCCGACGATCTTCGGAGCCGTCAGCAGCGGACGGTGGCGGTGAGTGATCCGCCAGATGCGGCCGTGCGAATGGTCGCGGCCGGGGTGGCGTTTCGAAAAATTCACGTTCTCGAAGATGTGCGAGTAGAAGTCGGCCACGTACAGTGCGCCGTCGGGACCGATTGCCATGGCGATCGGACGGAAGGTCTTGTCCGTGGACGTCAACAGGGGCGGCTCGTGCCGCCGGGCCTTGTAGAGCGACCCTTCGGGCTCCAAGCTGTACCAGTGCGTGCCGACCTCGCCTTCGCAGTAGTTCATCAGAAACCGGCCCCGGACCTCCGCCGGGAAGTGGCGGCTGGTGAGCATCTCGCAGCCGGCCGCGATCGATCCGCCGGGCACCAGCGCCAGGTGATCCGTCCGTTGCTTGTGCTTGGGGTAGACGAAGTTGGCCGACAGCACGTCCATGGGATAGGCCTGACCGGCCGACGCATCCACCACGATCCCTCGCCCCCACCGCCCGAACGCGTTTCCGTAGGGGTTCCAGAAATGGTGAGAGACGTACACGCCGAACCGCCCCTCGCCGGGCCGCCAGCGGAAGACCGCCGCATCGCGCACGCGGACCGGACCGCGAGGCGTCTCGACCTGCGTGTGGTAGAAAACACCTTGCGTGAAGAACAGCGACCCGCCGGGGCTGAAGCGGAAGTTGTTCATCGCGTGTTCGGCGTCCTCGGCGCCGAAGCCGTGTAGAACGATGCGGAACCAGTCGGCCACGTCGTCGCCGTCGGTGTCGCGGGCAAGGACCAGGTTCGGCGCCTGGGCGACGTAGGCGTCGCCGCCCGCCAGGGCGAAACCGTGCAACAGGTTCAACCCGTCGAGAAAGACGGTGTGCTTGTCGGCCGCGCCGTCGCGATCGGTGTCTTCGAGGATCACCACCGAATCCCGCGGCTGCTTGCCGGGCAGCGAGTGGGGCCAGGTCGGCGTGTTGGCCACCCAAAGGCGGCCCCGCGCGTCGAACTGAATCGCCATGGGATTGCCGATCGGAAAGCGAACTTCCGACGCGAACAGGTTCACCCGGTAGCCTTCCGGCAGCTTGAACAGTTTGATTTGTTCCTCGGGGCTGCGGACGTGCGGGTCGGCGTCCCCGTCGCTCTCGATCGACCATTGGGCCTGCCTCTCGACGCCCGGGATGGGCCTGTCCGAGGGCGTGGGGAACCAGACCGGTTTGCCGTCGACCGGCACCCGCCGCCAGACCTCCGGCGGCTGGGGCTTGGCCGTCGCCCAGATGTCCCGGTCGCAGGCCTCGATCAGCCGCACCCGCTGTTGCCGCTCCCCTTCGAGGTGTTTGGATCCCTGGGTCCGGTTGCGGCGTCCGTGGATGTACGAGGCGTTGGGGGGATGCCACCAGTTGTGGTAATGGTAGTTCTTCTCGTAGACGATGCGGCGGAGTTTCTCGGCCGGCGTGTTTTTCCCACCAGCCGATTCCGCCGCCGCCGCGGCGACGCCGTCGATCAGCCCCAGACTGCGGGCCATCATCCGGCTGACGACCCAATCGCCGAACTCGGTCAGGTGGATGCCGTTGAAAGTGAGCTTCTTGTCGGCATGATCGGCCATCCACCTGGCGGTCGGCGTGAGCAAATCGATGCAGTGGACGTGGCGTGCCCGGGCGACCTGCACCATGGCTTCCTGATAGAGCCGCAGGTTCCGGTTGTGCTCGACGCCGTCGGGCAGGTCGCCGGCGAGTTTTTCGTGAGCGATGGGAGAGACCAGCACAATTCGCGGGGCCGATTCACCGTTGAACTTGTGGCCCCGGAGTTCCTCGACGAATTTCCCCAACTCGTGCCGGTAATGGTTCACCCGGGCCGGTCCCTGAAACGACTCGTTCATGCCGAAGCAGAGGAAGATCAGGTCGGCCTCGTGCGCTCGCAACTCGTCGAGCAGCGCGGGGAAGCCTTGGGGCCGGATCATCTTGTCGATCTCGTCGGCCGACCAGCCCATGTTGCGGATCCTGAGGTGGTAATCGGGAAACCGGCTGTGAAGGAAGGTCTCGAAGTAGCCGAACAGGTGCATCCGTTCGGCAAAGGTGTTGCCGAGGATCACGATGCCGTCGTTCTCTTGGATGGCCGGGGCCTCGGCGCCCACGCCGCCCGCTCCTGCCAGCAGCAGCACGAGACCGAGCGCCATCGGCCGCCTCGAAACGAATTGCCTGATTTGCATGGTGTTTATGAAACTCCTCCGATCTCGAGCGTACCTACTGGAATGTAGCCGTCTCGCTCCGCGAGATGAAGCCTCGTCTCGCGGAGCGAGACGGCTACTATCCGCCGGGAAATCACACCGCGTGGCCGCGGCGGCTAGACGCTTTTCCTCCCGGAATCACGCAATCCCATTTAGCGAAACCGGAAGACCGCGTAGCCGCCCCCATCATATCCCTCGAGCAGGCCCGGCGGCAAGCCTCCCCCCCTCACGCCCCACGTCCGGCAACCCGGCCGCCGACGGCTCCGGCGGCGTGCGCGTGCGTGCCGGGGGCAACGTCGGAGATGGTTGCATCGCGCATGGGCGGTACGTATAATCAACCACCACACCCCGTTATCCCACCACTTTCCACCAGGAGGAACTTCGATGAGTTGCCAGCACTTGCGTCGATTGGCCGTGGCCTTGGCCGTGGTTAGTATTTTCGCCGGCGTCGGCTGGGGCGACTCGCCGGAATCTGCAGTGCCGGAATCTGCCTTCAACCGGGACCCTTGGCCCGCGGCCAAGCAGGGGCTGGTGAAGGTTTTCATTCTGGCCGGCCAGTCGAACATGCAGGGCCACGCCGCCTTGCGCACCCTGGAATACCTGATCTACAACATCGGCTCCGAACGCGGCTACCACTACCTCGGCAGCGCCAGGATCTATACCAAGATGGGCAAGGCCTTCGCCGAAGGCATGATCGAATTGCTCGACAAGTAGATCGTCCGATCGGCGGCGTGGCACAGCAACGGAGAACGAACCGTGTTTTCTCGCAACCATCCGGGCGTAGCCCATCTCTTGCCGGTTTTGTTCATTTGCTGCCGGGCGTGCTCGATTTGCCTTGGCGCCGAAGCGCCGCACGCCGAGCGGCGTGATCTGGCCCGCCGTATCCTGGCCGACACCGGCGTGCGGGGCGGACTGATCGTGCAGGTCGGCTGCGGCGACGGCCGGCTGACCGCGGCGCTGGCCGCGAGCGAAGCCTACCTCGTTCAAGGTCTTGATGCCGACGCCGCAAACGTCGAGCAGGCCCGAAAGCACGTCCACTCCCTCGGGCTCTACGGCAAGGTGTCCGTCAACCAGTTTGAAGGTAAACGGCTGCCCTATGCCGATAACCTGGTCAATCTGCTGGTGGCCGAGCACTTGGGCGATGTGGCCATGGAAGAGGTGATGCGCGTGCTCGTGCCGCTGGGTGTGGCTTACGTCAAGACGGATCAGAAGTGGACGAAAACGATCAAGCTCCGGCCGAACGAAATCGACGAGTGGACCCACTGGCTGCACGGGGCCGACGGCAACGCGGTGGCCGAGGACACGATTGTCGGCCCGCCGCGGCGGATGCAGTGGATCGCCAAACCGTACTGGTCGCGTCACCATCACACGGTGCCCAGCGTCACCGGATTCGTGTCGACCGGGGGACGCGTGTTCTACGTTGTCGACGAGGCGCCCGCCGGCATGGACGGCAGCGCCCCGGACCAATGGGCGTTGATCGCCCGCGACGCCTTCAACGGCCTGCCCTTGTGGCGCAAGCCGATGCCCGAGTGGGGCTGGAAGACCTGGAGCGACGACTGGTTGTGTCGCTTTACGATTCCCACCCACGTCGCCCGGCGGCTGGTGGCCCTCGGCGATCGGGTGTACGTGACGCTCGGTTTTAACGAACCGCTCAGGGAACTGGACGCCGCCACCGGCGAGGTGCTCCGGACGTTCGCCGGCAGCCAACTGACCGACGAAATCTTGCTGCACGACGGACAACTGATTCTCGCGGTGAACCAGGACGTGCAGCGGCCGGGTGTCGTTTCCCAAGAGCGGCGCGGCGAGACCGGCCCGCCGCCGGTGCGAAAAGCGGTCGCACTGCTCGACGTCGAAAGCGGCAAGACGCTCTGGAAGACGGGCGACTACGTCGGGCTGCGCTCCAAGACCGGGTCCATGGAGCGGATCAGCCACCTCTCGATGTGCGCCGGCGACGGCCGGGTGTTCTTCGTCGACGGAGACGCGATCGTCGCCCTGTCGCTGGGCGACGGCCGCCAACTCTGGCGGGCGAGGAGGCCGGAGATCCCGGAACACCGCATGCGATACAATATCCGGCTGAGCGACATGTGCTCGCTGGTCTACCACGGCGGCGTAGTCTACTTCGCCCAACTGAATCCCGACAAACGGGTCGGCTGGCGGGGAGTGCGCGGCCGCTTGCACGCGTTTTCGGCCACCAGCGGCAAGGAACTCTGGAACCGGCAGTGCGCCTCGTGGGGCTGGGGACATCCGGCCGACGTGTTCGTCGTCGACGGACTCGTCTGGGTCCACGATTTCCAGCCCCCGTCCATTTTGGGGCTGGACCCGAAGACCGGCCGGATCAAACGGCAGCTCTCCAATTTCAAGGCCTTCGACAACGGCCACCACCACCGCTGCTACCGCAACAAGGCCACCACGCGGTTCATGATCACCAGCTATCGCGGGCTGGAGTTCATCGACTTCGCCGGCCGTGTTGATGACAAAGGGGGCACGGACCTGAACCACTGGGTCCGCGGAACGTGCCGTCTGGGCGCGTTCCCCTGCAACGGCCTGATCTATGCGACCCCGCACCCGTGCAGTTGCTATATCAGCTCGAAACTCAACGGCTTCTTGGCCTTGGCGCCCGAGGCAGAATCGTCATCGGCCGAGCCGGACTCGCACAAGCTGCAACGTGGCCCGGCCTACGGAGAAATCCGAAATCCGAAATCTGAAATCCGAAATTCTTCCAACTGGCCCATGTATCGGCACGACCGCCGCCGCAGCGGTGCGGCTACGACGTCCTTGTCGGCGGACTTGAAGAAGGTCTGGGAGGTCGACCTGGGCGGAAGGCCGACCGGTTGCGTCGCCGTCGGCGATACGGTTCTGGTGGCCGTGCCCGACTCGCATCAAGTCGTGGCCCTGTGTGCAACGGATGGAAAGCGAAGTTGGACCTTCACCGCCGGCGGCCGGATCGACACGCCGCCCACCATCGACCGGGGCCGGGCCTACTTCGGTTGCGCCGACGGCTGGCTCTACTGCCTGCGGATGTCCGACGGCCGTCTCGTTTGGCGGTTCCGCGGCGCCCCGCAGGAGCGACTCGTCGGGGCGCTCGATGGCATCGAGTCGGCATGGCCGATCCATGGCAGTCCGCTGGTCGAAGACGGCGTCGTCTACTTAACCGCGGGACGTTCCTCCTTCCTCGACGGCGGCATCCTGGCGTTTGCGCTGGATGCACGCACGGGCAAGATCATCTCGCGACGCAAGATCGCTTCGGAGCACTCGATGGAGGTCGACGCGGGAACCGACCGATTGGTCGACTCCGGGTTGCTGGCGGATCTGTTGGTCGGACAGGGCGACTCGATTCACATGCGACAGCGGCAAATCTTCCCGAAGATGGAGACCTCCGGCGGCACCGAGGCTCGGCGAGCGGGAGCCACCGCCGCAGTGCGAACCACCTGCGGCATGTTGGACGACGAGTGGTTCAGCCGGGCCCGGTGGTATCTCGGCGACCGGCCGGTCGCGGAGTACCTGGTCTTCAACGACACGACGGTTTACGGGGTGAGGGCCCGGGACGTGATGACCGGATACGGTGGTTTCGTCGCACCGGGCAAGGAAGGTTACGAGTTGTTCGCTGCCGATCTGGCGGCCGTCATGGGCGTGGATGCGAAGAAAGTAGCCAACGCCGGCAAGAAGGAATACGGAATCGGGATTCCCAAGCGGTGGTCGATCCGGGTGCCGGTTCGCGTCACGGCGATGACGCTGGCCGGCGACGTCCTGTTTGCCGCCGGCTCGCCCGACGCGATCGACCAGGCCGACCCCTGGGCGGCGTACGAGGGCCGGCGCGGCGGCAAGCTGTTGGCGCTCTCGGCCGGGAAAGGGAAGATACTGGCGCAATACCAACTCGACGCCCCGCCCGTCCTGGACGCAGTCGCCGCCTCGGGCGGGCGGCTGCTCGTTTCCACCATCGACGGCAAGATCCTCTGCTATGCAGAAGTTCTCATCGGCAGTGTTTCCCGAAGTGAGGCCGGGCAGAAACCGCAACCGACCGTCGCCATCGTCTGTCCGGCCGACGCCGAATCGCCCGTTCGGATCGCGGCGCAGGAGCTGGCCGAAGGGTTGGGCCGGTTGTACAAGGACGAGGTGTTCGGCGTTTTCCAGCGACAGCCGCCGTCTAAGAGCGTGTCTTCAAATTCGTACGATGGCCCTCCGAGGCCGTCGAAACAGCAGGACATTGGGCAATCGACGGGCTCGGAGGCCCATCGTACAGCCGAATCAGAGGTTTCTCGCAATTTGAAGCCAGGCTCTGAAGTTCGAAGAGCGATCTACCTGGGCACGCCGGCGTCGCTGCCGAAGTTGGCCGGGCCGGTTGCCGATCGTCTGCACGGGACCGAAAGCTACGTGGTGACGACCGGTGAACTGGACGGGCGGACCGTCGGACTGATTGTCGGCGGCGATCCGCGCGGGGTGATGTACGGCGTACACGGCCTGCTGCAAAAGCTGGGCTATGGCTATTACCTTGGCGTCGATGCCCCGCCGGCACCGCGCAGCGGGCCGTTTGGTTTCGACGGCTGGGACCTGGCCGATCGGCCGCTCGTGCCCACGCGCATTATGTTCAACTGGCACAACTTCCTGAGCAGTTGCTCGACTTGGAACCTGGAGCACTGGCAGCAGTGGACCACGCGGTCGCAGAAGATGGGCTTCAACACGATCATGGTCCACGCCTACGGCAACAACCCCATGTCCGGCTTCCGCTTCCGCGGCGTGGACAAGCCGGTCGGCTACCTCGGCTCGACGCGCCTGGGACGGAGTTGGTTCGTCAATCACGTCAATGACGTGCGACAGATGCACGGTGCAGAGGTGTTTGACAAGCCGGTGTTCGGCTCGACCGCGGCGGTCGACGGTACCAGCGGCGAGCGCACCAAGGCGGCGCGGCGGCTGATGCGCGAGGTGTTCGAGCACGCCGAACGACGCGGCGTCCGTGTGATCTTTGCCTTCGATATCGACACACCGCCCGGTAATCCGCAGGAGTTGATCACGCTGCTGGACGAATCGGAGCGTTTCCCGGTTCAGGGGCGCTGGCTGCCCAACCCGGACACGCCGGGCGGGTACGCGTTTTACAAGGCCCAGGTGGCGGGGCTGCTGGCGGCGTATCCCCAGATCGACACGCTGGCGTTGTGGCACCGCAGCGGCGGCACCCCGTGGATGGGCTACAAACACGAGGACATGCCCGAGGCCTGGCAAAACGAGTTCGACGCCGCCTGCCGCAAAACACCCGGCACTGCGTCTTCCGCAGCCGGCGGAACGGAGAAGCTCTGGCACGCCCGGCACATGTTCGGCATGGCCAAGGTCGCCGCGGCCTGCCAAAAGGCGCTCAGCGAAATCGGCCGGGCGGACGTTTCCATCGCCTTCGGCTCATGGCATTACAGTTTTCTGGCCGGGGCCGACCGCTTCATGCCCCAGGGCGTGACGCTGATCCCGTTGGACTGGATGGTGCTGGTCGATCAATCCCAGCTTCGCGACGCGGACAGCCGCGCGGTGATCGGCCGGGTTGCCGAGCATCGTCCGGTGCTGCCGATCGTCTGGGCCCATCACGACGACGGCGCCTACGTGATGTCGCCTTTCAAGCCGTTGGATAACTTCCAGGACCGGCTCGACGACGCCCGCTGCACCGCGCACGGCTACGGCATCATCCACTGGATGACGCGCCCGCTCGACCTGTATTTCGCTTCCTTGGCGCGGCAGACGTGGAGCCAAACCCGCAACGAACCATTCGAGACGACCTGTCGGCGCGCCGCGGGGCACTGGTTCGACCCGGCACATCGGCACACGCTCGGCCGGTACCTGCAGCAATGGGTCGAAGAGGCGCCGAGGTTCGCCCGAGAGACCAGCGACTGGTTCGTTGACCGGCCGCTCGACGAGCCGGGGCCGGTCGCCCGGGGCATACGCTCTCGCGTCGGACTCCTGGACGAAGTCGATCCCGCGAAAATGCGATCCGCTGCAAAAGAGCGGTTGGAGTACTTTAGGGGCATCGAAAAGTTCACCGGGGAAGTTCATCGACTGGAGTCGACTTTCCGAGAAGTCCACAGGTTGCTCGGACAAGACCAGTTGGACGACGCGCGGCAACTGGCCGAGTCGATTGCCGAACAGCCGCAACGCGTGATCCGCGAGTTCGCCGACACCGTGCGGTTGGGCGGCATCACCCGCGGCGAACAAGGCCTGGTCGTCACGCTCAACACCCGCTGGTTGCCGCATTACGTTGGCCTTCGCCAGCGCCTGCGTCTGGCGCCGATCCGCTACAACTTCGGCCCCACGGTACACGACCCGATCGCCCCGCGGCCGGGCAAGTTCACCTTCCATTTCGATCCGCAAAAGAGAATCTGGCAGACGCTCGGCCAGCAGGAGACCGGCGCGAAGGTATTCACGTTCGGCGGCCATAAGAAGCCGGACCCGGGCGCCGATGCGCCCGCGGGAATCGACCGGATCGTCCGGCAGGGCCTGGAAATCACCAAGCCGCTGACGGTCTCCCTGCGTCCGATCATGTACGGCGCGTACGGAGGCAAAGGCATCAAGCAGTCGCCGGACCTTCCGGTGGGGAAATACCGTTTGACGCTGTGGACCGTTCCGCCGACCGCCCCCGGCGAGCGCGCCTTTCAATTGTTCGTGACTTGCGGCGGTGAGGTCGTGGGACAGTTTGCCAAACACACCACAATCGAGAGCAAAGACCCGTCGCCCGTCTTCTGGCACTCGGAGTGTGAGGTCACGATCGAGACGCCGGGCGAGGTGAAATTCACCGTCGAACCCAGCAAGGGCCGCGTGTTGCTCGGCGGGGCGGTATTGGAGCCGGTGCACTGACGCATCGACGGGCAGCCCCGAAGGGGCGTCAGTCAATAGCCCAGGGCGTTAGCCCTGGGATCGGAAATCCGCGACGCATCCGGAGCCCCGAAGGGGCGGCAGAAATGGTGTGCCCGGCTCTTCTGCCACCCCTTCGGGGCTGGAGATACCGTTCTGTCCGGTTTCCAGGGGCTTACGCCGCCTGGCTATTGACTGTCGCCCCTTCGGGGCTGCGTCCAACCGGCTGCTACCGGGCCCTGTCTGCCGCCATGGCGGGTGCCTGCTTGGGGGCGAAGCTGAGGACGTGACCGTCGAGCGTGGTGACCAGTAGTTGGCCGTCGCGGCCGACGGCCAGCCCCTCGGGCAACGGCTCCAACGGCAAGTTGTGGCGCCAGAACCAAATCGCCGCGCCGTTGGCGGCTTGGAAGGCGACGACCTGCCATTGCGGATGGGCCCGGTTGCTGGTCTGAAACTTCACTACCGCCGCGATTCGATCGGGAGTCAACGCCAAGGCGAGGACTTCGAACTTGTTGGAATTGTTCAGGTTGCTCTGCCAGCGGGCGGCCCCGTCGGCGTCGAACGCCTGGGCGAAGCTGTACCAGCGCCGCGCCAGTCGATTCGGACTGTCCGTGGGCGGAAAACCCTGCTCGATGCGCTTCAGCGCCTTGCTCATCTCGTAGCAAGTCAGGTCGCCGTCGCGGAAGTTGACCAGGGCCAGCACCTCGTCGTTCCAGGCGGGCGGGATGCCGCCGAAGTTCAGCATGATGGGCCGGCCGCCGCGGACCACCGCCGAGCTGTCCTTGTTGGCAAGGTTTCGGGCGGACCCGTAAAGGATTCGCCCGCCGGCGATGGGGTATTCGCCCGCCAAGACGCCGACGAACTTGCCATGGTTGGCCTTGGGCTGCCCCTGGGCAAAGGGTGGATTGAGACACTTGCCGCTGCCCAGGTCGAAGATGGCGGGCGAGACCTGGTTTCCGCCGGCCATCAGCAGCTTGTCGCCGACAACGGCGAGGTTGCCCTGGGCACTGACGCCCTTGCGAAGCTCGGCGTTGAGGTGCCCGCAGGTGTTGTTCTGCCACTTGATCTTGCCCGTTTTGGCATCCAGGGCGTAGACGTAGGTGCCGTCGTGGTCGACGATGCCGGCGGCGAAGTAGGCCACGCCGTCGTGAACCAGCACGCCCGTGTTGACCGGCCACGTCGAGCAAAGGTTGCCGTAGACCATGATGTGGCGTTCTACCGGCGCGGCGCGAAAACGCCAGAGGAGTCGCCCGGTGGCCGCCTCCAGTGCGTAGACGCAGCCGTCGCCGCTGCCGATATAGGCGCGGCCTTCCCAGAGGGTGGGCGGGGCCTTGATCACCCCGGCCGTGGCGAACTCCCAGCGAACGCCGCCGGTCTTGGCGTCCAACGCCCGGGCCTTGCCGTCGTCGCCGGCCACGAACACCATCCCGCCGGCGGCGACTGGAGGAGTGGGTACGCAGGGGCGATCGGGGGCGTAGGTCCACATCGGCACGCTGGGCCGTTGGCCTTGCCGATTCGGATTGGGCAGCCGAACGCCGGTCGAAGCGGTCCGCCGGTTGTTCGCCCGGTAGGTCGGCCAATCGTTTGCGGTGATTTCGAAGGGGGCCACGGCGTCGGTATCGCCTTGGCCACGGCGGAGCCGGTCGGCCTCGGTGGCCACGTGGTCGAAACGAAAATCGCCGGCCGAGCACTTGGCCAGCGCCCCGGTCAACGAAAGGTTGCAGTCGCACGCCCAGGGACCGACGTAGAGCAGCCCATGGGCGGGAATCACGCCGTCGTTGCAGGCGGGCCGGGCCGCACCGTCGATCAGCACCTTCTTGCTATGGCGATCGAAACGCAGCGTCCCCTCGCCGCGGACAAAGAAGGAGTCCGGACAGCCGGTCAGACGCGCACAGGACACCTTGCGGAATTTGAGGTCCTCGAGCACCTCGCCGGAGACCGGGTCGATCATCACGTGGCTGCCGCGCGGGCCGACGCCGAGCACCGCCTTTCCGTCGACGTAGATCACGTTGGGGTTGTTGGTGAACTTCTTCTTGCTCCACAGCAGCGAGCCGTCACGGGTTGAAACGGCCACCACGTTCATACGCGTTTGGCCTTGGAGAATCAGCACCTCGGGCATCGCCACGGCCAGGCACACGCTGCGGAAACCGGGCGTCGATACCAGCCCTCGTCCGGGCTGCTCGATCAGCCCGGCGATTTGCGAATCGGAGTTGGTCCAGAGGATTTCGCCGGTCTCGGCGCTGAGGCAGCGGAGGTGTTTCTCGGGGCAGTAGAGGAAGACCTTGCCGTCGTGCATGGCCATGGCGCGGGAGTCGATGAGGCTCTTTTCTTCGCGTTTCCAGAGGAGCCGTTTTTCTTTGACGTCGTACGCGGCGACCACGTTGCCGAAGCCCCATGGCACGCGGGGATGCCGGTAGTAGCCGGCGCTGAGATCGGCCCAGCTCCACCCTCCGAAGACGCGGTCGCCCTTGATGATCTGGGCCTCGCCGCCTTTGGGGCCGGCCATCACGTAGAACACGCCGTCTTGGCGGGCCATCCATTTCCAGTCGGCATCCACGCCGGGAATCCTGAGGCGTCCCTTCTCGTCCCCGTTGGCGGCGTCGAGCATCAGGCATCCATCGCCGTCGAGCAGATAGAAGACGTCTTGGGTGGCGACGAAGGCCGAACGGTGGGAAAGGAACCCGTCCGGGAGCCGGCGCTGCCAGAGGATCGTGCCGTTGTAGCCGTTGCGGGCGATCAGCCGGTTCAACAGGTCCCATTCGCGGCGATGGTGAGCGATGTGGCCGGTGGCCAGGAACGTCCGCCCGCCGGCGGCCGTGGTGATCGCCGGCATGCCGATGTAGCTGGGCCCGGCCATGAACTGCGTCATGTAGGGCGCCTTGATCACCCGGTCGGAGGAAACCGGGTTGTTGTCGGGGCCGTGTTCCCAATGGCTCCACTCGTCGATGCCTTCGGGCACCGGCTTGCGGAAGACGAAGAAGGTACCCAGCCGTGTGTCCAGGGGTTGGGCTCCCCGGGCTGAGGCCCAGGTTTCGAGCTTCGCGGCAAGTTGCTTCGCAGCCCCGCCTTGGCCCGACTTGCCGATCACGGCCACACCTTCGGGGCGCAGCACCCGCAGGACCTCGTCGACGGTCAATACTTCCAGGTCCTTCTGATCGATTTGGGAGGCCAGCAACAGATCGATCGTATTGTCGGCATAAGGCAGCTTATCCAGGGAACCCTGCTCGGCGACCAGTCGATCGATGCCGAATCCGGCCCGGTCGGCGGCTTCGCGCAGCTTGTCGACGGCGTCCGGGTCGGGATCCCGAACGTGGGCCAGGAAGTTGGCCGAACGAACGAGTTGAAGCGCCAACTCGGCGTCGCAGCCCAGGATCGCACAGACACCGCGGTCGATGCCTGATTCCTCGATGACCTGCTCGAGCAGAGCGGCCGAGTCGCTCCCGGCGGCTGCAAGAGGCAGAGCCAGAGTGGCAAGCAGCATGGCCACGGCAAAGACAGCCACAGATGCGTGGGGCATCGAACGGGCAAGTTGGCGGGCAAGTTGGCGGGTGTTGGACATGACCTTCTTCCTCCCTCTCCAATTGGTTGGATGCTCGGTGGTGACGGCACGGCCGGTGCTATCGGTCGGCTGACCCGTCGGTCGACTGTGATTGGCACCGTCACTATAACCCATGCGGGGCCGGCACGCATAGTACTCTCCGGCAGCGCCTATGGGAAGACTCTCCGGAGATAATTGTCGAAACGATGGGCGAGATCGATTGGGGGGGGCAATTGACGCCTCCGGTGATCGTTGACAGCCGGTTGTTGCTTGCCTCCCAGAGTAGCTGCCGGGCATGGTGTCTGGATGCTGCGCCGGCGCCATCCGCCCGGATTGTGGACTGGCAAAGGGCGGCATGGTAAGATGGCGGCCGCCGGCAAGAGCATGGGCAACTGCATGGCCACCGGTCACGCGGCGGCAAGACGCAAGAGAACGTCTCCAAAGCGAGAAGGCTTTAGCTGAAGAAGTCGGGTGGGTGCTCGCACCCACGGGAGAAGGCTAAAACAAGAAGGCACGTGGGTACAAGCACCCACCCTACCGTCGATTCGTCCCCTTTCAACCGTCTACGGGGAACGGAACGACTGCGGAGTTGACAAGCATGCGATCCAGCCCAAGACACGCGATTCTGTTCTGTTCGGCCATCGCCGCGGTGGCCACAAGTTGGACGGCAACATCTTGGCCGGCAACATCGTCGGCTGCGCAAGTGCAGGTGGTCCGGCCGCGTGCTACGGCATTGCTCGACGGCAAGTCGTTTGAGGGCTGGGAAGGCAACCTGGACGTGTTCCGAATCGAGGACGGGGCCATCGTCGGCGGAAGTGCAACGCAGCCGGTTCCGCGGAACGAGTACCTGTGTACGGAGAAACAGTACGCCAACTTCGAGCTGCGTCTGAAATTCAAGGTCCTTGGAAAAAACCCCAACGCGGGCATCCAGATCCGAAGTGAGCGAGTCGCCGGCAGCAACGAAATGATCGGCCACCAGGCGGACGTCGGCCAGGTGTACTGGGGATGCCTGTACGACGAGCGGCGGCACAAGCTGCTCGCCGGCCCGCCCGTGCAGGAGCAAGGAAAGCTCTACAAGAAGAACGATTGGAACCAGTACGTAATCCGTTGCCAGGGGCGAAGGATCCAGCTTTGGCTTAACGGCCGACGCACGGTGGACTACACCGAGCCGGATGCCTCGATTCCTCAACGCGGAGTGATCGGCCTGCAAATCCACGGCGGCCCGCCGAGTGAAGCCTGGTACAAGGAGATCACGATCGGCGAACTGCCCGATTGAGCCCCATCCCGAACTAACTTGTGCCGTCTGCTGGGAACTTCACGTTCACCATTCGGAAGAGACCTCGCCATGGCCGAGCCAGAGCAACCCGATCCCGATCCCGACGCCGACCCGTTCCGACCGCCGGCCGTGCCGATTGAGGTCAATTGCCTGCACTGCAACCGCGACTACGACAGCGATCTGATCGAGTGGCGCGAGCTGGCCGATGAGAACGGTCGGCCGACGGGCTTCTGGTGCTGTCCCACGCCGGACTGCGACGGAATGGGTTTCGGTTTCGACATCCTGCCGACCGACCCCAACTATCGGGACGAGCGCGGCGGCTGGGTGTCTTTCGACGACGATGAGGACGAGGAACACGACGACTGGCAAGAGGACCTCAAGAGAGAAGCCGGAAGCGGCAACGGAAGTGGAAACGGGGACGGGCTCCCTTTTTGACCGGCCCGAAACCGGGCCGCCCGGGCCGAGCGTCGGTTATCCCGCTCTTTTGGGGTAGAACCAAGTCCGCTTGAACACGAGTCCGTCCGAGACTATATTACGGGTTGCGTTTGGGGCAATGAACCTTCTTGGTGAAAGGGATTCGAGAAATGAACCGCAATTGGATGACTCAGGTAGTTGGTGGGGCCGTTGCCTGTGTTCTGCTGGCCGCGGCGACCCGGGCCGAGGAACCTCGGAATCTCGCCCCCAAAGCGCAGGTCACGGCCAATAGTGAATATAGCGCCGATTACCTGGCGAAATGGGCCGTCGACGGGAAGATACCCGCGGCGTGTTGCAAACAGGATATGCGGCAGGCGTGGTGCGTTCGTGGAAGTGACACCAAGTGTACCGGCGAGTTCACCTTGACGTGGGACACACCCGTTAAGGTCGCCGAGATCGTCTATTTCGGCCGTACCGGCCAGCTTGTGGAAGAGTGCTTCAAGGACTACGAGGTCTACTTCGACCAGGCGACCAAGCCGGTGGTACGTGGGGCTTTCGAAAAGCGGCACGGCGCCCAGCGGATTCGATTGCCGCAAACCACCGTGGGGAAGATCCGGATTGCGTTTCTTTCGGCCTACACGACCACGACCAATCCCGGCGCGTCGGAGATCGCGGTGTTCGGCAGTCCGCTCAGCGACGAGCAGATTCTCGCCATGACCGTGGCTCCCGAGGAGCGTACGCCCGAGGCGAGCGCGCTTAGAGAGGACCTTCTGGCCGGCCGGATGGGCTTTCGCGAGATCATGGTGGTGAAGCGTCACCCGCTGGACATCTCGCACGTTTACGTCTATCATGTCGAGGGTTTCCGCAAAGGCGGCGGGATCTACGTCTTCACGCCCGACGCCGGCGGCGGCAAGCTCCGCTGCGTGGTCGATTCGCCCGACGCCATGATTTCGACCGCCGACCTCTCCTACGACGGAAAGGAAATCGTCTTTGCCTGGAAGCGCGGCGGACTGGTGATGTGCAACCCGGTGGCGCACATCGAAGACATCGACCGGTCGGTGAGCGAAAACAACTACCAGATCTATCGCGTGAACGTCGACGGCACGGGCCTGACGCAGCTTACCGAAGGACAGCACAACAACCTGGACCCCTGCTGGCTGCCCGACGGTGGAATCGCATTCATCTCCGACCGCAAACCGGCCTACGCCTATTGCTACGTGGTGACCTCGCCGGTGGTTTACCGCATGGACCACGACGGGGAGAACCAGAAGCGGCTCTCGGCCAACTACCTGATGGACTTCACGCCCTCGGTGCTCAACGACGGGCGAATCATCTATACGCGTTGGGAGTACGTCGAC